>Ga0180432_10001151_pt1 | contig 42404 bp, 27 predicted proteins | sample SS_ome_10_FD_132414 | JGI IMG/M metagenome (GOLD analysis project Ga0180432, IMG submission 132414) | Hypersaline lake sediment archaeal communities from the Salton Sea, California, USA - SS_1_MS_2 metaG | ecosystem: Environmental > Aquatic > Non-marine Saline and Alkaline > Hypersaline >... | reverse complement strand
TTGGGCACGACCGGCCGAAGCACGGATACCCTTCCTGTGACTGGGAGGTCGAGATTCTTCCCTTCGGCCTTGCTCAGGGCAGGCGCTTCGCTCAGAATGACGGGTTGGACGAAGCTACTCGGGCACGATCAGCCGAAGCACGGATGCCCCTCCTGTGACTGGGAGGTGGAGATTCTTCCCTTCGGCCTTGCTCAGGGCAGGCGCTTCGCTCAGAATGACGGGTTGGATGAAGCTGCTCGGGCACGATCAGCCGAAGCACGGATATCCTTCCTGTGACTGGGAGGTCGAGATTCTTCCCTTCGGCCTTGCTCAGGGCAGGCGCTTCGCTCAGAATGACGGGTTGAGTGTGTTGCGTGGCGTTCAGTATCAGAGCCGCCTGGCGGAACGCCCCTAACGCGTCGCGGGATCTCCGGTTTCGCGCGGTCAGAGGCGATCGCTGCCGAGGGTGACCTTTCGACGGGATGGTGAGAGTGAGAGTCTCTCGAGAGTCTTGGAGCCATCGTCGCATCGAAACGGGTATCTTGGTTTGCGTTGTGCTGCTCGGCGCCTTTCTGCGGCTGTGCTGGCTGGGGCGCAAGAGCCTGTGGCTGGATGAGATCTTCACGGCGGGGAGGTCTCTCGCAGACAACGTGCTGAAGACCGGGCAGGATCCGCTTCACATTGCCGCGACTCAGCTCGGGATGGCTCTGTGGGGCAGTGGCAGCGATTTCGTGGTGCGCCTGCCTTCCGCTATGGCTGGGATTCTGTGTGTGCCGGCCATGTTCTACTTGGGCAGATCGTACTTCTCGCGCGGTGAGGCCCTGATTGGTGCGTGCCTTCTGGCGATCTCGCCACTGCATGTGCGCCACTCACAAGAAGCTCGCCACTATGCCTTCTTCACGCTGTTCTCGATCATCTCACTGATCTCTCTTGATATCATGCTCAAGGGGAAATCGAGAAGGGCGTGGGTGGGATTCGCCTTGGCGACCACGCTCAACCTGCTGACTCACAAGTTCTCGCTGTTCTTGCTTCTTGCCGAAATCCTGACTGCGCTCACGTTCATGCTGCCTCGTGAGCGAGGCTCGCGAGCGGACCGGGAGCTCGCGTGGCAGATGATCCTTGCTCTGGGACTGATTGCCCTGCTGTACATGCCGTCCATCCTCCTCGTCTGGACACGACTCCATGAGCGCGGCTTCCTGGCGCGATCCGAATCCATCGTCAAGGGAATGTCCCTGTCCGGAGAGTTCTTCATGGGCTTGTTCGCCGCCTTGGGAGCGGGCAAAGGGAGTGCACTGTGGCTGTATGCAGGGCTGTTCGCGGTGGGAACTGCTTCCAGCTCTGCCCGACGTGGTGCCATGGTCAGGCTCTTCCTGCTTGCGCTGGTGCTGCCCCTGGCCACCCTCTTTGTGTGGCGCCCCTCGCATTTCTTCAGTTTCAGGTATGTGATCTTCCTGGTACCGCCGTACCTGCTCATGATCGCGCGAGGGGTGATGGCAGTTGGGAAGCTTGCCCCCAGGGGATTGGCCTTGCTAGGGGCAGGGCGCTTGGCGAGGAGCGGTGCGTGGCGCCGGTGGACAACCATCTCCGTGGCAGGCTGCTTGCTGGCACTGCTCGTCGCCGCGGCCGTCCCCACTCTGGCAGCCCAGTACTCTGCCGAAAGTGAGGATTGGCGAGGGGTGACAGCGTACCTGCAGCGCCAGTTACAGGACTCAGATGTGGTCCTCTGCGATGGCGTGCTGCGTGGCGCAGGCGGCGATTCCGCGAGGACCGAGCGTTGCCTACGCTACTACTTTGGAGCGGAATACCCGCAGGAGTCCATAGTCAGAGAGTCCGGAATCCCGCGAGCGATGGCCAAAGTCGGTGACGAGCAGGGCGAGGTATGGGCGGTGGTGTTTCGAGGATCGCGGTGGCTCCGCAGGAGCAGCCAGTTCGGGGTGACAATCACGGAGTTCCCCAAGGTGTCGGTCGTGCGGCTCGGGAGCCCGCACGACACGCTGAGGGAGAATAGCATGGTGATGCTCCATGCTTTGGTGGAGCTCATGCCTAACCGGGATGCCACCATAGACCTCTACACGGCACTGGCCCAGATGTATCCTGCCTCGGCGGAAGGGCATCTCTATGCAGGCAATGCACGTCTTGCGGCAGGAGATGCGGACGCAGCCATGCGCGAGTACCAGATGGCGATCGAGATCAGCCCTGGGCTGGCAGGCCCGCATGTGCGCCTGGGCGATGCGTGCAAGGAGCAAGGACGATTCCGGGAGGCGATTGACCAGTACCGTCAAGCTCTCGAGCTCAAGCCTGAGTGGGACCGGGAGGTATGGGTCCACATGCGGTTGGCAGACGCCTTTCGCGGTATGGGTAGCGGGATGGAGGCGCTCGCGGAGTACAGAAGGGTGCTGGAACTGGACCCCAACCACGCTTTGGCGAAGGCAGCCTTGTCTGAGCTGGAGCCCTAGCTCGGTCGGTGCGAGTCTTGCTGTGGACTGGTGGGCAGCTCTGACCGTATGCGTTTCTGTTTGCACGTCGGTACCGAACGGGCTATAATGTGCACCGGCGTTCCAACGGGAGAGATGTTCTCCTGCGGGCGCTGCTCAACGGGGTAGCGCCCGACCCGCAGAGGATTGTCAAGGGTTCTGAGGTTCAGCGTCTGGGATCGGGTCTGAGAACACGGGCCAAACTGGCGGGCTCGAGACGGGGTTGGACAACATCAGCGAGCTAGGCCAGAGCAGCGCAACGCCCCTGACCTCGCAAACGAAATAGGGGAGGCGTTCTGCTGCTGTCATGATCTTGTACGGTGGGCAGAGGCCGAACTCACGGGGAGGCATGCATGCATCGACCCAACAAGATCATGATCATTGGCTTGGACGGCGTTCCACTGGGCATCATTCGCCGCTGGGCGCAGGAAGGCCATCTGCCCACGCTCGCTCGTCTCATGAGCACCGGGGCATCAGGAAACCTACGATCCACGACTCCCCCCACGTCGGGACCTTCCTGGTCCTCTTTCGCGACAGGAATGAATCCTGGCAAGACGAACATCTATGACTTCCTGTTTCGACGAGAGGGAACGTACACTCTTCCTCCGGTGAATGCCGCGCGACGCATGGGCACGACGATGTGGCGCTTGCTCAGTGACGCGGGTCGGCGAGTTGGTGTGCTGAACTTGCCGATGTCCTATCCGGTGGAGCCCGTCAATGGCTTCATGATCAGTGGCTGGATGACGCCCTACTCCGCGAGTGACTACGTACACCCCACAAGCCTCGGGGAGGAGCTGAGACAAGCGATCGGGAACTACCGCATCTACCCCACAGAGACCTTCTCCGAGAGTCGCAAGCAGAGTTTCCTCCAAGCTAGCTATGACCTGCTCGAGATGCGCACCAGGACCGCCGAGTACCTCGCCGGCACCAAGCCGTGGGATGTCTTCATGACCGTCTTCTTCGACACGGACCGTGTCCTTCACCAGATGTGGCACTATCTGGATCCTGATCATCCCTGGCGGAGCGACAAGGAGGACAAGGAGTGGGTGGTCCGAGACTACTTCGCCAAGGTGGACGAGAGCATCGAGCGCCTCTTGGAGTACGCGGACGAAGACACGTTGGTGATCGTGCTATCAGACCATGGCATGGGGCGGGCTGACAACTTCATCGTGCTCAACAACTGGCTGCTGGACACCGGCCTCATGCGCCTCAGACGGAATCCGTGGACTCGCATGAAGGAACTGATGTTCCGAAGCGGGTTCTCGCTGCGCAATGTACACGAGTTGGCTGATCGTCTGGGACTGGCGTCGAGCGCTGAGTACAAGGCCGGATACTTCGTGGATCATCTATTGAAGCTGGCGTTCCTCTCCTTCCAGGACCTGGACTGGAGTAAGACCAAAGCCTACTCCTTCGGAAGGCACCTGGGCTCGATCTACATCAACCTCAAGGGCAGGGAGCCCCAGGGAGCCGTGGAGCCGGGGGTCGAGTACGAGGCGGTTCGCAGTCAGATCGAGCAGCTGGCCTATGACTTCCGCGATCCCCGTACGGGGAGGAAACTCATCGGCAAGGTGCTGCGACGGGAAGACATCTACAACGGTCCGTATGTGGAGAATGCTCCCGATTTGACTCTGCTGCCCACGGAGCCGACCGACATCTTCTTCGGGTTGGCAGACTTTGGTCATCGAAAGACCGTGGACAAGGTGTACCGTTACTCTGGGATGCATCGTGACCATGGCATGTTGGTGATGAACGGACCGGGCATTCGCCCTGGAGTCGAGATCGAAAGAGCGATCATATACGATCTGGCTCCCACGATTCTACACTCAATGGGCCTGCCCGTACCATCAGATATGGATGGACGTGTGTTGGAGCAGGCCTTCGTTGAGGGCTATATGACCGCCTTCCCCCAAGAGGCCACGGACTCATCTGCCCCTCAGCAGGATGCTCCCAACGGGGACTACTCGGACGACGAGGGGCGGGAAATCATGCGCCGTCTAAAGGGCATGGGCTACCTTGGCTGAGGCGTCTGCAGGGTATGTGGCGTGACCTCGTCCAGGTTGGCAGTGCCGTGCAGTTAGTCGACTGAGGTACCAGGGCGGATGGTGAAGTCGGCGCGTGACCCGGCTGCAGGGTGGCGTGGAGCTTCGGCATCGAGAATCAAGTCCGATCAGGAATGGGCAGGGATGAGGCGGAGGCGTCCTGACCAGGGGGCGAGCGGGGCTCCGAAGAGCGGTGATCAGGACGGCGGATACGAAGACCGTGGTGCGTATTGGGGGGGAGATGACCACCGACGATCTGAGAGCAGAGTTCGATGGCAAGAGCGTAATGATCACTGGGGGTTTGGGTTTCATTGGCAGCAACCTGGCGATAAGACTGGTCGAACTGGGCGCCAGGGTCACGGTGGTCGACGCGATGATCCCTGACTATGGTGGAAACCTGTTCAACATCGAGCCCATCAATAACGATGTGGTGATCAACTTCTGCGATATCCGTGACGTGCACGCCATGAACTACCTGGTACAAGGCAAGGACTACGTCTTCCATCTTGCCGGCCAGGTGTGCCACATCATGAGTCTCACCAACCCGTTTCCCGACATCGACATCAATGTCAAGGGCACGGCGGTGTTGATGGAGGCGTGCAGGAGGTACAGCCCCTCGGCCAAGGTGATCTATTCCGGAACGAGGGGACAATACGGATCGGCGATCACGTTGCCGGTCTCTGAGGATGCGCCAACCAACCCCAGGGGCATCTACGAGATTTCCAACCTCACGGCAGAGAAGATCATCAAGGTGTATAGCGACGTTCACGGAGTGCGGTCCGTCCTGCTCAGGCTAACCAACACGTACGGGCCGCGGTCCCAGATGAAGCACTCGCGCTACGGCGTGGTGAATTGGTTCGTTCGCCTTGCCCTCGACGATGAGACCATCTCAGTGTTCGGGGACGGGCGGATCCAGAGGGATTTCCTATACGTGGATGACTGCGTGGAAGCCATGCTCATGACGGCGGTAGAAGACGCATGCGCGGGCGAGGTGCTCAATGTCGGTGTCGATCGACCGACGGACTTCGTGGAGTTGGCCGGGGCAGTAGTGCAGGCGGCCGGCAGCGGGCGGTGGGAGTTTGCGCCGTTCTCGCCCGAGAGGAAGGCTCAGGAGCCGGGGAACTTCTACTCGGACATCTCGAAGATCAAGGCGCTGGTTGGCTGGGAACCCACGACTTCGCTCAGCGCCGGACTCGCCAAGACTGCTGAGTACTATCGGGAGCACAAGACGATGTACTGGTGAGCATGGTGCGCTCTCGAACTAGCGGCGGCGGCATGGGGGTACGGTGGGCGGACGGAAAGGGATTTCTGTCCACAAGGCGTCGCCCGGTCGTATCCACGGATCGGTAGAGGCAGAGAGTCAAGGGAATACGTCGGGGCAAAGGTGATGGGATGATCAGTGATTTGGCAGTCGTGCAAACGGATGCGATTGGCGAGAACGCTCGGGTTGACGAGTTCGCGGTGATCAGGGAGGGGGCGACCATCGGCGATAACGTGATCGTTCACCCTCACGTAGTCATCGAATCCGGGGTGGTGATCGGGGATGGGGTGGAGGTATTCCCGGGCTCGCACATCGGCAAGAAGCCCAAGGGGGTAGGGACGACGGCACGCCCGATAGCCTACGAGGCCAAGGTTCTGGTCGGCCGCGATTGCGCGATTGGGCCCAACGCGGTCGTCTTCTACGATGTTGTAATCGGGCACAATACTCTTCTGGGTGACGGCGCTTCGCTACGAGAGCAGGTGCGGGTTGGTCACCACTGCCTGATTAGCCGCCACGTGACGGTGAACTACAACAGCACGATTGGCGACCACACGCGTGTGCTGGATCTCACTCACATCACCGGCAATTGCACGGTGGGCAGCAATGTGTTCATCAGCACTCTGGTCGCGACAGTGAACGATAACGTCGTGATCGAGCGTGAGTACGATGAGTCGAAGATCCTGGGGCCCCAGATAGAGGACGGGGCAACAGTAGGCGCGGCAGCCATCCTCTTGCCCGGTGTGCGCATCGGACAGGGGGCCTTCGTGGCGTCGGGTGCGGTCGTGACGAAGGACGTCGGCCCGTTTGATCTGGTAATGGGCATACCGGCGAAAGTAGTGAGGAACCTTCGGAATTCCGGGCACTGAGGTGGACAGATCGCTCTCACGCGGGCGAGCAGATCCTCGCGTTGTCGCGGTGACCGAGCCACCGGCACGCTTACCGACGACGTAGCACGGGATCTGACTCGCATATCGTCGTGGACACTCTTGATGGGACGGTGCAGGTATGGCTCTGATCTCTGTCGTAGTTCCGGTGTACTACAATGAACTGAACCTGCCCAGCCTCTTCGAGCGACTGGTTGCCCTCGGAAGCGCCGTTTCGCAGCACGAATTCGAGTTCGTGTTCGTGGATGATGGATCGAAGGACAGGTCGTACGAGGTTCTGCAAGAACTGTCCTCCAAGGATCGTCGTGTGCGCCTGGTGAAGTTATCTCGGAACTTCGGCTCCAGTGCCGCGGTCCTGGCGGGGTTGACATATGCATCCGGAGAGTGCACGGCCGTCATTGCGGCCGATCTTCAGGATCCACCTGAACTCATCGCCGAGATGATCGAGAGATGGGAGGGGGGCAAGAAGGTCGTCCTGGCCGCGAGGGGCGGGCGCGAGGACCCACTGCCCAGCAAGCTGCTTTCCCGTGCGTTCTATTGGCTGTTCAGGAAGCTCGCGAACAATGATATGCCCGCTGAGGGTTTCGACTTCATGCTCATCGACAGGAGGGTTGCGCACCTGCTGGTCGAGATGCAGGAGCGAAACGCCTACTTGATGGGTCTGGTGCTCTGGTTGGGATTCGAACGGGACGTCATCTACTACACTCGGCGCAAGAGGGAGCTGGGCAAGTCGAGGTGGACACTCAGCAAGCGCGTGAAGTACTTCATAGACAGCTTCGCGGCTTTCTCATACCTTCCGGTGCGGCTTGCGTCGTTTCTCGGATTCGCTCTGGCGGGGGCAGGCTTGGTGTACGCAGTCGGGGTACTGCTCAATCGGCTGCTGTGGAGGGCACAGGTTCCGGGATGGACATCGCTTATGGTTGTGGTGCTGATCATCTCCGGTACCCAGTTGGTCATACTGGGGGTGCTGGGCGAGTATCTCTGGCGGACGCTGGAGGCGGCCCGGAATCGACCTCCGTTCGTCGTAGATGAGACCAGCGGATTCGAGAGAACGGACAGCGTAGGCGGTCCCACAGGGAATGACCGTGCTGCCGCAATGGCCAATGATTGCGATGAGGTGGGCGCATGAACATACCGTTTGGAAACCTGGCTTTGCAGTACGATGGCCTCAGAGAGCAGATCGATCGGGCTGTCGCTGGGGTGCTGGATCGAGGATGGTTCATTCTCGGGGAGAGTGTCGCCAACTTCGAGGAGGCCTTCGCGGCCTACTGCGGGGCCAAGTCTGCAATCGGTGTTGGCTCTGGTACGGCGGCGTTGCACCTGGCATTGGCGGCGTGTGGCGTACGCCCCGGTGACGAGGTCATCACCGTGCCTAACACCGCGGTGCCGACCATCTGCGCCATCTACATGGCGGGCGCCAAGCCGGTGTTTGTGGACGTCGACGAGCAGACCTACTGCATGGATCCTGACAAACTTGAGCCGGCGATCACGCCACGTACCAAAGCGATTCTGCCTGTTCATCTCTACGGCCAGATGGCGGACATGGATCCAATCCTCCGTATCGCTCGCGAACACGGATTGAAGGTGGTCGAAGACGCGTGTCAGGCGCACGGTTCGGAATACAAGGGCCGAAAAGCAGGGACGATAGGCGATGCGGGTTGCTTCAGTTTCTATCCTAGCAAGAACCTGGGAGCCTACGGCGACGGCGGAATGGTTGTGACCAACGACGAAGAGGTTGCGGAAACGGTCTGGCTGTTGAGGAACTACGGGCAGCGGAAGCGCTACTATCACTCCATCAAGGGCTTCAACAGTCGGCTGGACGAACTGCAGGCAGCGATCCTCGGCGTGAAACTGCCCATGTTGGATGACTGGAACGATGACCGTCGGTGCCGAGCCTCATTGTACACTGAACTCCTAGCTGGCAGCGGAGTAGTCGTGCCCGCAGAGGCCACCTATGGCAAGCACGTGTATCATCTGTACGTTGTGAGAAGCGGCCGCAGAGACGCGCTGCGTGAGCATCTGACGTCACGGGGAATCCAGGCGCAGATACACTACCCTGTGCCAGTGCATCTGCAGGAGGCGTACGGCGATCTGGGACTGGGTCGTGGCGCCTTCCCTGTTGTAGAGTCGTGCGCGGAGCAGATCGTTTCCTTGCCGATCTACCCAGAGCTGAGCCTACAGCAGGTTGAGCGTGTGGCGGAGGCGGTGAGGTCCTTCTCGGAGACATCCGGTGGTGAAGGGGTGGTGGCTGCAGGGTAGGAACTCTCCGGATCTGGAGAGCTGATCTGCCGGCAGGGCGGTCGCGTCCTTGGGCAGCTCGCGCAGGAGACCGGACCATGGTTCTTCTCCTGCGCATTCGTTCTGTTGGCGGCAGTGCTGGTTCCGGTTGCGGGAAGTGTTGGCACTTTGGGCGTTGTGTGCTATAGTGCTCTGAGTCGCCAGGGAACGTGGCTGGGCGGGAGTAGGTGGCGCTCTACCGGCCCGAGATGAACGGCGTATCTGGGCCTAGTGGCCTCGCCGGATTGTCCGAAGGTCGAAGCCGCAGCTAGACCCTGGTGAGAACAATCGAAAGGGACGAATGCCAGTGTCAGACGATGCTTCAGGTGTGGGACCGGGCCCCAGACGAGTAATGATTCTGGGCCTGGATGGGGGAACGCTGGATCTGCTGAGGCCATGGATTGCCGGCGGAGAGTTGCCTGTACTCGCAAGGCTGGTCCAGAGCGGGGTATCAGGATACTTGAGGAGCACGATGCCGCCGATCACGGCGGCGGCGTGGCCGTCTCTCGTCACGGGGAAGAACCCGGGCAAGCATGGCCTGGTTGACTTCGTGTTCCCGAGAGAGGACTACAGTGTTGCTGTGGCCAATGCGTCTCATCGCGATGAGGCGGCTATCTGGGATATCCTGGGCAGTCATGACAAGCGATCCATCGTCGTGGGAATGCCCGTGACCTATCCTCCGCAACGATTGCAGGGCTACATGGTCAGTGGTTTCATGACTCCCGGCAGTGATGTGGATTTCACCTATCCTGTTTCCCTGAAAGATGAGTTGCTGGCCGATGTGGGGGAGTTCCCGTTTGCGCCCAGCGAAGACCGGCGCTTCGGTCCCGTGGAGCACTTCCTGGAGGACATGATAGCCTGCGCGCGAAGGCGAACGAAGACAACTCAGTATCTGATGCGCAAGGGCGAGTGGTCTCTGCTGGCACTGGTGTTCTCGAGTACGGACATGGTGCAGCACGAGCTGTGGCCACTGTTGGATGAGCAGGACCCACGACATGATCCCGAGCGTGCCGCGGAACTCCGCCCGGCGGTGCTGGGCTTCTATCGCGCGGTCGATGCTTGCCTCGGGGAGTTGATCGAGGAGGCCGGCCCCGGCACTCTGACGGTGATCATGTCTGATCACGGTTTTGGGCCGTGCCTTCATTTCATCCACCTGAACAATTGGCTGCACCAGCTTGGGCTCCTGCGCTTCAAACGCACACCCTGGTGCTGGGCGAAGCAGGCAGCTTTCCGAGCTGGGTTCACTCCCCTGAATGTGCTCAAGGTGCTGGACGCAATCGGGCTGGGCCGCCTGCGCGAGAATGTGAAGTGCGGTCAGGGATACGGGTTGCTCAGCAGAGTGTTTCTCTCCTTGTCGGACGTTGATTGGTCGAGAACGAAGGCGTTTGCATCGGGAAGTTGCTGCAAGGTGTACTTCAATCTGGCGGACAGATTCCCTCAGGGCATGATCCACCCCGGCAGGGAGTACGACGAGCTCAAGAGGCAGATCATGGACGCGGCGCCCAGCGTTCGGAATCCGATCAACGGCGAGCCCGTGTTCGAGAAGACATACTGCAAAGAGGAGATGTTCTCGGGCCACCACGCGGAGGAGTTGCCTGATCTTATCCTGGGGTGTACACGTGGTGAGTATACCGGCTTTGGGCACGCTGACTTCGGCTCGAATCAGATCGTTGGGCCCAACGTGGGACAGCCTGGTGACCATCGCATGAACGGTATGCTCGTGATGAGTGGCGACGGGATTCGTGGCGGGGAGATCGTGGAGAACGCCAGGATCATCGACCTTGCCCCGACGATCCTGTGTGCCCTTGGGCTGCCGGTGCCTCGAGACATGGACGGGGAAGTTCTGTCGGAGGCGTTCACCGGCGAGGCCCTGGAAGCCAGACCGGTGACCTACGGAGAAGAGACCAGCAGCGTTGAGGACGGGTTGGCGGGCTATACGGACGACGAGGAGCAGAAGATCAAACAGCGACTGAGAGGCATGGGGTACGTGGCGTAGACACCTGTCTACGTCTTGCCGCCGTCTGACAGGGGATTCGGCCGTGAACCAGCGGTATCTGGAGCAAGGTAGGATCGTACCCAAGATGGGGATTCGGTGGCTTCTCGTTGCCACCATCCTCTTGGGCGCAGTGTTGGTGTTCCACAATCTGGAGGTCAAGAGCCTGCGGTTCGATGAGATCGTGCAGGCGTTGGTTTCTGGTCTTCCGATCCCGCGCATTCTCGTGGACGTGGCTCAGGTGCGAGGACAGCCTCCCTTGTACTGGGTGCTGCTGCACTTCTTCTCGCCGCTCGGAACAACCGAGTTCGCCGTGCGGTTTCTGTCGGCTCTGTTTGGGGTGGTGAACATAGCACTGATCTATAGGCTGGCAGCATGCATGTACGGGTGGCGAGAGGGACTCGTGGCGGCATTCCTGTTGGCCATTTCTCCTTTGCACCTGAAGTACGCGCAGGATGCGAGGATGTACAGCGCCATGGTCTGTTTCCCCACGCTGTCGCTGTACTGGCTGTATCGTGCACTAGCGGAGAGCAAGCGCGAGCACTGGGCGGGCTTCGTGGTGGGCGCGGTATTGGGGCTGTGGACCCACGCCTACGCAGGCTTCGTGTTCGTTGCTGAGATCGCTTTCGGGAGCCTGTGGCTGCTGCATGACGCGGTCAGGGCGCGAGGAGGTGGGGTGCAATCCGCGGCCAGGTCGACGCGGCTGCGCGGCTTCGTGACCAGCGTCGGGATCGCGTTTGTGGCCTGGGTGCCGGTGTTGATCTCCTTGCGTCGCCTGGCCGAGAGAGCGGATCTGGATCTGGGTTTGGATGAGCATCTGAGCCGGCTGCCCCGGAGTCTTGGCGACCTGGCGGAGCTCGGCCAGGAGTATCTGGGCGGGAGCGCGGAGCTGCTGGCCGTGTGCGGGCTGCTGGCGGTGGCTGGTCTGGTGTCTTCGTGGGTCGGGCACAAGAGGGAGATGGCTCCGTTGGGCCTGTCAGTGGCCGTGCTGGCCGGGGGGCTCTACATCGTGCAGTCGAACAGGGGGTTCTTCACGGTGCGGTACGCGATCTATCTCTTGCCGCTCTTGTTGGTCGCGGTTGCTCGGGGAGTACGGACCCTCGGCGGTCTCGTTGCGTCCCTGGTGCGCTCATCGCGGGCTCGGCGATTGCGGGGCGCGATGGGAGCCACTACGGCAATTGGCATTCTCACTGTGATCGGCATGCTGACCGGGGTGAGTATTCGGGCTCACTACTCTGCCGAGAATGAGAACTTCAGGGCATTGGCCAGCTTCTTGGAGCAGGAGATCCATCCCGACGATCTGCTCCTGACCATTGTGCCCTTGTGCGAGGCGCATGCGGAGGATCGCAACGCCTTCACATGGTACTACGATGACAGGCACCAGAATCTTCGAAGAGCGAACCTGTCTCTTCCGGAGTTGCAGGGCATGGTGTTTGAGTATCCTCGTACGTGGGTTGTGGGGCGACACTGGGGCGCGCGTCAACTCAGTGCCAGCGCGGGGGCTTGGGTCGAGGGGCGGTTTGAACAGATCCCCTTCGTCGATTTCGATATCTATCTGATGGGTGAGTCTTCGCATACCTGGCAGGCGTATCGGCGTGGGCTGGACCTGGTTGCTGAGGGCAACCGGCTGCGCAGAGATGGGCTACTGCAGGAGGCGGCCTTCACCTACCGTGAGGCCGCGGAGGCGGCTTCCGATCTGTTCGACGCACGGCTTGCACTGGCGCAGGTCTACCAGGAGATGAGCATGCCGGCGGAGGCTGCAGCGGAGTATCGGCGGGTAATCGATCTGCAACCGGAGAGCCAGGCGCATTATCTTGGCCTGGCCTTGGTGTACGACTTGCTGGGGGAGTTCGAGGAGGCAGAGGCGATGCGCGGCCTATCCGAAGCTCCGCCAAGCGAGGATTGGGCGGCCCGCCGAGTACGTCAGACCCGTGCACGCGAGCACTTCGAGAGAGGAAGCGCCAGCCAGGAACAAGGCGAGCTCGACGCAGCCATCGCTGAGTACCAGACTGCCATCGAACTGGATGATCACCTGGCTGGAGCGCACGTGCGGCTGGGTGATGCGTGGCGGCAACGGGAGCAGTGGTCCGATGCACTGGAAGAGTACGTTGCAGCGCTGGAGTGCAGACCCGAATTGGGCCAAGAGGTGTGGTTTCGCATACGCTTGGCCAATGCGTTTCGCGAGACGGGGCTCGTTGACGAGGCCATCAGGTCATACCAGCAGGTATTGGAGCTGAAGCCCGAGCACGCTATCGCGAAGAAGTGGGTGGAGGAGCTGTGTCGGCAACGATAGACGGCGGGGTCGGTGAAACGGTGCCGGGCCGGGACATCAGGGGGAGCGGAGCTCGTTGGGTGCTCGTGGGGATCGTTCTTCTGGGCACCGGCCTGATCCTGCATGATCTGGGTCACGATAGTCTGTGGGTAGACGAGGTGGCACAGATCGAGGTCTCGTCTGGATCCGTTGGCCGGATTCTCAAGGATGTTATGGAGGTGCGAGGTCAGCCGCCGTTCTACTGGGTGGCGCTGCACTTCTTCATGCCGTTCGGGGGCAGTGAGTTCGCTGTCCGGATGCTGTCAGCGATGTTCGGTGTGGTCAATATCGTGCTGGTGTACAAGCTGGGGCAGGCGTTATTCGGCCACCGGGAAGGAATCGTGGCAGCGTTCTTGATGGCCTTGTCTCCGCTGCATCTGAGTCATGCGCAGGACGCCAGGATGTACACTGCCATGGTATGCTTCTCGACCTTGTCGCTGTACTGGCTCTACCGCGCGATGCGTGAGAACGAGCCCGGACAGTGGCTGGCCTATGCCGGTTCTTCGATCGTGAATCTGTGGAATCACGCGTATGCCGCGTTCGTCTTCGGTGCCGAGGTTGTCTTTGCGGGGGTTTGGTTGGCCTGGGAGCTTCTGGGGAAGGCTCGGCAGTCTTCATCACGGGGGATGAGAAGCAAGCGCCTGCTCGCTTTCGTGCTGAGCAACGCGGGTATTGCAGGAGCTTGGGTACCCATGCTGCTGACCTTCCGCAGGCTAAGCACAAGGGTCGGCCTCGGTTCTGGTGGCCATCTGCGGAACCTTCCGAAGAGCGTCACTGCCCTCGTGGGAGTCGTGAAGGAGTTCGCCGGTGGCGGCGGCCCTCTCTTGACGGCCTTCGTAGCGCTGATGGTCATCGGGGTCGTGGGCTGTCTTAAGCGTCGCAAGGAGCTAGTTCTGCTGTTCTTGTCGTGCGTAGGGATGCCGGTTCTTGGGTTCTTTGCCCTCAAGACGGATCGAGGGTTCTTCTCGGTGCGCTATGTGATCTTCTACCTGCCTCTGTTTCTTGTGTTTGTCTCTCGCGGGGTTCTGGCGACCGGCGAAGTGGTGGCGTGTTTGCTGTGCCGAAGGCGGGGGGTCGTGGGCGGGAGCAGCTAGTTGGTTCGAGGTCGGCTGTTCGGTCGGGTAGCTGGCGGGCGTCTGTTCTGGGGCAGGAGCACGTCCCGTCTGATCCGTGGATGCTCTGGCGGTGCAAGTCGGAATGAGGGGAGAATGGAAGGGACTCCTGGCTTCGCAAGTGGTACTCGGATGGACGTGAGGTCGGCCGGTCGTAGAGAGTGGGTGGCTCTAGGAGTCGCGCTTCTCCTCACTGTGATCCTGGGTGCATTGGAACTCCGTCCGATCAGAGACTACTACGCCTCCGATAAGGAGGACTGGAGGGGAGTGGCGGCCTATCTGGAGACCAGACTCGGGGAGGGGGACGTCATTCTCTGCGACGGGGTTCGCGCCGGGCAGGGAGGGGACTCGGCCAGAACGCAGCGCGGGCTGCGGTACTATCTGGATTCGAGGCATCCGGATGACCTCATACTCAAGGAGAGCGAGTTGTCCCGGAGAATGGGGGAAATCGGTGACAACCAAGGGGAAGTATGGACTGTCGTCTTCCGCGGCTGGAGAAAGCTGAAGCCCGAGGGAATGAAGGGAGTGACCGTCACCGACTTCGAGGACGTATCGATTGTACGCGCCGAGCACCCGGATGGAACCCTGCGTGAGAACGCCATCTTCATGCTGGAGGCTCTGGTGAGCCTCATGCCCTTGGAGGAGGCCACCGAGGCTCTGCATACGGCTCTTGACGGGATACAGGGGCAGTCGGCGAGAGACCATCTGGCTCAGGGCAATGCCTGCTTGGAGCAGGGAGAGCTGGATGCGGCTATCCTGGAGTATGAGCGAGCCATCGAGATGGACCCGAGTCTTGCCGGCGCTCACGTGCACCTGGCCGATGTGCGCTTGGAACAGGACCGTTCGGACGAAGCGATCGAGGGGTATCGAAGGGCGCTCGAGCTCAAGACCGACTGGGACGAGCAGGCGTGGTTGCACATGCGACTCGCCAACGCCTACCGTGACGCCGGACGGGCGGAAGAGGCAATCGAGGAGTACCGGCTGGTACTGGAGCTGGAGCCTGGGCACGCTGGAGCGACGGACAATCTCGATACACTGTTGGCTTCACTGCCTTCCGCCAAGGAGTGAGGGTGTTCCCCGATCACGTGGAGTCGCTGGTCGCCAGGGGTTTCTCTGTGGGGGTGGTTCGCACCCCGATGAGGAGATGATTGTGGTGCGGCCGTCGGGTTCGTCGTTCAGCAGGCCGTGGATGGCGCCATTGGTTTGAAATGCCGTCCTTGAGACGAACCCAAACTGCCGAAGGAGCGTCATCTGTGATTGAGACTGAAGAGAGGGCGCCCAGGCAACGTCCTGAGGTTCTTGTGGGCGTGCTTGTGCTGCTGGTTTGCGTGATTGGTGGCGCGCTGGTGGCGGGCTTGGAGAGGGTTGGCCTGCTCAGTGCAGTGTTCCTGGCCCCGGCCGGACTACTGGGCTGCCTCGCGCTCTTTGTCTGGCCCCACCTGGGGCTGCTGGTGGCGATGTTCTTTGCAGTGGACGTGCTCTTCCTGGGGGAGTTGCTGGACATCAGGGTGCTGGGAGGCGGCATCGAGCTGAAAGATCTCGTCTTCGCTCTGATGTGTGGCCTGATCTGGGTGAGGGGCAGCCTGGACCGGCGCTACAGGCCACGAGTTACACTGATGAGCAAGGGAGTGTCGCTGTTCCTGGTCGGGGCGCTGGTCTCGGCGGTGTGGGCCCAGGCCAGGGGTGTGCCTTTGCTCGACACGCTTCAGGGCCTTCGTCCGCTGTTCTACTATGTGATGTTCTATCTGGTATGCGGAGCTCTTCGAGACCGGCGACAGGAGCGGACCGTGCTCCGGGGGCTGTTGATCATCGCCGCCCTGGCCGCAGCAGTGTCCATCGCGCAGTACGTCGTAGGGCCAAACCTGGTGATCACGGGAGGCCGGATAGAGGTGGGAGCAGCGACGTCGGGCGCGACGCGAGTCGTGCTGCCGGGAACCGAGTTCGTCAACATCATGTTCCTGTTTGCCGTCTGCCTGGCCGTGTTTGCGCCCAGGGGGAGGACGCGGCTGGTCTACATTGCTCTCGCCGGACTGTTTGGCCTTGCCGTTCTGTTGAGTTTCAGTCGCAATCTGTGGCTTGCAGACTTCCTGGTGCTGGTACTCTTGCTCGGACTGGTTGAGCGCCGAAGGAGAGGACAGATCGTCGCTGCGGCTCTGGTGGCGCTGATCGTGCTAGCGCTCGGCGTTCTCTTGCTTGGCAGTCTTCCGGCTGCTTCTTCGGCTGGAGCCAGTCTCGCCGAGGCGCTTGGGAATCGGGTGACCGAGATCATGGGGGGCAATATCACCCAGTTGGCGACCATCGATGGTAGACTGGGAGAGGTCATTTTGGCGTGGGAGCACATCCGGACGAGCCCTCTTCTTGGGATTGGATTGGGGGCGGCATACTACGGAGCATCGGACAGCCCCTGGAGTCCCGGGAGCATTCAGAGACATCCGTATCTGGTTCGCTACGTTCACAACGGCTATGTGTCCATAGCGCTGAAGATGGGGATTCCGGTACTGTGTCTGTATCTGGGCATCTTCGTGCTGTTCGTCGCTCAGAGTCTGAGGGTCTTTCGAAAGGCGGATGAGTGGCAAGACCGAGCCGTGGCATCTGCCATCACGTTGTCCTGCGTGGGTCTGTTGATCACGGACATGATACACCCGGCATTCCTGTCCACGAGCGGGGCCGCCACGATAGGGCTGCTGTGGGGACTGGGAGAAGTGATGCGACTCCGGCTGCGGGATGCAGACGTCGTCGGAGCATCATCCTGAAGGAAGAGGACCACCCAGGCGTGGCCTCGAGGAAGACAATCCTGCGGTGGTCTACAATAGTGAGGAAGACTGAACCATGAAGCGAGATGGGGAGCATTCGAAGGTACTGGCTATTGGACTGGACGGAGGCACATACACGGTGCTGAAGCCCTTGATCGATGCTGGCAGGCTGCCTGCACTTGGCTCGATGATGAACGAGGGAGCCTGGGGTATACTGAAATCCACGATTCCCCCGCACACGGCGCCGGCCTGGAGCTCGCTGGCCACCGGGAAGAACCCCGGGGGGCACGGACTGTTCCAGTTCACTCCCGTGGACAGGTCAGTGTACGAAGTTGGAGACACGAGAGTAGCCAATGCCTCCTCGATGGCCGGAACGACGATATGGGACATGCTGAGCGATGCGGATCGAAAGGTGGGGATCATGAACGTGCCCATGACCTATCCACCTCATCCGGTGAACGGCTTCATGATCACGGGAATGCTAACTCCCAGGAGTGCGCCCACGTTCACCTATCCTCCGGAGCTGGCAGATTCTCTGCCTGGGTATCGAATCGACCTGACCGCGGGCTCCAATGGCTACGGGATAATCGCCGAGCGGGGTCTTGGTACGAGCGAGGCCCTTCGCTCGTTGATCGAGGATCTCACGGAGTGCATGATTGCCAGGGCCGAAACGGCGCTCCGGCTGATGAGAGAGCATCCCTGTGACTTCTTCTTCATCGTATTCACCGGGACCGATCGCCTTCAGCACTACCTGTGGCATTGCCTGGATCCTCAATCCGGCGTCCGGGCTACTCCGGAGGGCCGATCCCTGAGTGCCGCCGCAGAAGGATTCCTCGTGGCGCTGGATGCCCAGATAGCACGGCTGTTCGCCCAGGCCGGTGATGGGACCACTCGGATCGTCGTCTCGGATCATGGGTTCGGCCCGTTCCCTACACAGACGGTCTACTTCAACGCCTGGTTGATGGAGCAAGGGTTTCTGAGGCTGCACAACCAAGGCGGGGGCATGAGCCGCATGAGGTACTGGTTCAACAAGATCGGGATCACACGAGAGATGGTCTATGGCCTGCTCGACCGAGTCATCCCTTCTCGTATCGAGAAGCAACTACGGCGAAAGATCGGTTCGGGCTCATACCCCATTGACTGGGAGAACACGCGGGCAGCCTACCTGCCGATGTTCGATTTCGTAGGCGGGGTCATGGTGAACCAAGCTACTGATCACGGAGACTCCACAGGGGGTGCCAGTGAGGACTACGAGTCCTTGAGGCAGGACCTGATCGACAGAATCCAGGGATTGTGCGACCCGGCCACCGGTTGCCCTGTAGTCCGCAGGGTGTATCGTCGCGAGGAGATCTACTCCGGCAGGTATCTGGATTCCGCCCCAGACCTGGTACTTGTGCTGGATCCTCGTTACCGGGGTGAACGGAGCTTGCTGACCAAGTCGGTTGTCTCACAAGGGAGAGTGAAAGACACTCTGTGGAGCGGGACGCATCGTGAGGAAGGCATTCTCATGCTCTCTGGCCCGGACATCGTCAAGGGGGAGTTGAGTCCGCACCGCATCTGGGATGTGAGTCCGACGATACTCTACCTACTCGGGGTGCCTGTGCCGTCGGACATGGACGGACAGATCATCTCTGAAGGGATCGATCCCCGTCGTCTGGCGGCATCTCCTCCCCGCAGCCGCGAAGCCCGTTCCTTCAAGACCCGGGTCGCTGCGGGCGAATCGGTCTGGGACACGGAGGAGGAGATGGAAGACGTGAAGGATCACTTGAGGGGTCTGGGATACCTGTAGTCAATCCGTGGCGATGGCCACGGCTACGTCGAGCGTCGAAAGCGGAGGCCATATTGAGCACGAGCAAAGGGAAAGTCTTCGTCATAGGGTTGGATGGAGCTACATTCGACCTGGCGAGGACATGGATCGACGAGGGGCGCCTACCCAACCTCGCCGGACTGATGAGAGAGGGGGTTCATGGGGAGCTGGCGTCGACGATTCCGCCGATCAGCGCGGCCGCGTGGGCGTCGTTCAGCACCGGTCTGAATCCCGGCAAGCACGGCATATACCACTTCCGGCAGCACGTTCCGGGAACCTACCGTCAGAAGATTGCCACGGGAGGTGATCGGAAGGGGAAGAGCCTCTGGCGAATCCTGAGTGATCACGGGAAGAAGGTCATCGTAGTGAATATCGTCATGACCTATCCGCCGGAGCAAGTCAACGGGTTCTTGGTCTCGGGCCTGGACTCTCCCGGGACGGGAAGCAACTACACTTGTCCTGCGGAGCTGAGAGAGGAGTTGGGCCAGGCCGTTCGAGGCTACGTCATCGAGCCAGACCTGGCCCAGTTCGCGCGTAGGGATCGCTATGATTTGGTGTACCGGAACATCATCTCGTGCCTTGAGGCAAGGAACGCCGCCGTCGAATACCTCCTCGACAAGTACGAGTATGATTTCTTCGCCGTGAACTTCAGGGCTACCGATCTGGTACAGCACCACTTCTGGAAGTTCATCAATGAGGCTCATCCCCTGTACGATGAAGCGCAGGCGCGCGAGTATGGTCACTGCATTCGCTCGGTGTACGAGAAGCTGGATCGGATTGTCGGAGAGCTGCTCACTCGCTGCGATGACCAGACCACGGTAGTGGTGATGTCGGATCACGGCTTTGGGACCGATAGCGCCCGTACGGTCTACCTCAACCGTTGGCTACAGGAGCAGGGGTGGCTTTCGTTCGTGGGCGGCGGGGACGAAGGAGGGGGGCTGCGGCAGGTATTCGGAAAGATAGAGCAGGGGGCGAGAGGTTTGTTGCGCAAGCTGATCTGGGACTTCGCCAGGCAACATGCGCCGCAGGGGCTCAAGGACCTTCTCAAGCGGGAGTTGCCGGACCTGACCAACACGCTGAAGAGTCCGACCACATACCATGCCATACGATGGGCGCAAACGGTGGCATACTCGGATGAGCATCGCTCCAACATCTGGATCAATCTGAAAGGTCGCGAGCCAGAGGGAATCGTGGAGCCCGGGGCGGAGTACGAGGCTCTACGTGACGAGATCATAGAGCGTCTGCGTACGTTGCACGATCCAGAGACCGGCACGGCGGTGTTCTCTGAAGTGTACCGCCGGGAGGAGCTGTATCCCGGACAACAGGTGGGTGTCACGCCCGACATACATATGGTGCTCACTCAGGATCCGCTCTACGTTAGCCGTCCCAGTCGGAGCGCACATGGCTCCGGTAGCGTGGCGACCTTGACGCCTAAGCAGCTCTCAGCAGGTTGGCTCATCAGCGGTCGACACCGACCCAACGGGGTATTCGTGATGAAGGGTCCTGGCATTGTGAGGGGCCGCGCTCTGACTGGACTCAGCATCATGGACCTGGCGCCCACTATCCTCACAGTGATGGGTCATCCGGTGCTGGACTCGATGGACGGGCGGGTGATTGAGGAGGCGTTCACGTCTACACCGGAAGTCAGGAGCGAGCACGATGATTCGGGCGAAGAGCCATCTTCGAACGGAGGGGTCTACTCAGAGGCTGAGGAGGACGAGGTGGCGGACCGGCTTCACGGGCTAGGGTACATCTAGTGGGCACCGCGAAGCGGATTTCCCGCAATGCACTGTTTCTGACCCTGGCTACCGGACTGGGTCGCCTGGGTCGGCTCGCTGTGGTCTGGTACATCGGCCGACACATGGGCGCGGCGGCGCTGGGTGAGTACGGCATCATCATGACCTTCGCCTCGATGTTCCAGGCGTTTGGCGTGCAGGGCCTGAATCCGCTCGTGATGCGCGAAGTCGCCCGGGCTAGACGGGAAGTCGGTTCGTTTCTGTCCAACATCGCCGCCATCAGTGTTCTCATGGCGCTGGCGTTCGTGCTGGTCATGGATGCGATAGCTTGGGGGCTTCACTACCCATCCTCCACCATGCTTGGCATCGTGGTCATGGGGATATCCATCGTGCCCGGCACCGTGGCGCGGACGCTGGAGGCGGCGATCAAGGCCGGGGAGAAGATGGAGTATGTCGCTCTCTGGACCCTGCTGCAGGGGATCGTCGTTGTCGCCCTGGCTATGCTTGCGTTGGATCGTGGTTGGGGCCTGATGGGTGTCTTCTGGAGCTTCGTCGTAGGCGAGTTGCTGCTCGCGTGCGTGTATGTGATGACGGTGAACCGGACTATCGGGCGTATCCGTTTCCGTCTGGATTGGGCCGCCTGGCGGGAGTTGAGAGGCACGGTCGGCACCTTCTTCGGCACGAGCATGGCCGGCATCGGCTTGAGGAGGCTGGACGTGGTGGTACTGTCCAAGCTGTGCGATGCTACCGCTGTGGGCCTGTACACGGCTCCGTTCAAGCTGGTGGATGCTCTGATGGCCCTGCGTCCCGCGATCGGGCAGGCGATGTTTCCAAGCATGGCCCGGTTTTCGGAGGATGATCGTGGGAACCTTCGCTTGATCACCGTGCGTTCGGTCAAGTTCCTCACTGTGTTGCTGCTGCCGGTGGCTTTGTGCGTCACCATCGTGGCCAGAGACGCCTTCACGCTCTACTACTCACCGGAGTTCGCAGTGTCCGGGCTCATCCTGCAGGTTCTGGTCTGGAGCCTCGTGCCCTTCTACATCCAGGGTGTTCTGAACAATGCTATCATCGTCGAGGGCGGGGAGAAGATGACGCTCCGAATCGCTGTGATAAGCCTGGTGCTGAATATCGCACTGAGCTTCCTGCTGGTGCCACACCTGGGTGCGTTGGGAACGGCTCTCGCGATGGTCTTCACCACTCTCGTGCGGGCGCTCCAGTCTCTGAGGTTTGCGAATCGGCGTTTGTTCCGCTTCGATATCGGGCGAACCTTTGCCAAGCCGTGTTTGGCCACATGTCTCGCCGGCGGCGTGGCGTGCTTGCTGATCCAAGTGCACTGGAGCCTTATCGCCGTGTTGCCCGTCACGCTTGCGCTCTACGCGATTCTGGTCATCGTGCTCGGAGTGCTGTCCCCGGACGAGATAGGTCTTCTGAAGAGGATTCCACGAGAGCTGGGACGATGAAGGCGAGGAGCGAGGATGGGGTGTGTATGAGCAAGGGAGGGGAGGCTAGGCCCGTCAGGGTCTTCTTCGTCGATCCTTTTGGGATTGCAGGTCTGGCTCACTACAACTACTGTCTGTGCCAGGCGCTGGTGCGCGCGGGGGCAGATGTTACGCTGCTCACGTCCACGATGTATGAGCTGGATTCGTGGCAACATGACTTCCAGGTTGAGCGGCTGGCCGAGCTTTGGGACCCGTTCACCTCCGAGAATCTGCGTCGTGGCAAGGGTCTCGTGACCAAGGTGGGTAAGGGTCTGGCGTACTGGCGATCGATGATCAGAATCATCCGGCGCATATACGCAGCGAGACCTGACGTCTTACACCTGACCGAGATGTTCTTCTCAATGGATCTGGTGTTTCTGTGGCTGATGAAGCTCTCTGGAGCCAGACTGGTCCAGACTTGCCATAATGTTAGAACGTTCACGGCTGATGACAAGGCTCGTCGCGTGGTCGGTAGAGGCAGAGTGGGGGACTGGATCCACTCACGTATGTATAGATGCTTCGACGGCATTATCTTCCACACAGAAGACAGTAAGAGAGAATTCACCGAGTGTTTTGGTGGTCATTCGGCCTCGCTGCATGTGATTCCCCACGGCAACTACATGATCCACGGGGCGAAGACCGTCCCCTCGAAGGACAGCGCTCGGCGAAGGCTCGGCCTGCCACTCGATAGGAAGACCGTGCTGTTCTTTGGATTCATCAAACGCTACAAAGGACTCATCTACCTGGTCCGCGCGTTCGAACCGGTTCTGAGGGCCATCCCCGATTGCCAGCTCGTCGTGGCCGGCGCGGCCTACTTCGGCTCGGGGCTCGAGGAGTGTCGCAGGGCCGCTTCCGAGTTGGGGATCTCGGATCGCATCCGGTGGGATGTTCAGTACGTCCCGAACGAGAGTATTCGTGACTACTTCGCAGCGGCCGACGTCGTGGCGCTACCCTACGTGAAGATCTACCAGAGCGGGGTCCTACAGCTTGCGTACGCCTTCGAGAGGCCCGTGGTGGCGACTGACGTTGGGGGGGTGAAGGAGATCGTGGAACAGGATGGCACCGGGGTGCTGGTGCGTCCTCGTGATTCTGCCGCCCTCGCCGAAGGCCTGATCCAGGTTCTGTCAGACGAAGCGCTGGCCGTTGAGATGGGTAGAAGGGGCAGACAGCTCGCTGAGACCAAGTATGGCTGGGATGACATCGCCGCCAAGACAATGCAGGTCTACGAGGAGGCGATGGATCAGTGAAGGCTCCGCGTGTCTGCAAGCTTCTGTACGTCCACTCCAGCAACGAACTGTATGGGGCCGATGTTGTCTTGCTGACTCTGCTCCGCGGGCTCGACAAGGAGCGGTTCCGCCCATTGGTGGTGCTTCCCTGCGATGTGCCGTATGAGGGCCTTCTGGCGCAGGAACTGGATAGGGAGGGTATCCCATACGTGGTGTACGATACGCCCGTTCTAAGGCGCAAGTACCTTCGCCCGTTGGGGATCCTGAGCTACGCCCTGCGCCTGCTGAAGTCGGTCGTGTGGCTCGCGAGCCTGATCCGCCGCGAGGAGATCGATGTGGTGCACAGCAATACCAGCGCAGTCGTCGCCGGAGCACTGGCCGCCCGGATCTCGGGGACGCCCCACGTTTGGCACATCCACGAGATCATTACCGAGCCGGAATTCCTCTGGAAGGCCATCAGCAGGCTGGCCAATGCGCTGTCGAAGAGCGTGGTCGCCGTATCGAACCCCGTTGCTGAGCACCTGGTCTGTGCAGAGCCCGCCATCCGACGGAGGACCACGGTCATCCACAATGGTGTGGACGTAAACGAGTACAGTCTCGAGGCGGACGGCGCCGCAGTGCGCGGGGAGCTGGGTGTGGCTCCGAATGATGTACTGGTGGGGATGGTGGGGCGGATCCACCGAGGGAAGGGCCAAGAAAGCCTGGTGCGAGCGGCGGAGCTGATCTCGGCTCGCCCGATGGGGATCAAGTACGTTCTGGTTGGTGATGTGTTTGCAGGGAATCAGGACAGGCTCGCTGCGCTGCGACGACAAGTCGAGAGGGCTGGTCTCGGATCGCGCGTGATCATCACGGGATTCCGGAAGGACATTGTCGACGTGATTGCCGCTTGCGATATGGTGGTCATGCCTTCGACCCACCCGGAGGCCTTTCCCACGTCGGTGTTGGAGGCCATGGCAGGGGGCAAGCCGATCATAGCGACCGCGCACGGAGGACCGACGGAGATGGTGATGCATGGGGAGACAGGGTTGCTCGTACCCCCGGGTGACGACGGTGCTCTGGCCGAAGCCATCGCTACATTGAGCGAGGATGAAGATGCCCGCAAGGCGATGGGAGCGGCGGGCCGCAAGCGCGTGGAAGAGTGCTTCTCTATCTCACAGTTTGTGAGCCAGTTCGAGACGCTGTATGACTCTGTGGTTGATCACTCAAGCTGATGAAGAAGAGTGTCCGGGTTACCAGGGAGATGCAGTAGAGCGCCGATATGTAGTCCCGTATGACGCCATCTCGTAAGCGGCGCTGTTTACGGAGGTGAGCGAGCTTGTACGAGTCGGTATCGGTCGTGATTCCGGTGTTCAACAGCGAGGGCACGACACGCCCGCTGGTACAGAGTCTGGAGAGTGTACTGGCGCCGCTAGTTCGCGAGTTCGAGGTCTTGCTTGTGAACGACGGGAGCCGGGACCAGAGCTGGGAGATCATCTGCCAACTGGCGCAGGAACGCACATTCGTTCGCGGAATCAACCTGATGCGCAACTACGGCCAGCACAACGCGCTGCTGGCCGGTATTCGTGCCGCGAAGCACGACATAGTCGTGACGATGGATGACGATCTCCAACACCCGCCTGACGAGATTCCCAGGCTACTGGAGAAGCTGGCTCAAGGGTACAGCGTAGTCTACGGTACTCCGCGGAGAAGAGGGCATAGCTTCTGGCGAAATCTTGCCTCCCAGGTGACCAAGGTGGCCTTGCAGAGTGCCATGGGTGCTGAAACGGCCCGCAGTAGCAGCGCGTTCCGAGCTTTTCGTACGGGGCTGCGTGCTGCTTTCGCCGCGTACCGGGGTCCGTTTGTGTCCATCGATGTGCTGCTCACCTGGGGAACGACGTCCTTTGCTACTGTCCCGGTGCGCCATGATGCCCGTAGGGTCGGCGTGTCGAACTACACGTTTCGCAAGCTGGTGATCCACGCGCTCAACGTGATGACGGGCTTTAGCGCTCTACCGCTGCAGTTGGCTAGCCTAGTTGGGTTTGGCTTGACCCTGTTTGGTCTGTTGGTTCTGGCGTACGTAGTCGGGGTCTACCTGATTCAGGGAGGGAGTGTGCCGGGTTTCCCGTTCCTGGCCTCTATCATCGCCATCTTCTCGGGGGCCCAGTTGTTCGCACTGGGCATGATTGGGGAGTATCTGGCAAGGATGCACTTCCGAATGATGGAGCGACCGACCTACGTGGTACGGGGCGAGACGGATTCAGTACAGGACTAAGGCACGATGCAGAGTGTTGAACCTTGTGAGTTTCTTCCGTGGGACACGGCCTTCTTTGGCCGCAGGATTGCCCGTGTCGTGGGCCATCGGTTGAACCCGCAGCGTGTCTGTGCTATCCTCGAGTGGTGCAGGGTTCGGGAGATCGAATACCTGTACTTTCTGGCCGCCGTAGACGATCAGCAAACGGTCAGGCTGGCCGAAGACCACGGATTCCGTCTGGTGGACATCCGCGTCACCCTGCAATGCAGCATCGGGGACCGGAGATCGGGGCGCAGCGACGAGACGGCCCAAGCCGTGCGGGTGCGCCCTGCGCGCGCTGGAGATATCCCTCTCCTACAGGAGATCGCCCGGACCAGCTACGGGGACTCCCGTTTCTACTTCGATCCGTGTTTCTCGGTGGAGGCCTGCGAAAACCTATACGCCACGTGGATCAAGCGCAGTTGCGAGGGGTATGCCGATGCTGTTCTCGTGGCTGAAGCTGAAGGACGGCCAATTGGCTATGTGTCCTGTCACTTGCTCAGCAACAAGCGGCACGGTCAGATAGGGCTCGTCGGGGTAGGGCCTCAGGCCCGGAATCGCGGAGTGGGACATCTCCTGATTTGCCATTCGCTGCAATGGTTCGCGGAGCGCGGCGTCGACGAGGTGAGCGTTGTCACACAGGGGCGCAGCATCGCGGCGCAGCGCCTGTACCAGCGCTGCGGCTTTGCGACGCATTCTGTTCAGCTCTGGTATCACAAGTCCATGGGTGCCGGTAGAGCCAAGGTGAGGTCATGAGTGCTTACAGGATACCCTTCAATAGGTCGAGCGTGTGTGGGGACGAACTGGAGTACATTGCCCGAGCAGTAGAGTGTGGTCATGTGTCGGGCGACGGGCAGTTCAGCAAAGACTGCCGCAGGCTCCTGGAGCAGACTCTGGGGGTGCCTAAGGTGCTTCTCACGACCTCGTGCACCCATGCGCTGGAGATGTGCGCGTTGCTTCTGGACATCCGGCCCGGGGACGAAGTGATCGTCCCGTCGTTCACCTTCGTCTCCACGGCGAATGCTTTCGCCCTGCGTGGCGCGTCACCGGTGTTCGCTGACATCCGGCCGGATACACTCAACATGGACGAGACGCAACTGGAGAGGCTCATCACGCCCCGCACCAAAGGGATCGTGCCCGTGCACTACGGCGGCGTGGGTTGTGAGATGGATGCCATCCTGGAGATTGCCGGGCGCCACGGCGTCGCTGTTGTTGAGGACAATGCTCACGGTCTGTTCGGCAAGTACAGAGACAGGTTCCTCGGTACGCTCGGCCGCCTGGCCGTACAGAGCTTCCACGAGACCAAGAACTACAGTTGCGGCGAAGGTGGCGCGCTACTGGTAAACGATCAGCGCTATCTGGAACGGGCCGAGATCATCCGCGAGAAGGGCACGAACCGCGGTCGATTCCTTCGGGGCCAAGTGGATAAGTACACCTGGGTGGATCTTGGTTCGAGCTACCTGCCGTCGGACATACTGGCAGCATTCCTGCGTGCTCAACTGGAAGCACGGGCGCGAGTCCAAGCCAGGAGGCGGCGGATCTGGGAGTACTACTCCCTCCATCTCGAAGATTGGGCGCGAGGCTGCGGAGCGCGACTTCCCGTCGTGCCCGCACACTGCGAGCAACCGTACAGCATGTTCTACATGCTCATGCCGTCGACTTCACAGCGTGATGCGCTGATCGGCCACTTGAAGACCCGGTCGATCCTCAGCGTCTTCCACTATGTGCCACTGCACTTGTCGGAGATGGGGCGGCGGTTTGGGGGAAAGGACGGCGACTGCCCGGTGACCGAGGATGTGAGTGGGAGGCTGGTTCGTCTGCCATTCTACAACGACCTGACCGAAGCCGACCAGGAGTATGTGGTGGCCGCTATCAGAGCGTTCCGTAGAGGATAAGCCGATGTCTCAGTTGCCCGGGAAGGCGACGCAGGGACGCAGCTATGACCCTGACCTGTTTGCACCTCTGTTCGCCATCGAAGACCGGCACTTCTGGTTCCGGGCGCGGAACCGAGTGATTGGCACCGTGGTCAGGCAGACCGAACCACTCATGGCACCGGGCTATCGTGTGCTGGAAGTGGGCTGTGGCACGGGGAACGTGCTGCGGGTTCTGGAACAGTGCTGCACGCGCGGAACCGTTGTGGGCATGGATCTGTTTGCGGAGAGCCTTCGCTGTGCCCGTGGTCGAACGTCGTGCTTGCTGGTGCAGGGCGACGTGCAAGCGCCGCCGTTCGACACCGGTTTTGACCTGATCGGCGTGTTCGACTTGCTGGAGCATATGTCCGGCGATGCGCAGGTGCTGAGCATCCTTCACGGGCTGTTGGCGCCCGAGGGAAGGCTCTTGCTGACCGTTCCCGCCCATCCGTCGCTGTGGAGCTACTTCGACGAGGTATCTCATCATTGTCGGCGCTACAGGCCGGATGAGCTGGAGGGCAAGTTGAGCCACGCCGGCTATGAGGTCGAGTACATGACCCAGTACATGGCAGCCATCCTTCCCTGGGTTTGGCTGCGTCGAGCTTTCGCGGGGCTGGTCGACCGGACTATGGGAGGCGATGCCGCCCGGAGCGCCGATCTGGCCTTGAATGAACTGCGCGTCCGGCCGGTGATGAACGAGATTCTGGTGCGGCTACTCTCTGGAGAGGCCTGGCTGCTTGCTCGGCGCTGGCGGTTGCCCTTTGGCGCTTCGCTGCTGGCAGTAGCGCGAAAGACGGGGCGGGGGAAGTGTTCCTCTTGATGGGAAGGGTTCCGTCACCTGGGGAGCGGACGACGGCCAGGTGGCCGATCGCGGCACGATTGGCGGGCGTTGAGACCGCGTAGGCTATGAACGGAAACAGGTCGCAACTCTGGGAGACGAGAGTGCTTCTGAGAGACCGGAAGCACGCCAGGCTCGAGCTGGGGGCAGTGCTGGTTATCACGCTGCTCGGGGCCTTGCTGCGAGTACATCACTTGGGCCAGAAGAGCTTGTGGCTGGATGAGATCATCAACGCCGGCAGTTCCTTCGCCGACAATGTGCTGGGATGGGGGCAGGAGCCCCTTCACATCGCTGCAACTCATCTATCCATGGCACTGTTTGGAGGCCGAAGCGAGTTTGTCGTGCGATTGCCTTCGGTCATGGCGGGGATCCTGTGTGTTCCGGCCATGTATCGGCTGGGCAAATCGTGCTTCTCGCGCGTCGAGGGACTCGTGGGCGCGTGCCTGCTGGCAATCTCGCCCTTGCATCTGAGTCACTCGCAGGAAGCGCGTCACTATGCGTTCTTCACGCTGTTCTCGATTCTCTCACTGCTGCTGTACGATCAGATGCTACGCGGGGAGTCAAACAGGGCGTGGATAGGATTTGTCCTTGCGTCCAGCCTCAACCTGCTGACCCACAAGTTCGCCTTGTTCCTGCTTCTCGCTCAGGTGTTGGTTGCGCCGGTGCTATCGGTGCGGCGATCCGGCGACAATGAGAGTGCGAGGAAGCTCGCCCTGAACAAGGGTCTCGTGCGGGAGTTGGGCCTTGCTCTGGCGTTCACGGCGGTCCTGTATCTCCCATCCGTTCTCGTGACCTGGAGGAGGGTGTTGGAGCGAGGTCTCTTCAGTTCGACGGGCTCGCTGCCCCTAAGAACGTCCCTGTCTCTCTCTTTCCTGGTGAGACTGCTGGCTACTCTGGGGGCAGGACCTGGCGTTGCGCTGAAGCTGTACTTGGGGGCGTTGCTGCTGGGGCTTGCCTTCTGCGTCCTGGAACACCGCCGGATCGCCGCGCTCTTCGTCGTTAGCATCGCGATGCCGCCACTGCTCTATTCCTTGTGGCGCCCTGACCTGGCCTTCAACCCGAGGTATATGATCTTCGTGCTGCCTGTGTATCTGCTGCTGATAGCTCGGGGGATCGCGGAGAGTAGCGCGAGGTTAGCCCGACTGGCGTGTTCTCGTCTCGTCCCGTCATCGTCCGCGGCGATCGGATCGACGGCGTTGACACTGCTCATTGTCGTCGTGTTTGGGCTTGCGAGTATCGATCCCCTGCGAGCCTGGTACGAGACACCCAGGGAGGACTGGCGAGGAGTGGCAGACTACCTGAAAGAACATGCTGGGCGGGGTGACGTCCTTCTCTGCGATGGGGTTCACCATGGGCACGGAGGGGATTCCACGAGAACGCAGCGCGGATTACGGTACTATCTGGATTCCGATTACCCTCGCGACCTCATACTCAGGGAGACCGAGATACCGAGGACGATGGAGGAGCTGGGCGATGAGCCGGGCCAGGCGTGGGGAGTCGTCTTCACCGGTTCCTATGCGCTCAAGTCTGCCGGAAGGGAAGGGGTGATGATCACCGATTTCCAGGACATTGCCCTGGTTCGCGTCCGGGAGCCCGGTGAGACAGTGCGGGAGAACAGCGTCTCTCTGATGGAAGCTCTGATTGGCCTCATGCCAAGACCTGAGGCTGTCGCGGATCTGGCTTGGGCGGTTGAGGAGCTACACGGCCAGCAAGCCGAAGCCCGCATGGCTCTAGGGAACGCCCATCTGCAACAAGGTCGGACTGTCGCTGCGGAATCCGAGTACCGGCGGGCCATCGAGTTGGATCCGGAGTGGGCGGGCCCGCATGTGCGTTTGGCCGATGCGTACAGGGCTGAGGGACGATTCGAGGAGGCGATCCAAGAATACCATCGAGCGTTGGAGCTCAAGCCTGCATGGGACCAGGAGGTATGGTTCCACATGCGGTTGGCGAGCGTTTACAGGGAGACCGGGTGGTTGGAGGAGGCAGTGCGGGAGTATCAGACCGTACTGGAGATGGATCCTCATCACGTAGGAGCCACGAAGTGGCTCAGCGAACTCACAGAACCGTAGCCTCGTTGGTGGAGGAACGGACCAGGTGAAACACGGAAGGCACGCCTGTGGGAATCTATGCGGTTGCGGGAGGGGGTCGGGTCGCGATGGCTGCGACCGGCTGTAGATGGATGTCGTGGGGATCGAAGAAGCCTTCGTCCATGCGCTGGCCGGCGCTCCACCCGTTCCGGTCAGCAGCGATACTCTGCCCATGGCGGAAGGCACTTGACAGAAGGCTTCCCGCTCATGTGATTCGCCGGGCCGTACGACGGGCTGGGTCAGAGGAAACCAAGGCAACGAGAGTTGATTTCTGCACCGACTGCGTGGCAGCCGAGAGAGACGCTTCGGTGTGAGAGTGGAGGAGGACCATCCTTGAGAATAGCGATGCTGGGTACCAGGGGGATTCCCGCCAGCTACAGCGGGTTCGAGACGTGTGTGGAGGAGTTGGGTTCGAGGCTCGTGCAGCGAGGGCACGAGGTGACCGTGTACTGTCGCTCGCACCACATCAAGTATGGAGAGCCGACATACAAGGGAATGCGCCTGGTCAAGCTGCCGACGGTGCGTAACAAGTACCTGGACACCATCGTGCATACGTTCTTGTCCATGATCCATGCTTGCTTCCGCCGGTACGACGTAGCCATGACATTCATTGCCGGCAACAGCCTGGCTTGCTGGATTCCTCGGTTGGCGGGCGAGAGGGTGGTGCTGAACGTCGACGGACTGGATTGGAAACGAGAGAAGTGGCCGCTCCTGGCCAAGAAGTACATCCAGTTGGCCGAGTATCTCGCCACGGTCTTCCCTCACGAGATCGTGACGGATTCCCTACGAGTCCAGGAGTACTATCGACAGAAGTTCGGTCGTGACTCGGTGTACATCGCCTACGGTTCGGACGTCGAGCGCCTGCCCGCCGGAAGCTACATCGAGCGGTTCGGGCTGGAGCCCGGACGCTACGTGCTCTTCGTCGGTAGACTGGTTCCCGAGAACTGCGCGCACCACCTGGTGGAAGCGTTCCGGGGATTGGACACGGATATGAAGTGCGTGATCGTGGGCGATGCCCCGTATGCCGAGGACTACATCGCGGGACTCAAAGAAGTGGATGACCCACGGATCGTCTTTACAGGATACGTCTTCGGCGAGGGATACCGAGAGTTGGCCAGCAATGCCTACCTATTCGTCGAGACGTCCGAAGTAGGGGGCACGCATCCCGCACTTGTAGAGGCCATGGCCTTCGGCAACTGTGTCATCGTGAATGACACGCCCGAGAACCTGGAGACCATCGGGAGCGCTGGACTAAGCTACAAAGGTGACGAAGGAGCGCCTTCTCTCCGCCGGGTGCTGCGCGATCTATTGGCGAATCCGGCCGGTGTGCAGGCCTACGGTGAGGAAGCTCTCGCGCGAGCCCAGCAATGCTATAGCTGGGAGGCCGTGACGGATGAGTACGAGTGTCTCTTCAGGCGGTTGGTGCCGCGGGGATAGGATCGACTCGAGATCTGACCGAGCAGGCCAGATGCGCGCCTTGCCGCCCCAAGTCAAGAGGACTCGATCTGTGGCAGCGATAGAGCCGGGCCTGTGATTGCCGTAAGCCCGTCGTCGCTGCAAGAACTCAATGGGAGAGGCCACCCTGTCACGGGTGGCCTCTCTGATATCTGATCCGGCGTGAACTCAGTCTGTGCGTTCATTCACTCCAGATACGGGTCCAGGACGGGCACTGGGTACTCGTCTTCGGAGGGCGCCTCGTCGAGTGGTTCGAGTAGCGGCACTTCCCACAGTGCTGATCCGATGGACGGTCCATCAACCGGTTCCACCGCTGTGCTCAGCTTGCCGGCTGGAGTTGGATCTGCGCTCGAGCCCACCCCGTTTATGGTCCAATCCCCCATCATGTGCCACTGGCTCACCGTGTCGGAGTCATCGCGGACGTTCATGTAGGAGTGCTTTGCCCCGGCGACTGAAGACTTGAAGGTGAGCGACCAGTCGATGGTGAGCGTGTCTCCTGATCCGGAGACGCTTGTGTCGGCCATGTGCAGGATGACGCGCGTGTTCTCGATGTTCTGAGTACCGCCGGGAGGAACGTTGCCGATCCAAGCTGTTCCCGCATCGTTTATCAGGTAGAACCGGTGGGAATTCTGGTTGTAGTAGGCCTTGAGGCCATCAGCGCCCTGGTAGCTGGAGCCGACCGAGAACGAGACGAACTTGATGTGTGGCCAGCCGTTGGGATCAGAGCTCGTCGTGGTGAAGGACACGGCCTCGTTCGGGTTGCAGGAGCCCGAGTCGGGCAGGACGGACACCGCGACGGGAGGCTGGTTCGTTCCGTTCACGGTCCAATCACTCATGCTGCGCCAGCCGCTCTTCGCGTTCTCGTCGTCCCAGACGTTCATGAAGGTGTGCTTGTCTCCTGTGACCGGCGCCTTGAAGGTGACAGACCAGTGAATGGTCAGAGTCGTCCCCGTTGCCGACACGCTCGTGTCCGCCATGTTTAGCTGTACTCTCGAGTTCTCGATGTCCTGAGACGAACCCGGCGGCTGCTTGCCGATCCAGGCTGTTCCCGCGTCGTTTGTCAAGTAGAACCTGTGAGCATTCTGGTTGTAGTATGCGTAGAGGCCATCCGCACCGGAGTAGTGCTGGCCGATGGAGAACGAAACGAACTTGATCTGTGGCCACCCGTTGGCATCCGAACAGGTGGTGGTGAAGGTGACCGCTTCGCCTGCGTCGGAGGCGCCACTCGCGGGCAGTACGGTCCCTCGAACGGGTGGCTGGTTGGTCCCCTGTACTGTCCAGGTCCCGAGGCGACGCCAGCCCCTTTTCAGGTTGGAGTCGTCCCAGGAGTTGTGATACGTGTTCTTGGGGCCGCTAGTAAGAGCTTTGAAGGTGACGTACCAGTTCACGGTCAACGTCATGCCCGTGCCCGAGACGCTCATGTCCGCCAAATGGAGGATCACTCGGGAGTTCTCTATGGTGTTGGGTGAGCCTGGCGGGAGTGCGCCAAGCCAGGCAGTGCCTTCGTCGTTGGCCAGGTAGACCCGGTTGTTGTTCTGGTTGTAGTAAGCGCTGAGGCCGTCGACACCACCGTAGTTCTGGCCGATGGCGAAACAGGCGAACTTGATGTTCTGCCATCCATCAGGATCTGGATAGGTGGCGGTGAAGCTGACCTTCTGCCCGGCGACACAGGAGCCGGCCGTAGGATAGATCGTGCCCAAGGTGGGTCGGTGGTTCTGGGCCGTAAGATTGTGCTCTGTGTTGGTGCCGCTATGCCAGGTGGCTGTCTGGTCGGCTGTATAGACGCCGACCTTGAAGACGATCGTGTCGAGCTCGGTTCCGCCGTCGACCTCCGGCGTGTCCGGATCATCGGCTGTCACGTCGATGGTGTATACCGACTGGCCCAGATACGTAGTGGTGCTGGTCACACCGCACTGGATGCCGTTGACCCATGCGGTGATCGTGGTGCCGTCAGGTGCGTTTCCTCCATTGAGGGTCACGGTCCCGTAGAAGCTGGAAGGCAAACCCGGGAAGGCGAGAACCGGTAGTGCTGCGGCGAGCCAGATGGCTACTACCACAGCGTATGTGAGTGCCCGTCGGAGAGAGAGAGTCGAAGCCTTCCTCGGGGCGGTTTCCCTGGCCATTGTCGGATCATCCTCCCGTTTCTTGCGAGATTCAGGTTGGTTTGGAGACTCCCTATCGCGATGACCTCGTGCCGTCGCCCGTTGCTCTCAGCACCATGGCACAGAGAGCCAGACGCCGCCGCGAAGGTGTGCTCCGTATTCGAATCATATCATCACGTCGGACTGCTCAGGGTAAACGACGCGTTAAGGTGCCATTAAGATACGGTAAAAGACACGCAGCACAGGCGAGTCGATTCCCGAAACCCCCAGCTCTCACGGCGGCACCGCTAACTCACCGGCGTCTCATCGATGGGGGCAAGACCACTAGGATACAGGTGGCGCCTGCTCTTGCCCCCTCGCTCCGAGATCGCCCGTCATGTTGCCCTCGACGGTGAGCGAGCAGGCTTCGGTTGTCTTGACCCAATAGCCGTAGCCTGGTCTGAAGTGCGTCAGGGTATTCGCCCAGGACGGACCATTCGGAGAGTAGTGCTGCCAGACCTGAGACAGGGTGGGATCGTACCCGTACACCAGAGTGTACGAGCCGGCGATCGAGCTCAAGGCCTGCGCTACCTCCCGTGCGTCCGAAGCAGGATAGGCTACCATGTTCCAGCCTTCATACAGTTGCTGGGTGGTAGACAGCGGGGTAGTCCCGCTCACCGTGAGCGTGCCTGAGCCGGTCATCGATACCCAGAACGCCGTCTCTTCGTCCAGGATCGAGAGGGTCGCTGCTTCGGGATGGGCCGGATCATAGGCCAGCCAGGTGTCACTACTCGCATCGTGAGCGCACACTTGTTGGTATTGGCCTGAGATAGACGCAAGCACGCTGCCTATCGCTGTCTCGCTTGGCGCGATGGGTAAGGAGACCAGATTCCAGCCTGCGGGCAGCGACTTCTCCCACTCTGCAGGCTCCTCCTGTCTCCAGCGGTTGTAGTAGAGGTTGAGCAGCTCGATGAACTCGCCGGTGGCCTTCGTGTTGCCGGCAGAGGTCGGATGGCTATCCCAGGTGCTGCTGCCGTATGAAGAGAAGTCGTTCGCAACAGGGTGAGTGTGCTGAATGGCACCACTCCACCAGCGATGGTGGTTCCCCGATTCTGAGTTCAGGTCGTTTGTGTTCTCGTTGCCACCATTGCTGGTCAATACGTTATAGAAGTCGAAAACCGCCACGTTGTCGTGGGAGTAACCGTCGAGCCAGTCGTTGACCACCCAGTCGTTGAAAGCCCTCGCGTTGGCTGCCTCCGAGGGATCGGTGCTGTTCTCGACCAGAGGGGGAGCCGTGATGGCGATGAACAGCTTGTCTTGGCGAGTGGTGAAGTACTCCAGAATGTCGTTGTAGATCCCCTTGGCATTGGCCACCGTGTGGTGTGTCGATCCGCAGGATGCGCCGCGCAAAGGGTTGCTTCCGGTAGTGGGGGCGTCGCCTGGGTTCCCTCCGAGCGCAGAGTTCGGGTAGCAGGACTTGAACATCACGATCTGGTTCTGGCCTCCGGGGTCGGCGGTAAGACGGGAATAGCTCGAGTTCTTGCCGTACTCGGTGTACAGGGCAGCCGTGTAGGTCGCACTGTTGGTTCCCCTGAACCAGGTCCACCAATGCCCGATGTCGGTGTTGTCGCCGATACCGTCCGGGCCCCAACCGTAGTTGGTGTCGCTCACGAAGTAGTTGCTGTCCCTGAGCGCGATCGCCAGGCCGCCGTTGCCGTCCGTGAGCCAGTTGGATCCGCAGGAGTGGTGGACGAAGATCAACTTGACCGTCTCGGCCGGAGGGTTCGTGCTGTCGGCGCCGACGTCGGAGCTACGGTGCAGCCCTCGCCTCGTCTCTCTGACTTGAGCCTTGGGGGCGGGGCACAAGCTCCCGATGCAGAGCAACAGCGCTAACACAAGACTGGCCAGGGTAGTGATTCGCTTCACTTCTCTCTTCCTCTCGTGTCTGCTGCCTGGGGCCTCCGGAAGGCCACGGCTGACTCGTCATTGGCGTCACAACGGTTCGGCGACGGTGTGCTGATCGGTCGCGGATCAGTGGCTCCGGGTAGGTGGCGGCCACGTCTCAGCCTGGCGTGGGGTTTGCCGGTTGTGCGTCAGGATTGGAACTGAAGCGCTAAGGCCATCCAGATATTGGCTGATCACGGGGATCGAATTCTGCCAGAGCACCGATCAGTGTAGATGGCTCATGCGTTGTGTTCGGCCTGTCACCATTATAGCACAATCCGCGGCCGGGTGGTGTAAACCCAGGATAAACGTCTGACATCGATGAGCCAAACCCGTGACCTCTCGAATGTGGCTCCTGTCGGCGATGGCGGGTCGGTCGGCGAGCATCCAGAGGCACGGGTGGACCCGGAATCCGTGGATGCCAGGAGAACCGATTTCAGCACACTTTGAAAGATGAAGAAATTTTAAGATTGGCGGTTCCGATCTCTCTCTCACCACAACATGTGGGGGGTACTGTGACCAGCTGCCACCACACGTTGGTGAGACAAGTGTGCGCATTGGGTCGAATCTGGGCCGGGTATTGCAAAAGTCGGCCGAGTCTGGTAGAATAGCTCTGCGATGATCGGGTCGGGCAAATGGGATCAGACTCTCTCACCTGCTCTAGGTCCCCGATCTCTCTGCAAAATGCGGGATGAGGGAGCAATCTCTGTGGTGCCTCCGTTGCCACCACGATGACAACCGTGCGTCTTCTCCAGTGTTACTTCCGGAGAGGCCGCGTGCCCATCCTCTGCCCGGTTCTTCGGCCAGTGCCTATCGTGGGATAGGCGCTCAACACACTGCGAGTAGCATCCGGCCCCGGCCAGGCTGAAACACACAGAACGGAACGTTGGTAGCATCAAGAGCATCGGACTTCAGCGGACAGCGGTAGGATCCTCCATGGGGATCGCGGCTGCCGGTTGAGCGTGCGTGTGGTGGCGTCGGAGCGCAAGCTCGAGTTGCTCTGGCGCTTCAAGACGAACAAGGTGGGCAGCGGTGAACGAACAGGAGCTCTGGAGCGCGGCCAAAGGTGAGTTGGAACTTCAGTTCCCCAAGGCGACCTACGAGACGTGGATCAGGGACAGCGCAGCGGAGTCCTTCGAGGACGGCCAGCTCGTGGTCCAAGTGCGCAACCCCTATGCCAAGGATTGGCTACAGCACCGGTTGAGGGGGGCCATCGAGAGGACGCTTGCGGAGATTGCCCACCGCTCTGTGGAGATAGTCTTCGTGGTGGAACAACTGCCGGAAGGGGAATCCGAACCGGTGGAGCTCCTGGCCGGGTTGGACCAGGCGCAGGCTACCAGCAGCCGTGACCGCACCACCGGGCTGAACCGATCTCTGACCTTCGACAATTTCGTGGTGGGTAGCTCCAATCGCCTTGCGCAGGCGGCCGCCATGGCTGTGGCTGAGAACCCCAGGGCGATGTGGAATCCACTGTTCATCTACGGGGGCGTCGGCCTGGGCAAGACGCATCTACTGCACGCTATCGGCAACACAGCAGCAGAGTCGGGGCGTTCTGTTCTGTATGTGTCCTGTGAGGAGTTCACCAACGAGTTCATCAATGCGATACGCCAGCAGAAGATGGAGCAGTTTCGAGCCCGATACCGTGCGGCGGATCTGTTGCTGGTTGATGACATCCAGTTCATTGGCGGAAAGGAACGCACACAGGAGGAGGTGTTCCACACCTTCAACAGCCTTCACGGCACCGAGCGCTTGCTCGTCTTCTCCAGTGACCGTCCTCCTAAGGCGATTCCCCTGTTGGAGGAGCGGCTGTACAGCCGCTTTGAGTGGGGACTCAGCGCAGACATCCAGCCTCCCGATCTGGAGACTCGAATCGCGATCTTGCGGTGCAAGACAGAGGCTTACCCTGTTTGCGTGTCTGACGAGGTCATCAGCTACATCGCCCATCGCTTCCAGCGCAATATCCGGGAGTTGGAGGGCGCGCTGAAGCGCGTGCTCCACTACTCTGCTACGCTGGACACGGCGCTCACTGTGGATGCTGCCGAGGAGGCCCTGCGGGACATCCTGCATGATTCGCGGGTGGTCACTCCCGACATGGTGCTTCGGGCTGTGTCTGAGCATCTGGGCGTGGGCGAGGACGAGATCAAGGGGCGACGTCGGAGCCAACACATAGCCCGGGCCCGTCAGATAGCCATGTATCTGATGAAGGAAATGGGTGGAGCAGCTCTGACGCAGATCGGACGAGAACTGGGAGGTCGCGACCACTCCACGGTTCTGTATGGCCACGACAAGATCGCGCAGGGGGTGGAGGTCGACGAAACCTTGCGCAGGGATGTCCTGCAGATTAAGGGAGCCATCTACACCACGACACAGAATGGGGCCAGGGACACGGTCAAGAACTGAATGAGTGCCGGCACTCGCTCTTCTTTCTCGTGATGCGTGCCGGCCAATGACGGCAATCCTGCGACATCCCGCTAGGCGCGGTTGGGGAAACCGCGCCTTTCGTGTATAATTGGTGGACTCGCCCGGCGGAAGGCTCGTCGAGAGAGGACGTCAATAGAGATGGCAGGGGGACGTTGCGTGAGAGTCACACTGGTCTTCCCCGGAATCGGGGGAAAGGGCTTCGACAGTATCGGGCAGGGGATGGATTCGGGTTGGATCAGTCACGGCCTGGCGATCCTGGCTGCCAGCGCTCGCGAGCACGGCTTCGACGTAGATCTCATCGATCTGAGAGCTCTGCAAGGCTGGGAGCACTTCGAAAAAGAGGTCGGTGAGCGGAAGCCCGACGTCGTTGGGGTGAGCATGGTGAGCGCCGACTATAATCCAAGTATGCGCTCGCTGGATATTGTTAGGAAGGTGAATCCGAGGATCATCACCTGTGTCGGGGGCCCTCATCCGACGATCTCGACGGATGAGGTCGCTGATGATCCCCGAGTGGACCACGTGTTTCTGGGCGAGGGGGAGATCAGCTTCCCGAACGCGCTGGAGCGGTTCGCTAGGGGAGAGGAAGTGCCTCGGGTGGTCCCGGCGGTGATGCCTGACCTGGATGAGATTCCCTTTGCGGACCACGAGGTGTTTCTGGCGGAGTGGCGCAGGGCCGGCTATGCCAAGGAGTCGCCGGAGGCTCCGTTTGTGGAGCGAATGCCGGCACCCTTCGTGACGCTGATAGCGGGGCGGGGCTGCAAATACAACTGCAGCTACTGCCAGCCTGCGGAACGGCGCATCTTTGGGCGGAGAGTCCGCCGGCGCAGTGTGCCAAACGTGATCGGGGAACTGCAAGAGCTTCGAGAGAAGTACGAGTTCGCCAGCTTCATGTTTCACGACGATTGCCTCACCGAGGACCGAGAGTGGGTTCTGGACTTCTGTCGGGCCTACACGGGCGCGGGCTTCACGCAGCCTTTCTGCTGTCAGAGCCGAGCTGACATAATCGTGAAGAACCGGGACATGGTCGAGGCGATGGCGAAGGCGGGGCTACGCGGCTATCTCATCGGGTTCGAGAGCGGTAGCGATCGGGTGCTACGCTTCATCAGAAAAGGAACCAAGCGGGCGACCAACATCGAGGCGGCCAGGATCTGCCGGAAACACGGCATCTTCGTCTGGGCCAATTACATGCTAGGTCTTCCCACCGAGACCGACGAGGAGGTGATGGAGACCATCAGTATGCTCAAGGAGATCGACCCAGACTACTACAGCCCGGCGTTCTACACCCCGCATCCCGGCAGCGATCTGTACGAGTACTGCGTGGAGCATGACCTCTCCTTGATCACAGATCACGATGGCTATCGCCGCAACCCGACGGGGGCCAAGATCAAGGGCAAGGACTACATCTACCTTGGCTGGGCGCTGGAGGAGTCGCAGAAGCGACTGTGGTACAATAGGCTCAAGCGGCGGGTGAGGTATCTGTGGGGCCGTTATGCGAGGCCGAAGAAGATCGCGCGCAAGCTATGGCAGTTGGCCACAGGGGGATGAGTAGGGGAGGCGTGTCACATGAATCCAGCAACAAACATCCTCGATGCGATCCGCATTTGTGCGCCCGACGAGCCGCTGAAGCCGGGCGACGAGCGGTGGCAGGATTTCTCCTCGGTGAGGGGCGGTCTGGCCCTGGAGAAGCGCGTGGCGCGGCGTCTGGAGAGCTACACGTCCGGCGGGGAGTACGTGTACATGGCGGTGGCGGGCCACCGCGGGTGTGGCAAGTCCACGGAACTCTATCGAGTCAAGAAGTGGGCTGAAGACAGCGGTTATCTGGCTATCTACACACGAGTGAACGAGGAGCTGGATCCGTTCGACGTGGACTATCCCGACCTGCTGCTGCTCATATCGCGTGCGGTGGAGGCGGAGTTCCGGCGACTGGATTGGACCCTGGATCGCAAGACCCTCAAGAGCGTCTCCGATTGGTTCAAGAGCGTCACGAAGATCGAGGAGGAGGAGGTAGAGGCCAGCCTGGGAGTGGAGACCAAGGCTGAGTTTGGTCCCACGGTGCCATTCTTCGCTAAGCTGATGGTGGCCCTCACCTCACGGGTGCGCGCCGGCGGTACGACCAAGACGGAGGTGCGCGACGTGATTCGTCGCTATCCGAAGGCGCTGGTGGACAACGTGAATCTGTTGATGGACGTGGCCCACCGGACATTGGAGAAGGAAGGCCGGAAGGGCCTGCTGCTCGTCTTCGACAATCTGGATCGCTACCAGCCGGACGTCGCTGACCGTCTCCTGCTGCAGAGCGCCGATATCCTCAAGGGGGTACACTGCAACGTTATCTACACGGTGCCCATCTCGCTGATCTACAATCCCCGAGGGGACAGCGTGGAAGAACGCTTCATGACCGACACCCTGCCTATGATCAAAGTGCAGCGGCGCGACGGGGACCTTCACGAAGAGGGCGTCGATTGCATGTTGAGGGCTCTGGCAAGAAGGGTGGTGATCGGCAGGGTCTTCGACGGCGAGGAGACCGCCCGCGAGCTGGTGTGGAATAGCGGCGGGTGCATTCGCGACCTGATGCATCTGTGCCAGGAAGCGTTCCTGGGAGCGCCGGGGGAGATCGTCAACGCCGAGGATGCGGGGAGGGCCGTGGAGACGGTGCGCTCGGAGTTCTCGCGGAGGATCAAGACACACCAGTATCCTCTCCTGGCCCGAGTCCACTTGAGCAAGAGCGTGACCAGCGATCCGGATCATCGTGAGCTCCTCTACAGGCGCGACGTGCTGGAGTACAACTACGGAGAACAGCGCTGGGCAGACGTGCATCCGGTAGTGCGCGGGGTGAGGGAGTTCCACAATGCGCTCGCGCGAGAGGAAGAACAAGAGGGCGGAGTCGTCTCCTCCGAGTGAGGAGGGGCTTCCCACATACCGGCGGCTGTTGCGCTTTGTGGTGGCGCACCGCGGGCAGTTCGCTCTGGGCATAGTGAGAGTGAATCATCCGCTCCGGCGCGAGGGGCTCGTAGCGTCGATGAGGGACAGTCTGTCTCGGGAGGGCATGCACCTGTTCGTGCTGGACCTCTCGCAGCGCCACATCGACAGCCTATACGACGAGCTGCTGCTTCAGGAGGAGCTACGATCCGAGGTGCGTAGGGGGAAGGACGCGACAGCGCTCGCGCTGCTCGGGTTGGAGGGTTCCATCGAGACGGCTCCTTACCCTGGAGGACGGCTTCCTCGCTTCCTGGCGACACTGAACCTTCAGCGCGACAACATCTCCACGCGGTTCCCGGTTCCCACCACGGTCTGGCTCAGCGACTATGCCATGGATCAACTGGCGGACGGGGCGCCGGACTTCTTCGACTATTATGCCGGGCTCTTTGCCTTCCGCGCGGCCGAGGGGGAACGAATGCCCCAGCCCGAGGTTGGCGCGCCGCAGGCCCCCGATGAGGGCGTCCCTGCCGTCTCTGCGGAGTACTTGGAGGCGCGCATTGATCTGCTGCAAGAGCGTCAGTCCGAACTCACTCGGCGCAAGCCGCTCGAGCAACGCGACAAGCAGAGGCTCGCCGAGCTGCTGGAGCAGTTGGGAGAGGTCTATTCCTCGTACCGGGATAAGGGTGCCGCGGTGGCATACTTCAGGCAGGCTGCGAGGGCCTTCGCGGGCCTTGGCGACAGGAAGGCGCAGGTCAGGGTAGTCACACGCCTGGCCGACAGCTACTACGGATCGTACCGCTACGAGGAAGCGCGAGGGAGGTACGAGGAGGCGCTGCCGATCTATCGGGAGATAGGGGATCGGCTGGGAGAGGCGAACGCGATCAAGTCGCTGGGTGACGTGCACCGGATGGTGGACGAGTACGAGGAAGCGCGAGGGAGGTACGAGGAGGCGCTGCCGATCTATCGGGAGATAGGGGATCGGCTGGGAGAGGCGAACGCGATCCAGTCGCTGGGTGACGTGCACCGGATGGTGGCCGAGTACGAGGAAGCGCGAGGGAGGTACGAGGAGGCGCTGCCGATCTATCGGGAGATAGGGGATCGGCTGGGAGAGGCGAACGCGATCCAGTCGCTGGGTGACGTGCACCGGATGGTG
>Ga0180432_10001150_pt1 | contig 42414 bp, 39 predicted proteins | sample SS_ome_10_FD_132414 | JGI IMG/M metagenome (GOLD analysis project Ga0180432, IMG submission 132414) | Hypersaline lake sediment archaeal communities from the Salton Sea, California, USA - SS_1_MS_2 metaG | ecosystem: Environmental > Aquatic > Non-marine Saline and Alkaline > Hypersaline >... | reverse complement strand
GACCGACAAGCCGAACTCATTTAGCCCAGCAATGATCGGCTTGGCCAGAGAATCCACGCCCGCCACAACCACGTTGACGCAAACTATTGAACAGCAAAACTCACGCTTGTTTTAGGACTAGCTCATACTCTTGAATCGACAATTCCCCTTTTCCCTACTTCCCATTTTTCCTCCTCTCACACCTCGCTTCAGATAGCCGAAGTGTTACTCAATCTCCAATTTTCAATCCCCAATTTTCAATTCCTCCCCGCATTTTCAGTCCCTCCTCAATCGCCTTTTTTGTTTTCTCCACGTTTTCTTCCAGCGGCGCCGCGCTGTTGAACCAACTGCTCGTTCCGGCCACGAGGATATCGGCGCCGGCGGCGACCATTTTCGGGATGTTGGCGAAGCTGACGTTGCCGTCGACCAAGATCGGGACCTCGCTGCAGCCCTGCTGGTCGAGCATCTTGCGGCAGTCGGCGATCTTGCGGATGGCCGAGGCGACGAGCTTCCCGCCGGCGAAGCCGGGATTAACCGCCATCAGGAGCACGAAATCGAGGCGTTCGAGGACATATTCGATCGCGCCGAGCGGCGTGGCCGGGTTCAGCGCAGCGCCCGCCTTCACGCCTTTCTCGAGGATTTGCGTCAGCAAGCGATCCAAATGGATGCAAGCTTCGGCATGGATTGACAAGTAGTCGACGCCGATGTCCGCCAGGAGATCAATATAGTCGCCGGGATTTTTGACCATCAAGTGCGCGTCAAGCGGCAGTTTCGTTTTCGGCCGGAGCCACCGGACTACATCGGGCCCGAGGAGGAGATTCGGTACGAAATGGCCGTCGGCCATGTCGAGGTGGAGCATGTCCGCTCCAGCGGTTTCGAGCTGGCGGATCGAGTCTTCGATATGTCCCGTGTCGACGCACATTACCGAAGGCGATACTTTGACCATCAGGCGATTCTCCTTGAAAGTGATTTAGGTAGCGGTTGGCGTATCGGTCGTTTCCAGCAGCCACGTTTCTTTCAGGTGATTCAGCGATGCGCGGATTTGATCGGCCAGCAGCTTGTCCGAATAGTCGCGTCCGAGCTTCGGACCGCCGATTTCGAGATAGCCGACGAGCCGGTCGACCGGCAAGACATCGGCCCGCTCGCAAATCATCCGCCGGACCGGCGGTATCTCGACGATCCCGGCCAGTCGTTCCTCGTCGCTGAAGCCGAACGTCGAGATGTACATCGCGTCGGTGTTCTTCAGGTGTACTTCGTGCATGTACGGCAGCGTGGCTTCGAGCAGTTCGAGGTGGCCGTAGCGGATCGTGCCGTCGGCGTCGAGGTAGGCATGCGCAATATCGGTGCAATAACCGGCCCGGGCGGTGGTGTTCGGGTTCTGCTCGTGCCAGGCATTGAGTTCTTCGGCCATGTCGCGGATTTCGTCGGGCAGGGTGGGCGGCTCGGCCAGGGCCGACATCGGCTCGATCCCCAGCCACGCGACGCCCTTCTCGTGGGCCAACTGCATCAACTCCTTCATGTGCTTGATGTAGCACCGGGTGCCGGTCTCTTTCGACTCGATGCGATCGCGGTAAACCGCCCCGGGGTTGGAACCGACCGAATGGGCCCCCAGCAGCGATCCGACCTCGATCAGCCGCTCGAAACTCCGGCGGGCGACTTCTTCCCAGCCGGGGTCCCCAATAAAGAATCCCCCCAGTTCGCGATGGGCGGTGAAGACGCTGTGGATTTTCACCCCATGCCGCTCCGCCTTGCCACGCAATTGGACGAAATACTCGTCGGGCAGTTGATAGACCTCAAAAAAGGTCCCCAACTGTGCGTAACGAACCCCCTCTTCGGCAAGGAGCCGGAAAAGCCACTCGTAGGAGTATCGATACTGGGCGGGGTCGGTCTTGATGCCCAGCTCGAGTGTCAGGTCAGCCAATGCCTTATCGCTCCTCGCATGCCAAAAGCGCTCATTGTAGCGGGAAGAGGCCTGTGTGCAAGAGAGGGGCGGCTTTCGGCGTCCCGGCTGCGTCAGAGTTCACCGTTGCCATTGCCGTTGCCGTTTTCGAATTCGGCGATTTTCCGGAGCCGTCGGGCATGGCGGCCGCCTTCGAACGGCGTGTGCAGCCAGATTTCGATCAGGTGATCCACCATCTTCTCGCCCAGAATATCGCCGGAGAGGCACAATACGTTCAGATCAATGTGTCGCCGGCTCAGCTCGGCCGTAAGATCATCGTGGCACGGTGCAGCGCGGACGCCGGGAATCTTGTTGGCCGCGATACACATCCCTAACCCTGTCCCGCAGATCAAGATCCCTCGATCCACTTCTTGCGCGCCGACCCGTCGAGCGACCATTTCCGCCACGTCGGGGTAATCGTTCCCCGTTTCATCTGAGCCCACATCGACCACTTCCTGGTCGAGTCGCTTGAGCAAATCGACCAGTTTGGAACGCAAATGGACGCCGCGATGGTCGCTCCCGACCGCAATCCGCATGGCAAAAACCGTCTCCTTCCGCCCCAGTGGATGAGCAAATGAATTTTAGCAGCGATTGGCCGAAATGGCAACCGGGGGAGCGTAGACATATGAAGCGACTAGATTTTAGTCCCCATAGGGGGCCATCGTACAGTCCGCAGAGGGCGGTTCCCTGCGACGGCCTTGGAAGGCCATCGTACACCAGGAAACGGAAGAGCTAGAAATTCACGGGCGGCCCGGTTTTGGTCCCCACCGCTTTTGCCACGTGGGATAATCCTTGGCGAGCAGATCCTTCGGATAGTAGCCGTACCAACTGTATCCGGTTCGCCGCTCGGGGGAAATCTCGGCCAGCCGGTAACGGACGATTCCGTCGCGGCTGCAGAAGATAGGGCGGTTGGTGCCGATTTCGTAGAAGCGTGCCCACATCGGCGGCGCATTGGGGTCTTTGACGACTTCGAGATCAAATCCGCGGGGAGCATCCGAATCGGTCCGGCGGACCAATCGAATCCCCGGGACCTCGGCGCTGTGAAACCAGGCCGCGGCCCCCTCGATGGCTTCGACGATTTCAGGCGTCGGATTCTCGATGCCCATCAAGAACCTGACGACTCCCACGCTTTCGTTACCGCTTAGCGAGGCCTTTTCGTAAGATCGCGCGGGGCGGGGTTCGAGAGTTTTTTCGTCGTGCTGAGCGCACCAGACCGCAGGCTTGCCGTCGACGACGATTTGGCATTTCAGGATGCACTCGATCCCACGGCGAACCGCCTCGCCGGCCTTCTTACGGCGCGGTTGGCCGACGAAGGCGAACTGGGGTTTCCCTTCGGCGATGTCGCGTAGTACGCTCATCGCCCCGATCATGGCCCCGTCGTTGAAGGTAATGTGATTCGGGTAACCGCCGCGCAGCGGGTAGAATTGCGGCCATCCGCCGTTGGAATACTGGGCCGCGAGCAGATAGTCCACGGCTTTGAGAAAGGCCTCCTTGAATCGTTCGATCTTCGTGGCGTTGTAGACCTTGGCGAGATAGCGCATTTGGGTGTGCGTGGCGCCGTTATCGAGCGTTGAGTCCGTGCGTTTCCCGGACGAGCGGAGCTTGTCTTTTTCGGCTTCGGAGAGGACGCGTGCCATGTCGATATTTTTGGGCCATCCGCCCGAGTCGCGCTGATAGAGCAGGACATTGTCGGCGATCCGGATCGCTTCATCGCCGGCGTACCAAGCGGGTTCCCGGTTGTGGCACTCGCCCCAGGCGACGGTTTGCCGCTCGGCGGCCAGCGACGATGTTTCTGCAAAGAGCAGAAGGGGGCAAATCAGGAGAGGCACAAGGAGGCGGGCTGCCCGGTTCATGATGCGTCCTCTTCGCCCGATGCGTCCCCGGCGAATTGTCTCGCCACCGAATAGCTGAAGCGGGGGGGCGGCTCGACGGCCAACGCCACGCGCCGGCCCGTCTCGATGTGTTCAGCCAGAAAAGTGCTCGCTTTCTCGTCGGAACCGATATAGTCCAACAGCTTATAATCGTCGACGAAGAATCCGTGGTGATGGCCGTGCCGCAGCTTTTTGCACTGCCAGCAAGTAAGAAACCCCTTGTCGATCAGGAACGTCGTCAGCGCGACCAGATCGTTGCGGCGTTGGATGTCCTCGGCGTTTTCCCGGGTGAATTCGGATATGAGGTGACGGACGGTCTTCTCGCCAATCAGCTTACTGGTGACCACCTGCTTCAGAAAATCCTTGATGATGGGTTTGTCGTGCATTGGGGTATTCTACTCGATGTCCGGATACCGGGTGGGGGGGGCCTCTCGAAGTAAAGCCATTTTGGCGTATGGGGCTGTGTTTGTCAAGCAATCTCCGAATCATTCCTCGCCGCTTTTCTCCAGGGCTTCTCGGATAATTGCTTCCATGTCGAATCCGCCCATTTCAATCGAGTCGAAAAGGGAGTCGCGGACCATTTGGGCGTCGTATTGCGAGAGCTGTTTCATGATTTTTTCGATCTCGTTGGGCGCATGTCCGCGGTCGGTCAACCACTGCACGATTTCCTGGTAATACGGGTCGGTATGCATGATGGCATCCTATCGGTTGAGCGGGGCGGGGAAACCGGTTGTTGCGGTCATTTGTCCTGAAACCACGGCTTGGGCATCGTGCTGCCGCTGATCGGTTTCCCTTCTCCTTCGATTATGGTAATGACGCGTTTCTTGACGTCGTCGTAGGTCGGTGATTTCGGAAACATCCCGTACGTTCGGTGTTGCCTTTCGCGGTAGAAGTCGAGGTGGTACATTCGCTCGCCTTCTTTGATCATACCGGTCTCTCGGGCGACGGCGTTTGTCATTGCATACGAGCCGAGGGAAATCCGGTAGTCGGGCAGCCCTTTCTCGTCGGAAACCTCGAAGAGGTACTTGATGGGGGTGTTGCCTTTGAGTTCGTAGAATTCGAGCACTCGCACCTTGCATTTGCCGGCGCGGAATTCATCGCGGATGAAGGCGGGGGCCTTGGTTGTGCCCTGCCGGTGCAGTTTCATCAGCGCCGCGCGGTGCCGGTCGCGCTCGTCGAGCTTGCCCGACATTTGGGCGAGCAGGACCAGGTTGCCCAACGCGCGGGCATTCTTGGGATCGAGCTTGTGGGCGGTAAGACTTTCCTGGTACGCCCTATCCAGCTTGCCTTGCTCCTTGTAGACTTCTCCGGCAACAAGGCGGTTCTTGGGGCCCGGATCGATAGCGATCAGTTTCTCCACCAATGACCCCGCCTGGTCGTATTTCTTCTGATCGTTGAGCAGATAGGCCAGGTTGGTAATTGCGTCGGTGGATTTCGGGTCGATCTTGATGGCCCGGCGCATGGCGGCTTCGGCCTCGGTCTTCTTGCCCAACGAATAGCACAGCTTTCCGAGTTCGATCGCGTATTGCGGATCGTCGGGCGCGAGGTCCGCCGCCTTTGTCATGTCGGCCATTGCCGCTTCGGGCTGGTTGCGGTAGAAAAGGAGCCGTCCCCGGTGCATCCGGTATTCGGGGCGTTTCGGATCGAGTCGTATGGCCCGATCGGCGTATTTCCGAGCCTCGTCGTCGCGCTGCAATTCCGCGAGCACCCGCGAGAGTTGGAACGCCGCGTCCGCGTTGTCCGGTTCCTTTTTTGCCTTCGCGGTAAGGGTTTCAATCGCCGTTTCGAGGACCCGGACGGCCTGGTCGCGCTCCCCGCCGTGGAGCAGTTTTCGTGCCTGCACCACGGGGTCCGCCGGCGGCTTGTCGGCGGCAATACTTGCCATGGCCGCCAGCAGCCCAAATGCCATCGCGCCACCGCGGCTGAAAATGCGTCTTTTCGGCACACTCATGTTCGATCCTCACTTTTGCAGGCTTCAACGATCCGCCGTTCATTGGAGCGGTGTGGTCGCCACACGTCAACAGGGGGGCCCGCTTGCCAAACGTCCTTCGAGCGGGTACCCTCGAAGTTTCGGATCGTTTCCAGGAAATTTGCCATGGTCACCCAGCGCCCCGAGCACGAACGTATTGTCATTACCGGCATGGGGTTGACTGCCCCCAACGGGAATTCGCCCGACGAGTTCCGGCGGAGTCTCCTCGACGGCATCAGCGGCGTGACCGACTATGAAATCCGCTATTTCGGCAAGACGGTGGCCGGGATCTGCGATTTCGACGCCCTGCGGTATCAGAAGCGGAGAGAGGTTCGCCGGGGCACCCGGGCCGGCAGCGTCGGCATCTACTGCACCCATGAGTCGATCGCCGATTCGGGGCTCGATTGGGAAAACACCGACAAGGCAAATGTGGGGGTCTACGTCGGTGTGACCGAACATGGAAATGTCGAGACGGAAAACGAAATCTACCAGATCAAGCAGTACGACTACGACTGTAGCTTCTGGACACACCACCACAACCCCCGGACGGTGGCCAACAACCCGGCCGGCGAGATCTCGCTGAACCTGGGGATCGTCGGGCCGCATTATACGTTGGGGGCGGCGTGTGCCGCCGGGAATGCCGGATTGATCCAGGGGTGCCAGATGCTGCGGCTGGGCGAGTGCGACGTTGCCCTGGCCGGCGGGGTTTCCGAGAGCATCCACACGTTCGGCATTTTTGCAGGCTTTAACAGCCAGGGCGCGTTGGCCAAACACGACGATCCGACGAAGGCATCGCGGCCCTTCGACGCCGATCGGACCGGGATCGTGGTGGCCGAGGGCGGCTGCATGATGGTCCTGGAACGATTGCCCGACGCGGCGGCTCGCGGCGCAAAGATCTACGGCGAGATCGTCGGCCACGCCATGAACAGCGACGCCACTGATTTTGTCATGCCCAACCCCGACCGCCAGGCCGAGTGTATCCGGCTGGCACTGAAACGCGCCCAATTGAACCCCGAGGACATCGACATCGTCAGCACGCACGCCACGGGGACGACGACGGGCGATACGCAGGAATGCGAGGCGTTAAGACGGGTTTTCAACGGGGAGGGGCGCACGGCGGTCAACAACACAAAAAGCTTTATCGGCCATGCCATGGGGGCGGCCGGGGTGCTGGAACTGGCCGGCAACCTGCCCGCCTTCAACGACCGCGTCTGTCATGCGACCATCAACGTCGATCGGCTTGACCCCGAGTGCGAGGTGGCGGGGCTGGTGATCAACGAGCCGCGAGAGTTGGACAAAGCGGACGTCATCCTGAACAATTCATTTGGAATGCTGGGTATTAACTCCGTTGTCATCGTAAGAAGGATATAGTATGACTGCCGACGATATCAGGGAAGCCGTTGTCGAGATCTTAAGCGACATTGCACCCGACGAAGATCTGAGCGGATTAAAAGAGGAAGTTCCCTTTCGCGATCAACTCGAACTGGACAGCATGGATTTTTTGGACATCGTGATGGAGCTGCGAAAGCAGTATCGGATTCAAATCCCGGAGGAAGACTATCCCGAGTTGGCGAGCATGAAAAGCACTGTGGCCTATCTCGAACCGGTCATGAAGGACATCGAGAAGTAATCCAACGCGTAAATGCCGCAGTCGTTATTCCCGAATCCCCAGCCTCCAACCCCCAGTCCCCAGCCCCCAACACATGCCATGTATGACACGATCATCATCGGCGCTGGCATGTCGGGGCTGGCGGCCGGGATCCGGCTGGCCCATTTCAACCGGCGCGTCTGCATTCTGGAACGCCACAGCGCAATCGGGGGGCTGAACTCTTTCTATCGGCAGGGCGGCCGGGACTTCGACGTGGGGCTGCACGCGGTCACGAACTATACGCCCAAGGGAACCCGTCGGGGACCACTGGCACGGCTGCTGCGGCAGTTGCGGCTCGCCTGGGACGAGCTGTCGCTTTCCCCGCAAGTCGGTTCGTCGATTGCGTTTCCTGGTGTGAAACTGAAGTTCTCGAACAACTTCGAGTTGTTCCGGTCGGAAGTCGTCCGGGCGTTTCCCGCGCAGAAGGACAACCTGCAGAAGCTGGTCGACGAACTGGCCGACTACGAACAGTTGGGCCGCGGCGACACGGACCGCTCCGCCCGCAAGATCGTCAGCAGCTTCATCGACGATCCCTTGCTGGTCGAGATGATCTTCTGTCCCCTGCTCTTCTACGGCGGCGCCCGGGAACACGACATGGATTTCGGGCAGTTCAGCATCATGTTCCGGGCGATCTTCCTGGAAGGGTTGGCCCGGCCACTGACCGGCGTGCGGCTGATTCTCAAAAGACTCGTCAAGAGGTTCAAGGACCTCGGCGGCGAGTTGCGGTTGCGGACCGGTGTCGACCGGATTGTCGTGAAGGACGACAATGTCGAGAAAGTCGTGTTGGAGGACGGCAGCGAACTTGAAGCCGGAAACGTCCTCTCCTCCGCCGGATGGGTCGAAACCATGCGGATGTGCGACGATATCGAGAAGGCCGACGTTCAAGAAACGGGTACGCTCTCGTTCATCGAGTCGATCTCCGTGCTCGACACGCTGCCGCAGTCGCTCGGCCACGACCGTACAATCGTCTTCTTCAACGATTCCGAAAAGTTCGCTTACGAAAAACCTCAAGGACTGGCCGATGCCCGAAGCGGGGTGATCTGCTCGCCGAATAATTTCGTCTATGGCGAGCCGCTCGAAGAGGGGATCATGCGGATCACCTCGCTGGCCAACTACGACCGCTGGGCCGAACTCGACCAAGAGTCGTACCGCCTGGCCAAACTCCGCTGGTACGACAGGCTGGTCGATTCGGCGGTCCGGTTCGTACCCGACTTCCGCAGTCGCGTCATCGAGACCGACATGTTCACCCCCACCACGATCCGCCGCTTCACCGGCCACCATAACGGGGCAGTCTACGGCGCCCCCAAAAAACGCTACGACGGCCGGACACACCTCGACAACCTCTACATCTGCGGCACCGACCAGGGGTTCGTTGGCATCATCGGAACGCTCGTGAGCGGGATTAGTATTGCGAATAAGTATTTGTTGAAGGAGTGAGTGGTGAGTGGTGGATAGTGGATAGCATAAGAGCAAAAGCCCCGGCACTGCATGCCGGGGTTATCGAACCTTTTCATCCGTGGAGCCGACTGGCCGCGCCCCAAATGCACTTGACGCGATGGTAGCGTCAAGTACAATACCATTGGCTCAACTCAATGGGGTTGGATGCTCTATTTCACGGAGGGAATGCACATGCCGTACGAATTTTTCCACAAACGTTTTCCGGAACTTGCCGAGAAGGAAATCCGCAGGATGATCCTTTGCCCCGGGACCAATGTCGGAACCGATGACGATCTTCCGGCTGGGGACTACCATTTGGTCGAGATGTTCTGCAACGACCCCGGCTGCGATTGCCGGCGCGTGATGTTTTACGTGATTACGCCCGACACGCCGCCCTCCGAACCGCTTGCCGTCATTGCCTACGGTTGGGAAAGCGAAGAATTCTATGCGAAATGGTTGGGCTTCGATGATCCTAAAGTGTTAGCCGAATTGAAGGGACCCGTGTTGAACCTCGGGAGCCCTCAATCGCGGTATGCCGGGGAACTCCTCGATTTGGTCAATGCGATCCCGTTGCGCGACGCGAATTATGTCGAACGCCTGAAGCGCCATTACCGGATGTTCCGCGACGCGGTCGACGGAGAGACGGCCGGCCGGGGCAAGGTCGGCCGGGGCAAGACCGATTGGGGTAGCGTCGATCGGCAATCCGCCACATTCCAACGGGAACGGAACCAGCGAAAACGGGAATTTGCTGCCACGAAACACCGTCGCAAGAAGAAGCGAGCCTGATCGCTGTTTCCCTGTCCTCAAGGACCCTTTTCCAGCCAGTAGTTGACCACCTTCCTCATGGCCAAAGATTATCTTGCGGGTGCCCGCGAACAATACGACGTTGTCGTGATCGGCGCCGGGCTCGGCGGCATGACGGCGGCGAACACGCTCGCCCGAGCCGGGTATTCGGTGCTGCTGTTGGAACACCATTCAAAACTCGGCGGCCTAGCCACCTGGTTCCGCCGTCGCGGGGGACATATCTTCGATGTCTCGCTTCACGGCTTTCCCTTCGGCATGAAGAAGAGTTGCCGCCGCTACTGGAACCGGGAAATCGCCGATTCAATCGTCCAACTCAAGGGCATCCGCTTCGACAACCCGATGTTCTCGCTGACGACGACCTTCAACCGCGAGGATTTCACGCGGCTGCTGATCGAGCGGTTCAAGATCGAGCCGCAAAAGATCGACGAGTTCTTCGACACCGCCCGGGGCATGCAGTTCACCGACGATCAGGCGATGACCACGCGCGAACTGTTCGACCGCTTCTTCCCCGGCCGCGACGACGTCGTGCGGCTGTTGATGGAGCCGATTACTTACGCAAACGGTTCCACCTTGGAAGACCCCGCGCTCAGCTACGGCATCGTATTCTCGAACTTCATGTCGAAGGGCGTGTTCACGTTCCAAGGCGGCACCGACCGGCTCATCAAGATGATGGGCGAGGAAATGAAAAAAAGCGGCGTCGACGCCCGGACAAACTGTAACGTCGAGAGAGTCCACGTCGACGGGTGTAAAATAACGGGCGCAACCGTGAACGGCCGCCGAATCAACTGCCGGGCGGTCGTCTCCAACGGCAACTTGCTCGCCACAATGTTCGACCTCGTCGGCGAAGAGCATTGGCCAAAGGACTTCCTCGAACAGGCCCGCGCCGTGCGGCTGAACAATTCGAGCACCCAGGTCTACATGGCCCTGAAGCCCGGCGAGATGATCGACGAGAGCACCGGCGATCTGCTGTTCACCTCCACCGCCCCGTCGTTTCAGACCGAAATGCTCCTAAGCCGCGACATCACCAGCCGGACCTTCTCGATCTACTACCCGAGGACACGACCGGGAAGCGACCGGTGTATGGTTGTATCGAGCACCAATGCGAACTACCGCGACTGGGCCGATCTCTCGGAACAGGACTACCGGGCGAGCAAACAGGATCTCTGCGAGACGACGCTGGAGGCCCTGACCAAGTATATCCCCGACATCCGCGAGAAGCTCGACTACATCGAAGCCGCGACGCCGAAGACCTTCGAGCGATACACAAAACACCGGCAGGGGGCCAGCTTCGGCACGAAATTCGAGGGGCTGGCCGTCAGCCGGGGCTTGCCCCAACAGATCGCCGGGCTGTATCATACCGGAAGCGTCGGCATTATCATGTCGGGCTGGCTCGGGGCGGTCAACTACGGCGTGATCGTGGCCAACGACGTCGACGCGTTCCTGATGGAGAACAAACCCTGACCCGAGAAAAGTAGCAGGCACACTCCGTGTGCCTGCTACTATGGCACGTTATGAGTCAACAAGAGATACTCGACGCCATCCCGCACCGCCCGCCGTTTCTGCTGGTCGACGAGATCGTAGAGCAGACCGATTCGGCCATCGTCTGCACGAAGCAGTTCACCGGCGAAGAGGAGTTTTTCCGCGGCCACTATCCCGACTTCCCGCTGGTGCCGGGCGTTTTGCTCTGCGAGGCGGCCATGCAATGCGGCGCGATCCTGCTTTCGCAAAAACTCGCCGACGCCGACGGCAGGGTCCCGGTTGCCACCCGGATGAACAACGTGCGATTCAAAAAGATCGTCCGGCCCGGCGATACGATCCACATGGAAGTGGAACTGACCGAACAACTGGCCGATGCGTTTTTCCTGAGTGCGAAAGTAACCGTCGACGGCAAAGTCGCCGCGCGATTCGAGTTTGCGTGTACCGCCGCGGCAATGGAATAGAAACAACGATCAAACGGATCGAGAAAACGAACCCCCGTTTAGCCGCCGTCGGCACGACGGCGAGAAGACCCGCAGAACGAAACCAATGGACTTCCTCCAACTCGCCGACAAATCGATCCTCATCTTCGGCGTCGCCAATCGCAAGAGCGTCGCGTGGCACATCGCCAAAGTGCTCGCCGACGCCGGGGCCCGGTGCGTCTATGTCGTCCGCGATGAGGAAGTCAAGCAAAGCACGGCAAAACTTTTCGCCGGCGCCGATGTCTACACATGCGACGTTGAAAAAGAGGACGAGATCGCTCGACTCCACGACGATCTGGCCGCCCGGAGCGAGAAGTTCCACGGCCTGGTCCATTCGATCGCATTCGCCGACTACTCCGACGGCATGAGGCCGTTCCACGAGACGCCGAAGAAGGCATTTTTGCAAGCGGTCGATATCTCCTGCTTTTCCCTGGTGACGGTCTGTAACGCATTGAAGGATCTGCTCGATCCGGACGCGTCGGTCGTGACGATTTCGATCTCGACCACGCGGATGGCGAGCGAGAACTACGGCTACATGGCCCCGATCAAGGCGGCGTTGGACTCCTCGCTCGTGTTTCTGGCAAAGTCGTTTAGCCAGTTTTCGCGGGTCCGTTTCAACGCGGTGGCCCCGGGCCTGTTGAAGACGTCGGCCTCGGCCGGCATTCCCGGCTACGTCGATTCGTATCTCTTCGCCGAGCAGGTCATCCCGCGAAAGAAAGGCGTCCAGACCGACGAGGCGGCCAACGTCGCCGCATTTCTCCTGAGCCCGCGGTCCAGCGCAATCAACGCCCAGCGGATCGTCGTCGACGCCGGGATGTCGATCAACTACTTCGATCGGGATATTGTCAATCGTGCTGTGCGAGAGTAGGCCGCCGTCCTTTCTCAACCTCATTTCGCGCGATTCTCGGGTCATTCCCTCCCGATTGCGATTGCGTATGCCATCGCGTGGGTGTGACAGTGTGAGATGCTCACCAGAATCTGTGCGATTCCGAGTCGTTCGACGACTTCCTTTGCCCCGCCGCGCAGGGCGACGACCGGCTTTCCGCCGGGTTCGTTTCGGACCTCGATATCGCGCCAGGAGATGCCCTTGATCCAGCCGGTGCCGAGTGCCTTGAGGATGGCCTCCTTGGCGGCCCAGCGGCCGGTGAAGTGCTGGGTCGCCTGTTTGCGGCTCTGGCAGTATTCGATCTCGGCGGGGGTGTAGATGCGGGTGATGAACAGCTCCCCGTGCCGCTCGATCATCCTGGCGATCCGCAGGCATTCGGTGATGTCGGTGCCGATTCCAATAATTTCGGGCATTTGGGATCTGGGATTTGGGATTTGCCCCGATTTGTCCCTTTGTTTCATCCTACGAAATAGCGGCCCATGGTGAAAGTGGGGGCAGGGCGGACCTTTGCGTCGCGATTTTGCCCGCGACCGCGGGCGCCGCACCGGACCGCACCTTACCAGTTTAGTCTTGCCGCCTCTTCCCAATGCTCGTAGAGCACTTTCAACGTCTCTTGCTCGTCGGTAATGTCGTTCTTGATCCGGCGGACGAGATCGCCGTCGCGGTGCGTGTTGCCATCGGCCAGTTGGATTTGCAATTCTTCGATCCGCGTTTCCCGTTGGAAGATTTCGTCCTCCAAATCGGCGATTTTGCGATAAGGGAATCGCCGCTGTTGTCGGGCGGGTTTTTCCGAAGGTCCGTTTTTCTTGCCGAATTTCTTCGGCCCTTCGGGCACCGGTCTTTCGGCCGGCGGTTTCCGTTCCCGGCCGCGTGCGAGCATTTGATAGGTATCGTAGTTGCCCTCGACGACACGAACGCGGCTGCTTTCCATGACTATCAGATGATCGGCCACCTGGTTGACAAAATATCGGTCGTGGCTGACGAACAGGACGGTGCCCTCGAAGGACCGCAGCACCCGTTCCAGGCTGTTGCGTGCCCAGAGGTCGAGATGGTTGGTCGGCTCGTCGAGCACGAGGAAGTTGGCGTCCATGGCAGCCAGCCTTGCCAGGGCGGCCCGGCACCGCTCGCCCCCGCTGAGCTGCGAGACCGTTTGCATCGCGGTGTCGCCGGTGATGCCGAATCTCGCCAACAAATCCCGCCGCTTTTGAATGTCGAATTCCTTCTTCGCCGGCCGAACGGCGTCGACAGCCGACATCTCGTCGTCCAGCATGGCAAGCTGCTGATCGAAGTAACCGACGTCGACCCCGGTTCCTAAACGGGCTTCGCCTTCGTCCGGTTCGACGAGCCCGAGCAGGCACCGCAGCAGCGTAGTCTTGCCGCATCCGTTTGGGCCGAGCAGCGCCCAGCATTGGCCGCGGGTGATCTCGATGTTGACGTCCTCGAACAAGGTCCGGTCATAGCCCTTTGCCAGGCGGTTTGCCCGCAGTACGATGTCGCCCGATCGCGGCGGTGCGGGAAAGCCCATCGGCGGGGCGTCGATGCGCCGCGGCGGTTCGACCGATTCCGCTTCCAGCCGCAGAAGCTTCTTGCGGCGGTCCTCGGCCTGGGCGTGCTTCCGGCCATAGACGTTGCGGCGGATGAACTCCTTGGCCTTGGCAATCTCGTCTTGCTGTTTCTCGTAGGTGCGTTTTTGCACCAGCAGCCGATCGGCCTTTTGCCGCCAGTAGGCCGAGAAATTGCCGGCGTAGGAATCGACCGTCCCGCAAAACAGCTCGAGCGTGCGGTTGGCCACCTTGTCGAGGAAGCAACGGTCGTGGCTCACGAGGATCATTGCCGCCGAGCTTTCGAGCAGGTAGTCTTCGAGCCATTCGGTCGCCTCGATGTCGAGGTGGTTCGACGGCTCGTCGAGCAGCAGCAGGTTCGGCTCGGCCAGCAGCAGCCCGGCCAGGGTCAACCGGTTTTGCTCGCCGCCGCTTAGCGACCGGACCGGTTGATCGAATCGGTCGTTCGCGAAGCCGAGCCCTTCGAGCACCCGTTTGATCTTGTGGTCCAGGTTGTAGGCATCCTGCCGTTGCAGCTCGTGTTGGAGGTGGTCGAACCGGGCGGCGAGCCGGCGGCGCTCGGCTTCGTCGTCTGCTTCGGCGATCGCTTCGGCCACGGCGAGCGATTCTTCCTGGAGCGACTGCAAGTGGGCCAGCCCGCCGGCGGCCTCGTCCCAGAGCGTCCGCCCGGGGTCGAGCTGCGGCTGCTGCTCGAGGAAGCCGAGATGCACGGAGTCGTGCAGTCGGCAGTTCCCGGCGTCGGGCTCTTCCTTGCGGGCGAGAATTCTCAAGAGGGTCGTCTTGCCGCTGCCGTTGGGTCCGGCGAGCGAGATCCGCTCACCGGGGCGGACTTGAAAGGTCACCCCGGCCAGCACCGCCTCCGGTCCATAGTGTTTTCGGATTCCGTCAGCATCCAGTAGAATCATCTTTGAAGCTGCTCGTTTTCCTGAACGGCCGGCACTTCCCAAAGCGGAGTGGGGCGTTTCTCGCTTGTCAGATAGAGCGTTTTGCCGTCGGGGCCGTAGCAGATCGATTCGCCCTGGCGGCGCGGGGGGAGTTCGATTTCGGCGGGCAGACGTTTGAAGGCGGCGGCCCAGTCCTCGCCCCGGCGGCGCGTGAACTCGTAGGCGTGGCTGTACGTGAGGATCACCGCGCGGCGGCCGTCGGGCGAAATGTCCATGCCGGTTGCCGGCGGGACATTTACGGTGGCGATCAGCTTTGCCGAAAAGACCTTTTTCGGATTGTTCTCCGGCCAAGGGAGCATGTAGATGCGGCACAGGGCGCCCCGCTCCTTGCTCGCCAGCAGGATCGTGTTCGTGGCCGGGTCGACCGCCAGGGCCTCGCAGTTGCGGTGGTCGTCCTCGTAGCCGTAGTGGATCGTCTGGGCCTGCGGCACCTTCTTGACGGCAACGCCCCGGGCCGGATCGATCGGCGGCTCCTCGACGAGGTGCAGGATTTGCACGGCGGCCGCGAGGCCGTTGTTGCCGACATCGCCCACCAGCAGGTAGTTCTTGCCGTTGCGGGTGAACGAGGCCATGTCCTCGAAGTCGTAGGCGTAGGCGCCCTTGATCTCGCACGAACCGAGGTCCTTGCCCCGGCGGTCGAAGGCATACAGCCGCGCGTAATCGCCGGAGTCGTTATGGGTCCAGAACACCTCCGGCCGGTTTCGCGAGAGGGCCATGCCGCTGCTTTCGTTGACATCCGGGGCTTGCAATTCGCAGAGTTTCCTGGCTTTACCGTAGCGGATCGTACCCGGGCGGGTTTTGACCTGGGCACGAATGGCGGCCCTGCGCCGCTCGACTTCCTTGTGGATGAACTCCTGGTCGGCCTTGCTGAATTCGGTCAGCGGAATGGCAATCGTCGAGCCGTCGGGCATTCGGAGAATGACGCGACCGTCGTTGAGGTCGCCGAAATCTGCGTCGACCTGCTCTTGCCCGTTCCGATCGTGCCACGTTCGCCCCCGGGCGGCCGAAAGCCCGACAAGACACAACATCATGATTGGCAGACACGTTCGCATGCTCACATTATTCGCGAATGGTCGAGAGAAGGCAAGTGGATGCAACAGTTCATCAGATGTGTACCGTAGACGTGTGCCGTGACCGTCGTGGCGGTTCGGCGGACGGCACACGGAGTGTGCCTGCTACCTTTCTTGCCAATCCTCGGTAGCTGCTCTAATTGCCTCCAGATAGGGATCGCAAGGCCGGCGTTGCATTACGTGAGTGATCGCCTTGTCCAGCTCGAATTGCTCAATCCAGTGGAGATAAGCGATGACCGTGCTCGGCGAGCGATTGATGCCCGCACTGCAATGGACGTACGCCGTATGGCCGCCACGCAGCAGCTCGTCCAGAGTGCGCACACATTTCGGAAGATTCCTGCGAAGATCGTCGCGGTCGAAATCAGTAACCGGGACCCGGCGGACTTCGATCCCGGACCTCTGATAGTGGAGTTCCAGTTCACTCCAATCGATTCCCCAGTAGGAGAAATCCCCCACTGTCTGCAAGTTCAGCACTGCCGTGATGCCCGAATCCTCTTTCAACTGATCGATGTCCCGGGGTCGCCTGGGACACGCGCCGACGAACAGCGGCGGAAGGATTTGATCGTAGTCCATGATCGTTTGCGGCTCGGATCTTGCCGTGACTGTCAGTTCGCCGCCTTCACCGGCACTTCCCAAAGGGGGGAGGGCGCTTTTTCGCTGGTGAGGTAGAGGGTCTTTCCGTCGGGGCCGTAACAGATCGTCTCGCCCTGTGCCCGGCGGGGCATTCGGAGTTTTCGCGGTTGCCGTGCGAACGCCGCCGCCCAGTCTTCGTCGGCCGCACGCCGGTACTCGAACGCGTCGCCGTACGTCAGCACGACGGCGCGGCGACCGTTTGCCGAGACGTCCATGGCAGTCGTGGTGGGGATGCTCAGCGTGGCGATTTTCTTGGCGACCAGAGGCTCCGCCGTCGGTTGATTGGGAAAAGGAATGGCATAAGCGTTGCAGCTCTTGCCCCCGTCTTTCGACACGATCAGAATCGTCTTGGTCACCGGATCGACGGCGATCGATTCACAGTTGTGCCGGCCGTCTTCGTAGCGATAGCGGATCGCGGCGGCCGCGGGTATCTGCGGCAATGTGACGCCGCGGGCAGGGTCGACGGGCGGCTCCGCGACCAGGTAAAGCTCGTGGACGTCGTTCTCCTTTTTGTTATCGCCGACGTCGCCCAACAACAGAAACGACTTACCCTGCATCTTGAACGAGGCCATGTCTTCCCAATCGCGTGCGCGAATGCCGGCTACCTCGCAGGAGCCGAGGTCCTTGCCCTCGGTGTTGAAGGCATAAACCCGCGGCCCGTCGCCCGAATCGTTGTGCGTCCAGAACACGCCGGGGGTGTTCCGCGAGCAGGCCAGCCCGCTGCTTTCGTTGACCTTGTTGTTAGCGAGTTTGCAGAGTTCCTTCGCCCCTTCGTATTCGATGGTTTCCGGCTCGTCGGGCACGGGGGCGGGTTTCGGCGCCCCGGTCGGCTCTTCCGTCTTGTTCCCGCGGCGGCGGCGCAGCTCCTCGCGGATGTACTTTTGATCGGCCGTGCTCAATTGCGAGGCGCGGATGGAAACAAACCGGCCGTCGGGGCGCTTGAGCACCGCCTTGCCGTCTTTGAAGCCAACGAGTTCCGCTTCGATGTGGTATTTGCCGGATCGGTCGGTCCACGATCGCGCCGGAAGGGTCGAAGACCCAACAGTGCAAAGGAAGATTGCCAACAGCGAGACACGTCTGAACATGGTCCACCACCTTATGGTCGGGGCAGAAACGCCTCCCATTAGTATTGTCCAGTTGGCAGCCGCGAGTCAAGCCAGGCAGCTTAATCAGGGGGGATGGCATCCTCTCCGGTGGGTTGACGCGGGGGGCAGATGGAGCGATTATGATATAGGGCGTTATGCCCGAGTGATTTCCCGCCTGAGAAGCTCCCAAGGGACCGCCATCCCGGGCGGTTGCCTCCCGTTTTGCCACCACAACTCCGCCGCAATATGAAGAACCTCCTCGTCGGCATCCTGATTCCCGGTGTCCTGGCCGTCCTCGGCATCGTACTCCTGGTGTCGTGGACGGGCGTCGGACCGGTCGAATCGTTGCAGGCACGTGTGCCGGGACTGGATCGGCCGGGCTCGGTCGCGGAGCGTCCGGCGGTCCCGCCGGTCGCTGAGTTGACCACGTTCGACGGCGTGGCGGCCGAAGCCTCCGGTTCCTGGCCGCGGTTCCGCGGCGGGCGTTTTGACAACATCTGTGCCGACGGAATCGAACTTGCCCGTCAGTGGCCCGAAGACGGCCCCGAGGTGCTTTGGTTGCTCGAACTGGGCGAGGGGCACGCCGGTGCGGCGGTCTTCAACGGGCGGGTCTACGTGCTCGATTACGACCGCGAGAACGAGGCCGACGCCTTGCGGTGCTTCTCGCCAACCGACGGCGGGGAAATCTGGCGGGTGAGTTACCCGAACGTTGTCAAACGCAACCACGGCATGTCGCGGACGGTCCCCGCGCTGACGGAGGACTACTGCCTGACGCTGGGCCCGAAGTGCCACGTGATGTGTGTCCATCCGACGACCGGCGAACCGTACTGGCCGCACGTTCTCGACCTGGTGAACACATACGGGGCGACGGTGCCGCCGTGGTACGCGGGGCAATGCCCTTTGATCGACGGCGACCGTGCGATCCTCGCCCCCGGCGGCGACGCGCTGTTGATCGCGCTGGAGTGCAAGACGGGCAATCTGATCTGGAAGAGCCCGAATCCCAAGGCCTGGGTGATGACCCATTCATCGATTATGCCCATGGAGTTCGCCGGGCGGAAGATGTACGTCTATTGCGGCAAGGGCGGTGTGGCAGGGGTGGCGGCCGACGACGGTTCGCTCTTGTGGCAGACCACGGCGTGGAAAATCGCCATCGCTACCTGCCCTTCGCCCGTGATCCTGCCCGAGGGAAAGATATTCTGCTCCGGCGGATACAACTCTGGGGCGGTGATGCTCCAGTTGAAGGAGAACGGGGAGAAGATCGACGTCGAGACAGCCTTCCGGCTGAAACCGAGGCAGTTCGGCTCAACGCAGCAGACGCCGATCTTCCTCAACGGCTACCTCTACGGCGTTCGGGAGAAAGACAAGGAGTTGGTCTGTCTCGACCTGGAAGGGAAAGAGGTTTGGGCGAGCGGTTCGCAGCACCGCTTCGGCGCCGGTCCGTACCTGATCGCCGACGGCATGATCTATGTGCTCGACGACGACGGTCTGCTTACCTTGGCCGAAGCCATGCCTGACGAGTATAGGCAACTCGCTCAGGCCCGGGTGCTCGACGGCCACGACTCCTGGGGACCGATGGCCATGGTCGATGGGAAGCTGATCCTGCGCGACTTGACGCGGATGGCTTGTTTGGACGTAAGGAAGAAATAGGCGGGGGGCGCCTGTCCCCGTGAACATATAGAAAGGGGCACTTGCCCCCGTGCGTGAATATAATGAGCAACCAATCCCAAGATACGATCGTTGGAGTGCTGATCGGCATCGTCATTGTCGTGGCGGTTGCCGTCGGCGCGGTCGCCTTGTTGATGATCGATTGGTCGGGCGAGCGAGGAAGTGGGCTGCCGCCGCAGTACAATTACGATCGGTCCGAGTACCGCAAGATCGATCCGGCGCTAATCTGCTACGGACAAACGGCCGAGATTGCGGTCGATTTCAAGAAGCCCCGGGCGGTCGCGGTCGGGCTGGAGGATCGCATTTTCGTTGCCGGCGACGGGTCGGTTGCCGTGTTCGGCGCCGACGGGACGCGGGCGGAGGAAATCCCCGTCGAGGACGGCCCGCAGTGCCTGGCCGTCGGCCGCGACGGCCATGCGCATCCCGGCCGGCTCTACGTCGGTGTCAGAGATCACGTCGAGGTGTACGATGCCGGAGGCGAGCAACTCGGGACATGGGAAAGCCTTGGCGGGCGGGCCGTCCTTACGTCGATTGCCCTGGCCGAAAAAGACGTCTTCGTCGCCGACGCCGGCAACCGGATCGTCTGGCACTACGACACTTCCGGCAAGCTGTTGGGCAAGATCGGCGAGCGGGATGGGGAACACGGCTCCCCCGGCTTCATTGTCCCCAGCGCGTACTTCGATTGTGCCATGGGACCTGACGGCTTGTTGCGAGTGGTGAACCCCGGCGCGCACCAGATTGAAACCTACACGACCGAAGGGCTCTTCGAGAAACCGCTGACCTGGGGTGAACCAACTGCCGGAATCGAGGGCTTCTGCGGTTGCTGCAATCCGGCGGCCATGGCCATCCTGCCCGACGGGCGGATCGTCACCGGCGAGAAGGGGATTCCCCGGGTGAAGGTCTACGGTACCCTCGGCAAGTTCGAGTGCGTCGTTGCCGGACCGGATGTCCTCGCGGCGACTGCAACCATCGCCGAAGAGACCCGGGCACCGCACAGACCCGAACCGGTCGACCTGGCAACCGACAGCCAGGGCCGCATCTTGGTCCTCGACCCGTCGGCCCGCCGCGTGCGGATCTTTCAATACGACGAGAAACATAAAGCCGCGACCGGTGGTCGCGCCCCGGGCGAACAGCAATGAATATAGACGAAAACAAACCGAACCGCCGCCAGTGGCTTTGCAGTTGTGTACGGTATGCCATGCTTGCCGGAGTGGCTGGTGGAGCCGCCGTACTGGTCGGCCGTAGCGGAAGAGCACCGGCGGAAGACTGTGATAGGAATCTCCCCTGTGAAAACTGTCCCGCATTGGCTCGATGCAGCTTCCCGCGAGCCGCTGCCACGAGGTCGGAATGATGGCTGATGTAAACAATCAAGTCAATCGGCGCAGTTTTGTGAAGGCGCTGGTGCGCACCGGCGGGGCAATCGGGCTTGGCGGAGCCGCCGTGGCCCTGGCGGCCGCTCGCGGAGGAAAGGAAGCCACCGTCTGGCAGATCGATCCCGACAAGTGCATCGCCTGCGGCAATTGTGCGACCTATTGCGTCCTGGAACCCTCGGCGGTCAAGTGCATGCACAACTTCAAGATGTGCGGCTACTGCGACCTCTGCACGGGGTATTTCGAGCCGGAGCCGAACGCCCTGAACTCCGGGGCCGAAAACCAGCTATGCCCTGTCGGGGCCATCATCCGGAAGTTCGTCGAAGATCCCTACTACGAATATACGATCGACAAGGACCTGTGCATCGGCTGCGGCAAGTGCGTGAAGGGGTGCAACGATTTCGGCAACGGATCGTTGTACATGCAAGTCTGCCATGATCGCTGCGTAGGGTGTAACGAGTGCTCGATCGCCGCGGCGTGTCCCTCCGAGGCGTTTCGGCGCGTACCGGCCGACGATCCCTACCTCTTGAAGGGCCCGCAAGATCATTCGGTGCCCACGAAAAACGATCCGCAAAGCCCTAAGGAGAACACATGACGCGCCGCGGGCGGACATGGCTGATGGCGGTCCTGCCGGCGGCGGTCGTGCTGCTGGCGGTTTCGGCCGGCTGGGCAATCGAACGCTTCCCGCCGCCCGACTTCACCGACCATGCGCTTCCGCACACCGACGTGCCGGAACCGTCGTTCCGCGTGGCCGAATCGTATGTGCCGCTGAACCTGTTCGCGGCCTTGGGATTCGCGTCGTTTTTTGCCGTCGTGCTTCGTTCGCGGCGATGGCTTCTGGCCCTGGCGGTCTTGTCGCTGGCGTGGTTCGGCTTCTGGCGGCAGGGGTGCGTCTGTCCGATCGGGTCGATCCAGAACGTCACCGTCGCGGTGTTCGACCCGGGCTATGCGATCCCCTGGACGATTGTGGCGTTTTTTGCGATGCCGCTGGTGTTCGCGTTGTTTTTCGGGCGGACGTTCTGCGCGGCGGTTTGCCCCTTGGGGGCATTGCAGGAGCTTTTTGTGCTGCGGCCGGTCAAGGTGCCGGCGTGGTTGGAAGGAACGCTCGGTCTGCTGGCATACGTCTATCTCGGGCTGGCGGTGCTGTTTGCGGCCACCGGGGCGGCGTTTGTCATCTGCCGCTATGATCCGTTTGTGGCCTTCTTCCGGCTGAGCGGAAGCTGGAACATGCTGATCGTGGGGGCGTGTTTCCTGGCGATCGGTGTTTTTGTCGGCCGGCCGTACTGCCGTTTTCTTTGCCCTTACGGCGTTTTGCTCCGGTGGACGTCGAAGGTTTCGCAGTGGCACCTGAAGATCCCGCCGAAAGAGTGTATCCAATGCCGGCTTTGCGAAGATGCCTGCCCGTACGGGGCAATCCGGCCGCCGACGGTGGAGCAAAAGGCGGAAGACCGCGCCCGCAGCCGACGGCGCCTGGCCCTGGCGATCGTTTTGCTGCCGGTGCTGATCCTGCTGGGCGCGGGGCTCGGGTGCCTGCTCGGGGAACCGATGTCGCGATTGCACCCCACTATCCGCCTTGCCGAGGAAATTTACCGCGAAGAAAAGGCGAAACACGAATACGCCGAAATCACCGCACGACAAACGGAAGAAGCCGCTGATGCCGGACAACTCGCGGTGCTCGAAAGCATTATGCTCGGGACCGACGCTACCGATGCCTTTCGCAACACGGGCGAGCCGATCGAGGGCCTGTACCACAAAGCCTTCGCCAAGTGGGAAGAGTTTCACCGGGCCGGCATGTGGTTCGGGGTCTGGGTCGGACTGGTCATCGGTGTGAAGCTGATCCACCTCCAAATCCGCCGCCGCCGCGCCGATTACGAACCGGACCGCGGAAGCTGCGTTTCCTGCGGGCGGTGTTTCCGCTATTGCCCCGGCGAACTGGAGCGCCGCGGATTGATTCAAGACGTCGCGGAACCGGCGAAACAAGCGGCCGGTGACAAAGCATGACCAAAAAAAGCAAGGATAAAATTACGATTCGAGAGGCCGCCGCGGCCGACGTCCCGGCAATTGTGGAACGCTGGAAGGAAATGATGGATCTCCATGCGGCCCGCGATCCGCACATGCAGCGGTCGGAGTGCGGGCACGTGACCTTCGGAGAGTTCGTTACCGAACAGATCGGCGAAGAGAGTTCGCTGGTCGTTGTGGCCGTTAGCGGGGAGGACGTGGTGGCTTATTGCCTTGCCCGAGTCAGCCACAGGCCGCCGGTCGTGCGAGATCGGACTTTCGGGGAACTGTTGGACCTTGCCGTGGAGGAACGGTGGCGCCGAGCTGGAATCGGCCGCCGCATCTTCGACGAGGTGAAAAACTGGTTCAAGTCGCGCAAAATACGCCGCATGGAGGTCCGGGTGAACGTCGCCAACGAAGTCTCCACCCGCTTCTGGCAGGAAATGGGGCTGGAACCCTACGTCAATATCTTGTATACCGATCTTGTCTAGGAAACCGCCCGATGCGTATTGCGCAAGGAGAAACAGGCCCATGAAAGTGCGAGAGATGATCGACGTGCTCAAGAAATTCTCGCCCGACGACCATGTCCGGGTTGCAATCAGTTGGCCCGACCATGTCACCGAGACGCACGACCAGCTCTGGGTTGGCGACTGGGGCGAGGGACCGCAAATCAACGCGGTAATGGACCTCCGCGGGGTGAACATCCTCGTCGGCTGCGTGCTCCAGCAGAAAGTGGCCGACCGGCCGCAGAAGATGATCGACCTGGGCAGCTACGCCACAACCGAAGAGGCCGCCAAGGTCCGCGATTTCTATATCGTCAACAAGAAAATCGACGAGCCGCTGAACTTCCCCGACTTCGACTACGAGACGTGGATTCCCCCGCGAACCACCTCCGGCGACTACAACGAACGCATTGCAGAAATTCTCAAAGAAAAACTGCTGAAAGACTGAGCGATGACGGATTCGGCAAATCAACCAACTCCGGGAAACGGCCGGCCGAACGAGGGCGGCACCTCCGGCGTGGGAAACCTTGCGCGCCGCGTTGCCGTAGGGACATCGCTGGTGGCCGGCGTCTTCTCGCTGGTCATCTGTGCGTTGTTGATGTACGACTTCAGCCGGCGGCCGGGCGACGACCCGCACGAAGTCGCCGCGCTGAATACCCTCAAGGCCGCGTTGAAGCACGACCCCACCAACGAGAAACTCAAGGAGCACATCCGGCACCTCGACCACCAGCTCAACAAGGAGTTCCGCCGCCAGCAGCGGTTTGCGGCAATCGGCGGCTGGCTGCTGCTCGGGGGAGCAATCGTATTCCTGGGATCGGCCGTTGCCGCGGCCACGTTGCGTCGCCGGGTTCCCATGCCCGGGGCCTACGCACCGCCGCCGGACCTCGACACGCACACTGCCCGAGTGGGCGGCTGGGCAATCGGGATTTTGGCAGGCATCCTTGTGCTCGCGGTCGTTGCACTAGATCTGTTTCATCATTCTCCGTTGTCACAAAGTAAGAAGGATCTGCTCGCCTATTCACAACGCCCGGAACCGGATGCCGGGCCGGACGACGGCGATCGGCCGCCGGTCGTCCCCGACAAGCCGCCCCCCCCGGCGTCGACCGATCCGTATGATCCCCCGCCGGCTGAGGAGATCGCCAAGTGGTGGCCGCGGTTTCGCGGTCCCGGCGGCTCCGGCCATTCGCAGTACACCAACGTCCCGACGACATGGAATGCCGCCACCGGCGAGAACATCCGCTGGAAGACGCCCGTTCCGTTGCCGGGCAACAATTCGCCCGTCGTATGGGGCGATCGCGTCTTCCTTTCCGGGGCCACCAAAGATAAGCAGCAGGTCTACTGCTTCGACGCCAAGGACGGCAAACTGTTGTGGCAACGTAACATCAAGGACGAGATTGTTCGACTTCGACGGGCCTTGAAGGCCGCAATGGACGCAGACGATTTCGACAAGGCCGTTGAACTTATCAGACAGGTCAGGCCGCCGAAGGTCTCGCAAGACACCGGCTACGCCGCACCGACCCTGGTAACCGACGGCCACAACGTCTTTGCGATCTTCGCCAGCGGCGACGTCGTCGCGCTGAACTTCGACGGGGGCGTCGCGTGGGAACGGAAACTGGACACGCCGATCAACTCCTACGGCCATGCCGCCTCGCTCGCAATGCACAAAAACCTCGTGCTCGTGCAATTCGACCAGGCGACCAAGAAGGACAAGAGGTCGAAGTTTCTCGCGTTGAATGCCGCCGACGGCGAAACGGTCTGGGAGGTGGGTCGCGAGGTACCCAATTCGTGGACCACGCCGGTTGTCGTGGAAGCGGCCGGTCGCGAGCAGTTGATTACCTCGGCCGATCCCTGGGTGATTGCATACGATCCGGCCGACGGCAAGGAGATTTGGCGGTCGAAGTCGATGCGCCAGGACGTCGGGCCCTCGCCGATCTGCCTCGGCGGCGTCGTTTACGTCGCCAACGAATTCCCGGCGTGCTCGGCCATTCGCGCCGACGGGACCGGCGACGTAACCGATACCCACGTGCTCTGGGAAGTCGAAGACGGCCTGCCCGACACGTGCAGTCCCCTGGCCACCGACGAATTCCTCTTTTTGCTGGCCAGCTACGGCACACTGACCTGTTACGACATCAAGACGGGCGAGTTGCTTTGGGAAGAGGATTTCGACGACGATATCTTCACCTCGTCGCCCAGCCTGGTCGGCAACCGTCTCTACCTGATCGGCAAGGAGGAGAACGAGCAGGACGAAAGGAAACAGAAATCGTACGTTCTCGAGCCGAGCCGCAAGGGCTGCAAGCGCATTGCCGAGGGCGCCTTGGGCGAGAGTTGCGTCACCAGCCCCGCGTTCCAGGACGGGTGCCTCTATCTCCGCGGGAAGAAACACTTGTTCTGCATCGGAAAGCCGCTTGCCGCTCCCCAAAATGACAGCGAGAAAGACGGATGATTACTTGGGCCACACAACGGACGATAAAGCCGCGACCGGTGGTCGCGCCTGCGCTGGGGCACGGGTTCCGATGTCGGACAACGCCGCAACGGATTTCGAGCAATTGCCCAAGAACTTTGGCTGCCGCCAGACGCAACCAACGGTCGCGGCTTTATGCAGACACCTATGAGCGGACTTGATCTTACATTCGTCGATCAGACCGTGGAGCGATGGGGCCGCCACCCGAGGGCGGTTATCCCTATACTCCAGGCAATTCAGGCACTCTATCGCTACGTGCCGCGCGAGGCGCTCGAACGGGTGTGCGAGCTGACCGAAATCACCCCGGCGTCGGTGACCGGCATTTCGACGTTCTACTCCCAGTTCCGCCACCGGCCGGTCGGCGAGCACATCATCTGCATCTGCCACGGGACGGCCTGTCACGTGAAGGGGGCCCAGGTGGTCCATGAGGCCTTCGACCGGCAACTGGGAATCGCCCCCGGCGAGGACACCGATCCGGACGGGTTGTTTACGATTGAGAAGGTAGCCTGCCTGGGTTGCTGCACGCTCGCGCCGGTGATCCAGATCGACGGGGTGACGTACGGCCATCTCGCGCCCGGCATGGCCGGCGACGTGATCGACGATTTCCTGCGTCATCAGCGCGACGGCGAGAAGCCCGAGCCCTCGCTGGCCGTGCCGGAGGAAGTGCTCGGCGAGATTCGCATCGGGCTCGGCTCCTGCTGCATCGCCAGCGGCAGCGGCAAGGTCCACGAGGCGATCCGCCGCGCGCTGGCCGAAAGCGGGGCCGCCGCCGAACTCAAGCGCGTCGGCTGCGTCGGCATGTGCCACAACACGCCCCTGCTGGAACTCGTGCCCAAGGACGGCCCGTCGAAGCTCTTTGCCAAGGTCGCCGCCCACGATGCTCCGTCGATCGTACACAAGCACTTTCAACCCAAGGGTCTTCGTCGCCGCATCGGCCACCGGTTGTCTCGCTGGCTCGACCGCCTGTTGACCGACGAGACGGGCGATCCGGCCATCGAGCGTTCGATCGACCCCCGCGACGGGCCGGTCTGTGCGTTCCTCGGCCGCCAGAAGCACGTGGCCACCGAACATTGCGGCCGGATCGACCCGACCGACCTGGACGAATACCTCCGCCACGGCGGGTTTGAGGTCCTGCGGCGGTGCCGCGAGGAGCGTTCGCCCGAGGAGGTTATCGAACGGTGCAAGGCCAGCGGGCTCCGCGGGCGCGGCGGGGCCGGATTCCCTACCGGGCTGAAGTGGGAAAAGGTCCGAGCCGCCCCGGGCGAGGTGAAATATGTCGTCTGCAACGGCGACGAAGGCGATCCCGGGGCATTCATGGACCGGATGCTGTTGGAATCGTTCCCCTACCGGATCATTGAAGGCATGGCGGTTGCCGCCCGGGCCGTCGGGGCCCGCGAGGGATTCTTCTACATCCGGGCGGAGTACCCGCTGGCGGTCACGCGGGTCCGCGAGGCCCTTGACTTGTGCTACGAGCGAGGTCTGCTTGGCGATGAGCTGAAACTGTCGATCATGGAAGGTGCCGGGGCGTTCGTCTGCGGCGAGGAGACCGCGCTGTTGGCGTCGATCGAAGGCCGCCGGGGGATGCCGCACCTGCGGCCGCCCTATCCGGCCGAGTCGGGGCTCTGGGGAAAGCCGACCTCGGTCAACAACGTCGAGACCTACGCCCTGATTCCCTGGATTTTCCGCCACGGGCCGGAGGAATTCGCCAAACTCGGCACCGAACGAAGCAAGGGCACGAAGGTCTTCGCCCTGGCCGGCAAAATCCGCCGCGGCGGGCTGATCGAAGTCCCGATGGGCATCACCATCCGCGAGATCGTCGAAGAGATCGGCGGCGGCGTGGCCGGCGATCGACAGTTCAAGGCCGTCCAGGTCGGCGGGCCGTCGGGCGGGTGCGTCCCGGCCTCGCTCGGCGATACCAAGGTCGATTTCGAGGCCCTCACCGAAGTCGGAGCCATTATGGGTTCTGGCGGACTGGTCGTTCTCGACGACCGTGACTGCATGGTCGACATCGCCCGGTACTTCCTCCGGTTTACACAGGACCAATCGTGCGGCAAGTGTACCTTCTGCCGGATCGGCACCCGGCGGATGCTCGACATCCTCGACCGGATATGCACCGGCCGGGGGAAGCGCGGCGACCTCGAGCGGCTCGAGCAGTTGGCCAATGAGATCAAGGCCGGCAGCATCTGCGGTCTCGGCGGCACGGCCCCGAATCCGGTGCTGTCGACGCTGCGCTATTTCCGCGAGGAATACGAAGCCCACCTCGAAGGCCGCTGCCCGGCCGGCCGATGCAAGGACCTGATCGTCTATCGCGTAACCGACGACTGCATCGGCTGCACGCTCTGCGCCCAGCACTGCCCGGCCGGCGCGATTCCCATGACCCCTTACTGGAAACATTGGATCGACCCGGCCAAGTGTACCCGCTGCGACACCTGCCGGCAGATATGCCCGCAAGATGCGGTGGTCGTGGAGTGACGGTTTCTACATGAGAGAAAGCTGAACATGCCCCCCCGCACGCAGTGCGGGGGCTTTTCGACACGGATCCAGACATTCCTACAACCCACCACTCACCACGACATGCCGAAACTCACCATTGACAACCGCGAAGTTGAAGTCCCGCCGGGGGCGACCGTGCTGGATGCGGCGCGGAAATTGGGGATCGACATCCCCACGCTCTGCCAGAAGGACGGTCTGAAGCCGGCGACTTCCTGCCTGGCCTGCATGGTGAAACTCGTCGGCCCCGGCAAGCTGGTTCCCTCGTGCGGCACCGTCGCGGCCGAGGGAATGCAGGTCGAGAGCGAGACGGAGGAAGTCCACCACGTGCGCCGCTCGGCGCTGGAGCTGCTCTTGAGCGATCACCTGGGCGACTGCCTGGCGCCGTGCTATTTCGGATGCCCTGCGAACATGGATATCCCGCAGATGCTGCGCCAGATCGCCGCGGGGGATTTCGCGGCGGCGATCCGGACGGTCAAGCAGGACATTGCCTTGCCGGCCGTGCTCGGGCGGATTTGCCCGGCCCCGTGCGAAAAGGCGTGCCGACGCCGCGCAGCCGACGGGGCGGTCGCCATCTGCAAGCTCAAACGGTTCGTGGCCGACGTCGATCTGGCGTGCGAAGAACCGTTTCACCCTGCGTGCAAACCCGCAACGGGCAAGCGAGTTGCGATCATCGGCGCCGGGCCGGCCGGGCTCGCCGCCGCGTATTATCTCGCGCAGGAAGGTCATGCCTGCACCCTCTTTGATCGCAACGACCGGCCCGGCGGGCGGTTGCGAACCGAGATTACCGGGGAGGAACTCCCTCGCGACGTGCTCGACGCCGAAGTCGACACAATTCTCCGTCTTGGGATTGAAGTACACGCAAACACGGCGATCGCCGAGGGCCCGGCCGAACTGCGCAACGAGTCCGACGCCGTCCTGATCGCCTGCGGTGCAACCGTCAAAGAGCAGGCGGAGTCCTGGAATATCGAGACTGTCAAACGCGGAATCGCCGTCAAGCAGGGTACGTTCGAGACGAACGTCGGGGGCGTCTTTGCCGCAGGTAACGCGATCCGCGGCAAGGGCCTGGTGATCCGCAGTGCGGCCGACGGCAAGGAAGTCGCCGTGGCAATCGGCCAGTATCTTCAGGGGCAAGCCGTTACGGGTCCGCAAAGACCTTTCAACACGAGAATCGGCTCGATGGACGCCGCTGAGTTCGCACCGCTGCTGGCCGAAGCCGGCAAGGCCGCGCGGCTCGACCCGCCCGGCGGATTCGATCCCAAAGACGCCGTCGAGCAGGCTGCCCGATGTCTGCACTGCGATTGCCGCAAGCTCCGAACGTGCAAGCTCCGCAAGTATGCCGCCGAGTACGGGGCCGATCCCCGTCGCTACCCGGCCCAGCGCCGGCGGTTCGAACTCCAAACGGACCACCCGCAAATCCTTTACGAACCGGGTAAGTGTATCTCCTGCGGGTTGTGCGTGCAGATCGCCGAGCGTGCCGGTGAACCGCTCGGGCTGACGTTCATCGGCCGGGGATTCAACGTCCGGATCGGCGTCCCGCTGGGCGGCCGGCTCGACAGTGCCCTGCAAAAGGCCGCCGCCGAGTGCGTCGGATCTTGTCCCACCGCGGCATTGGCATGGAAGGCAGAGGAGGGGCCATAAAGCCGCGACCGTTGGTCGCGCCGAGCGACGTAGAAAACGGCTTTTGGTGACGCGGGGCGCGACCACCGGTCGCGGCTTTATAGAGTTTCTCCGGTGGGCCGTCGCTGCGCTTGTCCCACCCTACTATTGTCTGGCCTAAGGGCAAGTGTGCCCTATATGTTATTTTGTGTGGGAGTGTGGCTGCTACTCTCGCGGCCGCCGTAAATCAGCCAATAGACCACCGGAACAACCAACAGTGTGAAGAGCGTCGAGGCGGAGATTCCGAAGATAATCGCCCAGGCCAGCCCGGAGAAGATCGGGTCGAGCGTAATGACCCAGTTACCCAGGAGCGTCGTGCCGGCCGTAAGGAGAATCGGCCGGGTGCGGACGGCCACGCTGCGGACCACGGCCTCGCGGAGCGGAAGCCCTTCGGCCTGGCCGAGATGGATGAAGTCGATCAACACGACCGAGTTGCGCACGACGATGCCCGAAAGCGCGATCATCCCGATCATCGCCGTGGCCGTGAAGAAGACCGGATTGGGATAGCCGCCGACCGTATCGTCGACAATCAGGTTCAGAAGCCAGAAGCCGGGCATGATGCCGATCAGCGTCAGCGGGATCGCCAGCATGATTACCAGCGGCAAGAGCCGCGAGCCGGTCTGGAACATCAGCAGCACGAAAATGGCGACCTGGGCAACCGCGAATGCGATGCCGAGGTCGCGGAATACGTCGAGCGTGATCTGCCATTCCCCCTCGCCGGACCAGACCACCTTGCCTTCGTAGGGCGGCGAGTATCCCAGCGGCATCGCCCAGGGGTCGCCGCCGCCGGGCTTCAGCCAGGAACGCTCCTCGGGCTCAGCGATGGCAGCGGCCGGCTCGGGGCTGGTCCCGTCCGGCCGGCGGTCGACCTGCATGTCGATAATCGCATCGGCGGGCGGGCGGCCCGCTACTTCGCCAAATACGTATACCACCGGCTTCAAGTTTTTGTGATAGATCGTCTTTTCTTCCAGCAGCGGCGTGCCGTCGGCGTTGGTCCGGACGAATTCCCCCAAGGCCCCGATCTGAACGATCTGGCCTCCTTCCCCCCGGACGTACAGCTCTTCGAGATCGTCGGTGGCCGAACGCGCCGAACGCTTCAGGCGCAGCTCGATTTGAAGCGGATCGACTTCACCGGGTACGTGAACCGCAGTGACCGGCATTCCGTCAACGGCAAGCTGCAAGGTCTCGGCGATGTTTTCGGCCGACACGCCGGACAACGCCGCCTTCGGCTTGTCGGTCCGGAAGTCCCAGCGGCGCTGGTCGTCCTCCGCAGAGATATCGACATCGACAATATCCGGCTCGCGCTTCATACGGGCTTCGACGCGCCGCGCGGCCGCGATCAGGTCGCCGTAAGCAGCGTCGGCCGGGCCGTAGACCTCGGCGGTAACGGATGCGATGACCGGCGGCCCCGGGGGGACCTCGACGAGCTTGATGTTTGCCCCCGATTTGCGGGCGATGTCCGTCAACTCGTTGCGGATCCGCAGCAGCATCGCATGGGATTGTTGTGCCCGGCGCCGTTTCGGGGCAAGATTCACGCGAATATCGGCCAGGTTCGAACCGCGCCGGAGGAAGTAGTGCCGCACCATGCCGTTGAAATCCATCGGCGAGGCCAGCCCGGTATAAAGCTGGTAGTCGCGGACCTCGGCCACGCCGGCCAGGAACCGTCCCAGACGCCGAGTAACCGCATCGGTTTCCTCCAGGGTCGTTCCTTCCGGCATATCGACGACGATCTGGAATTCGTTCTTGTTGTCGTAAGGCAGCATCTTCAGCGGCACCACGCGAAAGACCGGCAGCGACATCGCCCCGGCCAACAACAACGCGACTACTCCCAAAACGACAAACGCCAGCCAGCGGCGGTCGAGCATTCGCCCGAGCACTGCCTGGCTGAGACGGTAGATCGGCCGCGCGGTGATGTCGAGTCCCGATTCCTTGCCGGGTTTCTCGTGAAGCTTTCGCAGGGCAACCATCGCCAGCCACGGCGTGATGACAAACGCCACGACCGTCGACATCGTCACGGTCAGAGGGACGTTGACGGCCATCGGGGCCATGTAGGGACCCATCATGCCCGTGATGAACACAAGCGGCAGGAAGCTGGCGATGATCGCCAGGGTCGACATAATCAGTGCCGGCCGGACCTCGCGAATCGCCCTTAGGACGACCTGCTTCGGCGGCAGGATCCGCATGGCGAAATAGCGGGCGATATTCTCCACGTCGGTGATCGGATCGTCGACCAACAACCCCAGCGAAAGGATCAACGCGAAGAGCGTCACCCGGTTGATCGTGTATCCGGCAAGCAGATTGATGAAGAGCGTCAGGCTGTAGCAGACGGGAATCGCCAGCGCCACGACCAGCGCCGCGCGCCAGCCGATGACCAGGCCGATCAACCCCACGACCGTAATGACCGCGATAGCAAGGCTCTCGACGAGTTCGTTGACCTTCTCGTTCGCAGTTTCACCGTAGTCGCGGGTAATCCGGTAGTAAACGCCGTCGGGCAGGTGGGTGGCGGCCAGCTCGTGCATTCGCTTTTCGACCTGGTCGGCGACCCTGACGGCATTGGTTCCCTTCTTCTTGGCAACGGCGATGTGTACGGCAGGATAAAGCCGGCCGTCGTCCGCCGGCGGTTCCTCCAGGGCCGGCCGGTCTTTGACCGCCTTGGGGTTCTCGGCGGCGGGGCCGAAACCGATCCAGGTGTAGCTCTCCACCTCCGCCGGACCGTCGGTTACCGTGGCAACGTCCTCCAGATAGACCGGACTGTTCTCAAAAACGTTGACAACGAGGTCCTCCAACTCGTGTTTGTCGCGAAGGAACGGCCCGGCTTCGATGATGAACTCTTCGTCCTGCTGTTCGACATTGCCGGCCCGGACATTCACGTTGCTCGCTTCGAGTACCCCGGCCACATCCAGCGCCGAGGTGCGGTGGGCCGCCAAATCTCCCGGGTCGAGTTCCGCGCGAATCCGTCGCGGGCGGCCGCCGATTACCCGAACCCGGTTCGTGTTGCGGATCGCCTGGAGTTCGTTCTGCAACTCTTCGGCAAGCCGCCGGAGTTCGTGGTCCCCGTAGAGGCTCGCGCGGTCCGACCAGAGCGTGACGTTGACGATCGGAACGTCGTCGACCTCGACCGGTTTGACCACCCACGCGGCCACGGCCGGCGGGATGTTGTCGACGTTCGAATGAACCTTGTTGTAGAGCTTTACCAGCGAGTCTTCGCGATCTTCGCCGACGTAGTACCGCACGGTGACGATGCACTGGCCCGGTTTCGTCATCGAGTAGACGTACTCGACACCGTCGATCTGGTAGATCAGTTTCTCCAGCCGCCTGGTGATCTGCGATTCGATCTCCGCGGCGGACAGGCCCGGGGCACTTACAAAGATGTCGGCCATGGGGACGACAATCTGCGGTTCTTCTTCGCGGGGTGTCAGATACAGGGCAGCACCGCCCAAAAGCAGCGAAACGACCGTCAACAAGATGGCGACGTCGCCGCGAAGAAACGCTTCGACCAACCGGGTCAGCAACGGGGGTTTTTCTTCAGTGACGGGCATGTCGTGTCACTCGACTGACTGTTCGGGGTTACCCTCCCGCAAGGGAACGGTTTTTTCCGGGCAGGTGCTGACGCCGTCCTTGCACGAGGGTTTCAACAGCACTTTGTCGCCCGCCTTCAACCCGCTGAGCACTTCGACGTGGTCCTTGTCGCCGCGGCGCCCGGTCTTGATGAACCGCCGCTCGAGCGTGTCGTCGTCGCGGATGACGGTGACGAACTGCAACTGCCCGACCGTTTCGATCGCCCCGGAGTGCAGGCAAAGGTGCCGTCGCCGGCCGGCGGGAATCTCCAGACGCCCGAACATACCCTCGAAAAGGTCGTCCGACCGCGGCAGCTTGACTTTCACCAGGAACGAGCGACTTCCGGCCTCGGCCTGTGGCACGATCTCGTCGATGACCGCCTTGAGCCGGCGGTTGTGGGCATCGATCTTCACGGTGAGTTCCTCGCCGGGCTTCATCTTCACGGCCAGATTCTCCTTCACCGGGACTTCCAGCCGCAGCGAACTCGGGTCGTAGAGAATCAACAACGGCTCGCCGGGGCGGGCCGTGTCGCCCGGCTCGGCCAGACGGTCGACGATCGTACCGGCCTTCGGAGCGGTGATCTTCGTGTAGGAAAGCATCACGTCGACTTCGGCGAGTGCTTCCCGGGCGTGTTTCAGGTTGGCCCTGCCAACTTTGACCTTCTCGATGACGCGATCCAGCGTTTCTCGCGTGATCGTCCGGCTTCGGGCAAGCTCGACCGCCCGTTCGTAATCCTTTTCAGCACGGTTCAGCGCCGCTTCGGCCGCGGTCCGATTGGCCTCCGCCTGGCTGCGTTGGGTTTCCAGCGCAAGCTGATCGAGCACGATCAGCAATTGGTCCTCGGCCACCATTTGACCCGCCCGGACTTTGACTTCCTCGATGGTGGCCATTACGCGGGCGGAAATTTCGGTTCGATCGGCGGCCTTGAGCGTACCGACGGCTTCTTCAACATAGGTTTTTTCGACTTCGCGCACTTCGTAAGCGTTTTCCCTCTGTTCGGCGGTCGCCGTCGCCGGGGTTACAACATCCTCGGTCGCTTGAATCTTCTCTCCGAAGAATCCGACCATCCAGGCGACCACACCGACCAGAACGGCAACGCCAAGCACCAGAGGCAAGACGGTCTTCAGCAAGACGGACCCGATTTTCGTGAACGGCTGGAGTTTCATGGCTGGTTCCCGCTGGAATGGATCATAAGCGCTGCTTCTTTGGTCAACGCCACGGTCTTCCCCATCTTCTGGTGGATTGCTCACAAACAGTGGTTTCCCATGGTATTCTACCTTTCGCACGCCAATCGCAAAGACTCTTTTTCCCAATCCACCGATGCGCGTCGGCGCCTTGGGTTGTGGGAACGGGCAATAACAGCGGGAACCACCGCCGGTCGAATCGACGTAAGTTATTGCTGTACAGCGGGTTACAAAAGAACGTCAAGGACTTCTCCGATAGAACTCGACGACCTTTGCCCGCACCTCCCGGCAGTCGGATTCCCCGTCGGCAACCAGTTCACGGACGAAGTTGACATAGGGTTCCAATTCGTCCGGGTTGCACAATTCGCCGACTTGCCGGAAGGTATCGGCGGCCGGGTTCCACTCGAACAGCAGGCGGTGTCCCCCACGGCCGTCGGCTTCGTGGAAGGTGGTGACGCGGTGCCGGTAGCCGTCGGGGCCCCGCCCCGCGTGTATGAAGAGAATCAGCCCGACACAACCGAGCGAATCGTAGTCGACGCGAAGCGGCGGCAGGCAAAGGATGTTGGTCATTTCTTCCAGCGTGTCCGCGTGCAGACAGGAAGCGATCCGGTGAGGCCCTTCGGCTATGGCGATGAGGTCGGCCACGTCGCGGCCCCAAAGATAGCCGTAGTAGTGGCCGGAGCCGATTTCATGGACGAGATAGCAGGCCGGGTCGGTGACGGAGCGTTCTTGCCCTTCGGCAAGGATATCGGGATGATCGACGGTCACGATCCGTTCGTCCGGTGGGAGGAAGTGCAGGATGGACGCCATGAGCGTCGTTTTTCCCGCCCCGCCGGGGCGGGCCCCGGTCAACAACGAATATCCCCGTTCCATTGCGCGGAGCGCATAGGCCGCCATTTCGACGCTGATGGTGCGTGCGGTGATCAAATCGACGATGCTCAACGTCCGCCCGCCCCGCTGATTGAGCATTTCGATCTGCCGGTAGTTATGTGTTTCGGTGTCCATGGAACTTGCGTTGATAGCCCACGCACAACGCACCGCGGGGAAATAGCCGGGGCGCAACGCGCCGCGGGGAACTTGGCCACTGCGATAGCATTATAGAGAAACCCGCAACCTCGCAAAAGCCCCCGCACTGCGTGCGGGGGTTGTCGTTCGGGCATTGTGCTCCGGGAAGAGGTGCGTTACGATGGCGGCCGGGAGTGTGGCGAATGAAATACATGAAACTGCACAACACAGATCTCGAAATCTCGGCCGTGGCGATGGGCTGCTGGGGACTGGCGGGCGACGCCACTTGGGGACCGCAGGACGAGGCCGAGTCGATCGCCGCGGTGCGGGCGGCCCTCGATGCAGGCATCAATTTCTTCGACACGGCCGAAATGTACGGCGACGGGCTCTCCGAACGGCGACTCGGCAGGGGCCTGGCCAAGCGGCGCGATCGGGCCGTCATCGCCTCGAAATTCGGCCCCGATCACAACGCGGACGCCGATCTGACGGCCGCATGCGAGCGGACCCTTGCTTGCCTTCAGACCGACTACATCGACCTCTACCAGATCCATTGGGCCAGCCGAACCGTGCCGCTTGAGGAAACGTGGGATGCACTATGGAAACTGAAAGACCAAGGGAAAATCCGCGAGATCGGCGTCTGTAATTTCGGGACCGGCAACCTGGGTGACCTGCTTGCGCTGGGGCTGCCTGTGACCAACCAACTTCCGTACAGCCTTTTGATGCGGGCGATCGAGTTTGAAATCCTTCCCTGCTGCGTGCAGGAGGGGATCGGCGTGCTCTGCTACAGCCCGCTGCTGTTGGGAATCCTGACGGGCAAGTATTCCTGTGCCGACGAAGTTCCCGACGGCCGCGCGCGGCTCCGCCATTTCTCGACCGATCGTCCTCAAGCCCGGCACGGCGAGCCGGGTTGTGAAGCGGAGACCTTCGCGGCGTTGGCGAGGATTCGCGAGATCAGCGAGCAGCTCGGCCGGCCGATGAGCGATGTGGCCCTGGCCTGGTTGCTGCACCAGGAGGGCGTCGTCAGCGTGCTGAGCGGGATTCGCAACCCGGACCAGGCCCGGCGCAACGTCGCGGCGGCGGAGTTGACGCTGGGCGACGACGTGCTCGCAATGTTGGACGAGGCAACCGAACCGGTCAAACAGGCGCTGGGCCCCAACCCCGACTTATGGCAAGGCGCCAACGACTCGCGTTTCCGGTGAGGAAATCGTACATCATAGGAGGGGGCACCTGCCCCCGAAACATCGCCAAGAATCGATCAGGCCGGGGGCGGGTGCCCCCTCCTATGATTTCATCCACGGGGACGAAGTCCTTACTCGGCAGCAGCCGCAACGGGTTTATCCTGATCTTCCCGCTTTGTATTGTGTACGGCATCTTCAGCCGGCGCGTTTTCCAACGCTTCAACGCGCCTTATCACGGCGTTGAACTGCCCGGCGATCTCCTGCCAGAAGTCGCTGCTGCGGAACTCGAGCGGCTCGACGTGTTCGCCCCGGGCCAGCGCCCGTATCGAACGCCGCAACCGCACCAGCGGCCCGGCAAAGCGGTTGCTCAGCCGGAGAATGTCGATCACCACCAGCGGCAGCAACACAAACGACGCTACCGCGGCAGGACCATAGAAAAACCACAAGTCGCCGAAGTGCGTGTAGAACATCCTCGCCGGCCCGGTGACGATCCGCCAGCAGAGCAGCATCATCGCAATGGCGATCACGCAGACGCCCCAGTACAGCACCACGCGGACCGCCAGGGCCCCTTGCACCTTCGGATCGATATAGATGCGTTTCCGAGCGGGTTTCTTCCGGTTGGTTCGCGACATGGCACCCTGCCTTTCGGATTTTCTCACCACCAGAAAGAATAGCACACCGGTGATCGCGAAAAGGTTGCCGGCAAGTCACCCTGTAAAGAAGACCCCTTGACCCGAGCGGGCGGTTGCGAGTGTAGGAGTTGTAGGGTGGGACCAGCGGCCCTCAGGCCGCGCCGGCCCACCAGACTTACCGGGTTTTTCTGGCGTTGGTGGGCCGGCGCGGCGTGACGCCCGCTGGCACACCCTACAGTCTACAGCCGCTAAGACAACAACATGCGCATCGGGTGCAGGGTTCGTTCGAAGGGGTTGAATACGAGCCCTAGAATCTCCAAGGTCACGACGCCCAACAGTGCTTCGTCAGCTTCCGCACCCAAAACAACGGGTGTGTGAGCTTCTCCTTGCGGTAAGACGACAAAGGCCTCTGATACCGACCTTTCTATTGTCGTGCCGTCCGCCAGCGCAAAGGACACCTCTCGTTTCGGCGCCAATTCAATGGCCTGCCACACGGACTTCGGCAGAACCGAATAAGTCGCCCCGCTATCGATGAGAAATCTCACGCTTTCTTGCTTACCCGAAGGTCCCTTTACCAGACCCTCAATGTAAGTAATGCCCATAATGTGCTCCGTTCACTTCAGCGCGATTGTGCGAGCAAGGGGATTCAGCACGTGCTCGGTCACGTGACTCTCGATCATGTCGTGACAGATCCCGGCCAACCGGTCGAGCGTTTCGACGAAGGTCGCGTCGGGGCCCAGAGAGCCGTACTGCCGCGCACTGACGTAGACACTCAGTTGCTCCTCGGGGAAATCGCTCGTCCGGATTTGATAGGTCGTCGTCCGCGTTTCGACGCTCACGCGGAACTGAGTCCGGCAGTCTTCATTCAACGCGACGATGATCGACGGCTCGTGGTTGATCACCAGGGCGCCGGGCAGATCGGCGATCCCCTCCAGCGCCGGGCTGACTCCCAGCGCCTCGGTCATCAGTTGGTTGTGGTTTCCCTGGTACGTGAAATCGAAGACGAACAACAGATCGAGCGCTTCGCAATCCAGCGGGCTGACCGAAAGCGAATACGGCGACAATTCGAGGACGAGCCGGTGTTGCTTCAGCACGTCCTCGATCGATTCGGGGTTGACGTGGCCGGAGGAGATGCGTCGCGGCTCGATCGTACACCAGCGATAGCTGCCTTTTTCCTTGTCTTCTTCGAGTACGAAGTCCCCCCGCTCGCGGCAATAGAAATTCCGCATCGTGGGATATGTCTTCTGAATCTGCTCGAAGAAGTGGAGGACCGTTTCCCGGTTCGACGGCAGTTCCATCTCGGTGGCGAGGGTCATGGTGACATAGAAGTCGTCGCACAACGAAGCGTAGGGGTTCATGGGAACAATTCCTTCTGAGGTGGCGTCCGTTGAGCCTTGGCGGCTCGAAGAAAAGGCATTAAACTGGTTTGCGGCTCATTTTAGTATATGCTGAGTGGTCCCGGGTTGTCAAAGGCATCCTGAAATGCCCCCCCGAAGGGTTGTTCGCCCCGGCAGATTTTCCCAGAAAGCACGTGTCCATCTCCCTGCAACGCAACAGGCTTATCGTGTTTCCCAGCGATCTCGGCTGGATGGGGTTGATCGGTGCGGGCAAGGTGCTGAAAGCCCTTACCTTCGGCCACACCACCGAAGAAGCCGCCGCCCGGGCGTTGGGCCGCCTGGGCAATCAGACTGCGGGAGGCGCGTGGAACGAACCGCTTGTTCGGCGACTGAAGGCCTATGCCGCCGGCGTGCCGGTTGACTTCAGCGACATTGTGGTCGGTCCGGGCCATCTTACCGATTTTCAAAGACGGGTCCTCAAGCAGTGCCGTAAGATATCTTACGGCCGGACACGAACTTATGGACAACTCGCGTCCCTGTCAGGTTCTCCCCGGGCAGGGCGAGCCGTCGGAAGCTGCATGGCGGCCAACCCGATCCCCTTGGTTATCCCCTGCCACCGCGTCGTCCGGTCGGACGGCCGGGTTGGGTGCTATTCCTCTGTGGGGGGCACGAAGACAAAGGCACGTCTCCTGGCCATGGAATCGGCCCCCCGGCAGCCGGAACGACAATAGCCGGGATGCAACGCATCGCGGAGCGGTTGACATCACGCAGTCTCAGGTCAACAATGGCAGAAACGTTCCTCAACAAAATGAGCCTGCCAATGAAGATTCAGAGAATAGCGGCCTACAAAGTCAATCTTCCCCTGCATGAAGGGAGCTACGACTGGTCGGGCGGCAAGTCAGTCTCGGTGTTCGACAGCACGATCGTCCGCATCGAGACGGATGCCGGTCTGGTCGGCCACGGGGAAGTCTGCCCGTTGGGGCCGTTCTATCTCCCGGCATACGGCCCCGGCGCCCGGGCCGGGATTGCCGAATTGGCTCCGCACCTGATCGGCCGGGATCCTACCGAGCTGGGGCGTCTGAATCGCTTCATGGATGCTGCACTGAAAGGCCACCCCTACGTCAAATCGGCCATCGACATGGCCTGCTGGGACATCCTCGGGCAAGTGGCGGGGGTGCCCGTTTGTGCCTTGCTCGGCGGCCGCTATGGGAACGACTTCGTGCTCTACCGGGCCATTTCCCAGCGCCCGCCCGACGAGATGGCCGCCAACGTGGCCGGCTATCGGGCAGAAGGCTATCGCCGGTTCCAGCTCAAGGTCGGCGGCGATCCCGACACCGACATCGAGCGGATCCGCGCCGTGGCGGCCGAAATGCAACTCGGCGAAAAGCTGGTGGCCGACGCCAACACCGGCTGGCTTATGCACGAAGCGGCACGCGTCGTCCGGGCGGTCCGCGACGTGGACGTCTACATCGAACAGCCGTGCCTCAGCTACGAAGAGTGTCTGGCGATTCGCCGCCGCACCGACCACCCCTTCGTGCTCGATGAATCGATCGACGGTATGGATATTCTGCTCCGCGCGAACTCCGAGCAGGCGATGGACGTGGTCAACATCAAGATCAGCAAGTTCGGCGGTCTGACCAAGGCTTGCCAAGCCCGCGATCTGTGCGTCTCGCTTGGGATTGCCATGACGATCGAGGACAGTTGGGGCGGCGACATCATCACGGCGGCGATCGCACACCTTGCCCACAGCACGCCGACGGAGTTCCTGTTCACCGCGACGGACTTCAACAGCTACGTCACGGTCAGCACGGCCGAGGGCGCGCCGCAACGGGCGAAAGGCCGCATGGCCGCCTCGACCGCACCCGGCTTGGGCATTACACCACGTATGGACGTGCTCGGCGATCCGTTGGTCGACGTGAGTTAAGAGTTGCCCTGGAACAGGTTTCCCCGCCCCGTTTAGCCGCCGACGGTACGTCGGCGAAAGCGGCGCGTTGACACAAAACACCATGACAGGAGACTGACGTGCCAAACGAATTTCGCGGCATCTTTCCGGCGCTGGTCACACCCATGACGCCGGATGAAGAGATCGACCTTGCAACGCTGGACACCCTGGTTAACTACTTAATTGAGCAGGGTGTCCACGGGGTAATCCCGCTGGGCAGCACGGGGGAATACTACGCGCTGAGTGCCCAGGAGCGGGAAGAGGTCCTGACCACCGCGATCGATGCGGCCGACGGGCGGGTACCCGTCCTGGCCGGGGCAAACGCCGGCGCGACCCGCGAGGTCGTCGGATATTGTCTCCAGGCCGAGCGGCTCGGTGCGGCGGGCGTCATGCTGGCCGCCCCGTACTATTCCTTGCCCACCAACGACGAGCTAGTCGAGCATTTTCGCGCGGTGGCCGAGTCGATCGACATCCCGATCATGCTTTACAACTACCCCGGCCGGACCGGCGTCGACATGACGCCCGACGTGATCGAACGCCTCGCCGAGCTGGACCGCATCCAGTACGTCAAGGAAAGCAGCGGGCAGGTGAGCCGCATCAGCGAAATCATCCGCCGGTGCGGGGAAAAGATCACCGTTTTCTGCGGCTGCGACACGGCGGCCCTGGAGAGCTTCATCCTCGGGGCGGCTGGTTGGGTCGGCGGTGTCGTCAATCTGCTGCCCAAGCAGCACGTCGAGCTGTTCCGCCTGGTCGTGAAAGAAGGCGACATCCCCGTCGCACGCGAGTTGTACTACAAGCTCCTGCCGGTCCTGAGCATGATGGAGGGCGGCAAGTACACCCAGTTCGTCAAGGCGGGGTGCAAGCTGGCAGGCCACCCGGTCGGTCCCCCCCGCCGGCCGCTACTGCCGGCAACCCCCGACGAGATCGCTAAGCTGAAAGAACTGCTCTCGCCGTTGCTGCCGTGAACAAACGGACCTCCGTCCGGAAGGGTTACACCCACGTTCTGGCCCTCCGCAATCGCGACTGACGACCTCTCGCCAAGACCTCGGTTTCCCTATATCAGGGGGGGATTCGGGAAAAATCGAAAAAATGACCCAGAGTTATTGACTTAATTTATCTTGCACCGTAATATTAGATACTTAAAGTAGATACTTTAGGGTAGCGGGAGATGGCTGTGAAGCATACTATCCCATTTTGTTGTTTCTGCGCCGTGCTGGCCTTGTTGGTCTGCCCGGCCGCGGCAGAGGTCTACACGGGTTGGATGAACTTCCCGGGCGACGACCCCGCCACCCTGGACGTGGCCGGTCAGGGGAACGGCTGGCCGACGGGTTTCTCCATCGACTGGCAGGTCTCCAACGAAGAGACGGGCGGGCCGGGCGGCTACGACTGGTTCTACGACTACACGATCAACGTCGCTAAATTCGCACCTAGCCGGTTGATCGTCGAGACGGCCGGCTCGTTCACCGCCGCCAACATCAGCACCGTGAAGCTGTACCACAACTCCATCGAACAGTCCTACCCTAGCAGCCCGTTGAAAAAGTCCTGCCCCGCAAATAACCTGGAAGTGTGATTGACATATGTATATATCATGAGTATATTACCAATATTGCCAATCGACACTCCAGAGGACATTCAAGTGGCGCTGGG
>Ga0180432_10001149_pt1 | contig 42429 bp, 30 predicted proteins | sample SS_ome_10_FD_132414 | JGI IMG/M metagenome (GOLD analysis project Ga0180432, IMG submission 132414) | Hypersaline lake sediment archaeal communities from the Salton Sea, California, USA - SS_1_MS_2 metaG | ecosystem: Environmental > Aquatic > Non-marine Saline and Alkaline > Hypersaline >... | reverse complement strand
TCCTTTCCGGTTCGCCGGCTCGAACACGTGATGAGGTATGGCGTCCCCTTTGACGGGTCGAGCATTCCGGGCATGCGATCCGTTGAAGCCGGGGATATGGTGCTCCTTCCGGATCTGACAACGGCCATCATCGATCCGTTCACGAAGCATCCCACTCTGCGCACCCTTTCCTATATCTGTGATGCGGATACGAGGCTGGGCGTGGAGAAGGATCCGAGAAGCTTGGCCAAAAGAGCCCAGGAGTACTTGAAAAACACAGGCATTGCGGATCAGTCTTTCTGGATAGTCGAATTTGAATTCTATCTCTTCAATGAGGCCGAGATTGACAACGGAAAATTCAGTGCGGGGTATAAATTCACTTCGGCTGAAAACAAAGAAGATCTGCCCGGAGGTTATGAAGACATCGACGGGACGGCTGTGGCCAATAGAAAAGGCTATCATATCGATGTCCCTTTCGATAAATACGCGGATATCAGAGAGGAAATGGTGGCCATGATCGAGGCCATCGGTTGCCCTGTCCGGTATCATCATCATGAAGTGGGTCTTTCGGGACAACAGGAAATAGAGACCGAGATGATGGCCTTTGAAGAGATCACAGATAAGATGATGTATATCAAGGATATTGTACACAATGATGCGTTGAGGAATGATTTGACAGCCACATTCATGCCCAAACCACTCTACGATGAGCCAGGAAACGGAATGCATTTTCATATTCAACTGAAAAAGGACGGCAAAAACATCTTTTATAAAAAGGGCGGTTATGCGGATTTGAGCGATGAGGCACTGTATTTTATCGGCGGTATTTTGAAACATGGCAGCTCGTTGACGGCATTCACCAGCCCCAGCACAAATTCCTTCAAAAGATTGCTCCCCGGTTTCGAAGCCCCGGTGAAACTCTTCTTCGGATTGGCCAACCGGAGCGCCGCCATCCGGATACCGAAATACGCCACGAGTGAGAGAGCTAAAAGATTTGAATTCCGTACGAGTGATGGAACCTGCAATTATTACCTGGCCATGAGCGCGCTGCTCATGGCGGGTTTGGATGGCGTAAAGAATAAAACCATGCCCACTCCAGAGAACGGGTATGGTCCCTTTGACGACAATGTTTTCGAGTGGTCGGATGAACGGCAGGCAAAATTGCATTCCATTCCGACAAGCCTGGAAGAAGCTCTTGAGGCTCTTCGGGATGATCATGGCTATCTCCTCGAAGGCGGTGTTTTTAACGAAAAATTGATCGAAAGCTGGATAACCGAAAAAACAAAAGAAGTGGTGGCTGTTAAAAACAGGCCCCATCCCTTTGAGATGAATTTGTATTACAGCCTCTAATAAATCAGGGGTCATCATCAATAGTGTCCCCCGATCTCTTGGTTGACTGATGTTGTCAGCTATGTTATTTGTTAGTGTGTTTTTGAGGATCAGTCGTGTATAAGGGAGAATGTGAATGACGGCCATTAGGATTCATCCGAAAGATAATGTGGCGACTTTGATTAGCGGTATCAAACGCGGTGCAGAAGTCAGCGTCGTCTCCTCTGAGGGAAAGACTGTGCAGACCGTGAAAGCAAGGAATTCCGTTCCGCAGGCCCATAAAATTGCCCTTGAAAAGATAGGAACCGATGCCGATGTCATCAAGTATGGAGAGGTCATCGGAAGAGCGAGAGTGCCGATCGAAGAAGGCATGCATGTTCATGTCCACAACGTGGAAAGCAAGCGAGTGAGGTAAAAGTTCAATGGCTATTCCAGAGAGAAAGGATTTTGAGAAAAAGACGTCATTTTTGGGCTATCGGCGGCCTGATGGTTCCGTTGGTGTCCGCAATCATGTGGTCATCATACCTACGGTTTACTGTGCCAATCAAACGGCGAGGATTATTGAAAGCAGAGTTGAGGGAACTGTCGCGCTCACTCATCCCTTTGGATGCGATGAACCCGGTCCCGAGCTTTATTATCACGGCCAGGTTATCAACAACCTGGTCGGCATTGCCGAGAATCCCAACGTTACAGGAGTTTTGGTATTGGGATTGGGGTGTGAAGTGCTTCAGTCCGAGGCTTTAATGGAAAGGCTTGCCAAGGCAAAAAAACCGGTCGAATCCTTGGTCCTGCAAAAAGCAGGGGGAACACTCAAGACAGTCAAAAGGGGCGCAGAACTGGTCCGAAAGATGGTTGAAGAAGCCAATAGTTTTAAAAGGGAACCGATAGATGTGAGTCACTTGACCGTGGCCGTGGATTGCGGTGGTTCGGATGCCACATCGGGCATCGCTGCCAATCCTGCGGTAGGCAAGGCCATGGATATGTTGATTGAAGCGGGTGGAACGGTCATTTTTACAGAACCTGGTGAGATGATAGGGACAGAACACATTCTGGCACGGAGAGCTATAAACAACGCGGTAAAAGAGCGGATTTTCCGGATGGTGGCCAATGAAGAAACACGGTGGAAATCAGTGGATATGAAGCCGACATGGATGTCCCCGGGAAACGTGGAAGGAGGGCTGACGACCATCGAAGAAAAATCTTTGGGTGCCATCCAGAAGGGAGGCACCATGCCTATCATGGGAGTCCTGGAAAACAGTCTGCATAAGCTCGAGAAGCCGGCAGGCAAAGGGCTCTATCTTCAGGATGGAACGGGAGCAGATGTCCATGGCGTGACACACATGGTCGCGGCCGGAGCTCAAGTCGTTGTCTTTACCACAGGAAAGGGCTCGACCATAGGATATGCTGTGGCGCCGGTAATCAAAGTCACCGGAAATCCCAAGACCTATGCCAGGATGGAAGACGATATGGATATCAATGCAGGGACCATTATCACCGGAAAAGGATCAATCAAGGATGTCGGCGAACAAATTTTTCAGAAGATTGTCAGTGTGGCATCGGGTGAAGAATCCAAGTCTGAGGCTTTGGGCTACAGGGATTTTGAAATCTACGCCCCGAATCCGTTTATCAACAAAACCCTGGGCATAAAAGAAAGCCTGTAGCTGCCACCAACGTTTAAATCCATTCCGCCAGGTCACATACTGTATTTTTCATCGAGTTGAGAATAAAATCACGGGTTTCACAGTATATCCTGCAGAGACATCAAATGCTCTGTTTCTCTACCTGCCAACATGATGAGCTGGACAAATGGATTGAACAATATTGACAAATCCGCTTATAATAATAAGTTAGCCCAGATTCAATATAGCATATTAGGATGCTTTAGTTATAGATAGGATATCGCCATACCTGGTTTCTATATAACTGATCGTATCCCATTTATTTCACGACTGAATCGATGTAAGAGGAGATTATCATGACCAGACGAGTCATTCCCCTTTGTATAATCATGTTGATAGCGCTTGGTTCGCAATCTTTGGCTCAGGAAAGACAGTTGTCCTTGTCTCTTGACGAGTGCATTGCCCATGCCTTGGAGAAAAACCTGGGTGTAGCCGTGGAAGTGCTGAATCCGGACATCGCATCCCTCTCCATATCTAAAGCCAAAGAAGTATTCCTGCCTGCGCTCTCTTTCCAATACGGCGATAGGCGAGAAAATTCTCCCGCGTATTCCTTTTTCGATGCAGCGGACCGGGTCAGAACACTCTACAGCGACTATTCGGCATCCATTGATCAGTTTATTCCCACAGGCGGAAGGCTCTCCATCAATCTTTCCGGCTACAGGAATGATACCAACAGAAGGTTCCAGACCATCAATCCCCGCTACGGCAGCACTATTGCCTTTGATTTCACCCAGCCGCTATTGAAAAATTTTGGCTTTAAGATCAACAGAAAAGAGATAATTATTGCCTCGAACAACTGGGAGATATCCGAATACCAGCTCAACCAGACTCTTCTGGATACCATCTATTCCGTAGAGCAGGCCTATTGGATTCTCGCCTACAGCATTGCCGACCTCGAGGTCAAACAGCAGTCTTTGAAGCTGGCTCAGGATCTTCTCGAAGAGAATAAGCGAAAGGTGGAAGTGGGCACCATGGCCCCCATCGAGATTTACACGGCCGAAGCGGAAGTCGCCACACGGGAAGCCGACATCCTGCAGGCAGATTCCCTGGTGAAAAACAGCGCTGATCAACTGAAAACCATACTGAACCTTCCCTTGAGTGAAATGGACGATAAAGTGGGAGTAATTCCCACAGAGAGTCCTGTCTTTGCAAAAAAAGATATCAACGTTCAGGAAGCGTTGGTGACGGCCCTGGCCAACAGGCCGGACTTGAAAGCCATGAAAATCGATTTGAAAAACCAGGAAATGAATTTGAGCTATGCCAAAAATCAGCTTTTGCCTGAGTTGAATTTTCAGGCTTCCTATTGGAGCCCCGGTATTTCCGGCGATCAGATTCTGTATAAGGATGGCAATCCCATTTCGGGGGTCATTGTCGGAACCATCCCCGGGTCACCATCCGATGCCCTCAAAGATGCTTTCGATTGGAAATTCAACAACTGGTTCCTCGGCTTGACTCTGAACGTGCCTGTCAATACGATAATATCTCGAGCCCAGCACGCTCAGGCTAAGATCAATTTGGAACAGGCGCTGTTGAAAATAAAGAATCAGGAGCAGCAAATTTTCTTGGAGATCAAGACAGCAGTGCGGAATGTCCAGACAAACTACAAAAGAGTGCAAGCCTACAGGGCAGCCAGTGAGTTGGCTCGAAAGAAACTCGAGGCGGAAGAGGAAAAGTTTAACGTCGGTAAGTCAACGAATTATCTGATTTTGTTGTTTCAGCGGGATGCGGCCAATGCGCGAAGCACTGAGTTAAGGGCAGTCGTGGACTATGTGTTATCGCTGGCCTATCTGGATAAAGTGCTGGGGACGACATTTCAATCAAAAAACATCAAGTTTTCTGGCGCCATACTGAAGTCGAAACCAAAGCCCTGAGCATTTCGTATTTATAGTGAGTATAAAAATATTCATAAATGATTAGGTGACATTGACACCACGTGTGCTGTAAGTTGGATTTATGAATGATCCCGGAGGATCGAAGTGAAGAAAAAAACTGTTCTCATCATTATAGGAGGCCTTATTCTAGGACTCATTGGCTGGCAGGTCTACCAGAAAGGATTTAAAAACAGGGGTAGCACTGGTTATCAGCGGATGGCCATGCCCGTAGCCGTTGAGATTATTCCTATCCGAAGAGGAATAATCCGTGATATTGGAAATTTCACTGGCACTCTCATTCCCAAATCCCAATTCATCATCGCTCCGAAAGTGTCCGGACGATTGGAGCAGTTGATGGTTGACATCGGCGATAGAGTCAAACGTGGCCAGCTCATAGCCCTTCTCGACAGCGAGGAATACAGCCAGCAGGTTATCCAGGCTGAGGCCGATTTGCAGGTGGCCAAAGCTAACCTCCAGGAGACCAAAAGTTCTTTAGATACGGCCAAAAGAGAGTATGATCGGGTGCAAGAGCTGCACCGCAGAGGCATATTCTCTGATTCCGAGTTGGATTCGGCCAAGGGCATGTTTGTCACTCAAGACTCCAAGCATAAGGTAGCCCAGGCCCAGGTGGCTCACAAAGAGGCCGCTCTCAAAGCAGCCAAGGTACGCCTCTCATACACGAAAATCAGAGCGTCTTGGGATGATGGGAGCAATGTTCGTGTGGTTGGGGAGCGTTTTGTCCACGAAGGAGCCATGTTGACGCTGAATTCACCCATCCTTTCTATTCTCGAGATCAATCCTTTGATTGCCGTTATTCACATTACCGACAAAGACTATTTCAGGGTCAAGACCGGTCAGACGGCAACCATCACCACCGATGCTCTCCCCGGGGAGAAAGTCTCTGGAACTATTGCCCGCATCGCGCCGCTCCTGAAGGAGACGTCAAGAGAGGCGAGGCTGGAAATTGAAATTCCCAACACAGAAGAGGTTCTCAAACCCGGAATGTTTGTCAACGCCCAAATTGAATTTTTGTCCCGTTCGGACACGACCATCGTCCCCATCGGCTCGGTGGTCAGGCGAGACAATCAGCAGGGCATCTTCCTGGCTGATATAGAGAGTGCTAAAGCTCAGTTTGTCCCTGTGAAGATCGGCATCACTTCGAGTGAGGTGGCGGAAATTCTGGATCCGCCGACGCTGGATGGCTTTGTCGTCACACTGGGACAGCATCTCCTGGTTCATGGCAGTCCCCTCATCCTTCCAGAAACGGGTTTAGAGGGGCAGGGCAAAAAGCTCCCCGCGGCAGTCGAAGCAGGGAATCCCAGCCCGCAGAAGTCCGGAGATAAGAATTGAAGCTGTCGCAGTTCTCTGTCAACCACCCCATTTTCACAGTCATGATCATGCTCATCGTGATCATTCTGGGTGGCGTGGCTTTCAGCCGTCTTCCCATCGATTTGCTGCCCGACATAACCTATCCTACCCTCAGCATATTCACCACCTACGAAAACGCCAGCCCCGAAGAAGTGGAAGAGCTCATCACACGGCCTATCGAAGGGGCCATGGCTGCTGTTCCCGGTGTCGAGGAAGTAACATCTGTTTCGACGGAAGGGAGCAGCCAGGTGCGCATTATGTTCGGATGGGGAACCGATCTGGATGCGGCGACCGATGATGTGCGAGACCGGCTGGATCGGATTTTGCCCATATTCCCCGAGGATGTGGAAAGACCGAGGCTTTTTAAATTTGATGCGGCAAGCTTTCCTATACTCATATTGGGTGCATCCTCGGACCTGGATCCCATCCAGACAAGGCGCCTCATCGATGATCAGATCAAATACAGAATCGAGAGAGTTCCGGGGGTCGCCTCTTTGGGTATCTGGGGTGGGCAGGAAAGGGAGATCCATGTCAATCTTCAAGCAGATAAGATTAAAGCCCTGGGTTTGCCCCTGGATTTGATTTTGAGCAAAATAAGGTCCGAGAATGTGGATGTTCCGGCCGGTACAATTGAGCGCGGGAATTTCGAAGTTCTCATCCGTACTCCGGGAGTCTACACCAGCCTTGATGAAATCAGGGATACGGTCATCGCCATCCGGGATGGGGTCCCGATTCAGGTAAAAGAGATCGCCACTGTCGAAGATCACTGGCAGAAGATCCGCCGGATCGTCAGAGTCAACGGTAAGCCTGGAATTCGGTTAGGCGTGAGTAAGCAATCAGGTCGCAACACCGTCGAAGTCGCCAGGGCCGTGCTCAAAGAGATCGACCGCATTCATCAGGATTTTCCTCAAATAACACTCACACCGATCATTGACTCCTCCAAATACATCCAGAATTCGATTGCGAACGTGGGCAGAGCCGCGCTTTACGGGGGGCTCCTCGCTATCCTGGTGCTGTTGTTTTTTCTTCGTAATCTCCGCAGCACAAGTGTTATTGCCACGGCCATCCCCATCTCTATCATCGGCACATTCGCTTTGATCTATTTTGGAGGATTCACACTGAACATCATCACCCTGGGCGGTCTGGCCCTGGGCATAGGGATGTTGGTGGATAACGCCATCGTGGTTCTTGAAAACATCTATCGGCTTCAGGAATCGGGCCGAAGTCCCATGTCCGCAGCTGTGGAGGGGACAGGGGAGGTTACTAACGCGATTATCGCCAGTACCCTGACTACTCTCGCTGTTTTCCTGCCCATTGTCTTTCTCAAGGGTATGGCCGGGATCATGTTCAAGCAACTCTCTTATGTGGTGGGTTTCGCTCTGTTGTGCTCGTTGCTTGTTGCCCTGACTCTTGTGCCCATGCTCTCCAGCCGAATTCTCCGAAGGACCAATATTGAAAACTCTTCCTCACAGTCCCTGAGTCGAAAACTGTTTGTCAAGACAGGTCATTTCTTTGTTGCTATGGAAGAAAATTACAAGAAGCTGCTCCGCTATGCCTTGAATCACCGGATTGCTGTCATAGGAATCACGACGGTTATTCTTCTTGGAAGCCTTGCGCTCTTTAGACTGGTGGGCAGCGAGTTTATGCCCGCCTCTGATGAGGGCGAAGTGAGGGTGAGCGGAGAGATGGAAGTGGGCACCCGACTCGGCCTGGTCGATGAGAAATTCCGGACCATGGCGGCTATTGTCAAAAAGGAAGTGCCGGAGATAGAAAGCATGGTGGAAAGCATCGGCGGATCGAGCTGGAGGCCGTCGGGCACGCATGTGGGAGAGATCCGAATTGCTCTTGTGCCCCAAGCGCAACGCTCGAGATCAAGTGAGCACATTGCCTCGGTGCTACGTCAAAAACTCTTCGGCATTCCCGGTGTGATCACTAGAATAAGGGCCGGGCAGGGATTTTTTCTACTGCGTATGGGCATGGGAGGTGGAGACTATATCCAAGTGGAGATCCGAGGGTATGATCTGGAGACAGCCGACACCTTGGCCAAGCAAGTCGAGAGCTTAATGGAACAGGTCGATGGAATCACGGATGTGAGAATAAGCAGGGAGACCGGGACACCCGAGGAACTCATCGTCATTGACCGGCAGAAGGCAGCGGATATGAAGTTAACCGTCTCCCAGATTGCCAATACTCTCCAGACCTTCCTTACCGGAACAAGAGCCAGCAATTATCGAGAAGCGGGGGATGAATTCTGGATTCGCGTCCAGATAAAGGATGCCGAAAAGTTAAGCTTGGAAGAGATCCTGGATCTCACGCTGACCAATTCCGCCGGGCAGCCGGTTATGCTGAGAAACGTGGTGAATGTCAGACCGCGGAAAGGCCCTGTGCGCATCGAGAGAAAAGATCAGGAGAGGGTGGTTACCGTCTCCGCCAACTTTACCGGACGGGACATGGGTTCTGTCATCCAGGACATCAGAGAGAGTTTGCGGACGCTGCCGGTTCCCCAGGATTTCACCATCGTTTTTGCCGGAGATTATGAGGAGCAGCAAAAAGCTTTTCGAGAGCTGCTTTTCGGCATTATCCTGGCGCTGGTTCTGGTCTACATGGTGATGGCCTCTCTCTATGAATCCCTGCGTGATCCCTTCATCGTGATGTTCTCCATCCCTCTGGCAGCCATCGGTGTTATCATCATGCTTTTTTTAACCAATACCACTTTCAATGTCCAGTCTTACATCGGCTGCATCATGCTGGGGGGAATCGTGGTCAACAATGCCATACTGTTGGTGGATTACACGAACCTGCTCCGCCGTCGTGATGGGATGTCAGTCATGGATGCCATCCAAGAGGCCGGCCGCCGGCGATTGCGCCCCATTTTGATGACAGCCACAACAACGATCATTGCCCTGATTCCCCTGGCTCTCGGAATCAACGAAGGCGGAGAAGCACAGGCTCCCATGGCCAGAGCTGTCATCGGAGGTCTTCTCAGTTCGACCCTCATCACATTGGTCATCATTCCTGTCGTGTATTCGATCGTCGAAGGCATGCGCAAAAAAAACAAAGTCCAGGTATGACTTATTTCCGTGACATGTGATAACGGGGTCGAGCCTAGGCTATTTCTGCAAAATCAATAATTTAATCATAATTCCGACTCATTTTTCCCCTTTTATTGAATTAGGATTGTGGCTGTGTTATAAAGCCGTCAAATGACTTTCGAAGTTGTGAGGTATGAAGAGCGGAAAAGGTGTGCTGTCATTTGGTTCAACCGGCCCAAAGTGCACAATGCTGTCAACGATGTCGTGATGGACCGGCTGGAAGAAATCCAGGAAAATTTAGGCAAACGCCCTGAAATTCGTGTCGTGATCCTCACCGGAACCGGGGATGAATCCTTCTGCTCTGGGGGAGACATTAAATATTTTGCCACTCTCAAGACTCGAGACGATGCCCTGGCCATGTCACACAGAATGCAGGCCATTTTAGGCAAACTCAGATTTGGTAATCAGGTTGTGATTGCGGCTGCCAACGGGAAGGCCTTGGGAGGCGGATGTGAAATCCTGACCGCCTGCCACTACCGCATTGCTGCAGAGCATGCGAAGTTTTCCTTCCGGCAGGCAGCCAACGGTATCGTAACTGGCTGGGGCGGGGGCGTGCGGCTGTTCAATCAGATCGCCCGATCAGATGCCCTTCGCTTGCTCACGACTTCGGCCATATTCAACACGCAGGAAGCGCTGGCCATCCGGTTCATAAATCGGGTCGTTCCGTCCGGCAAAGCCTTGGAGGCGGCCCTTGATCTCGCAGGTGAGATAAACAAAAATTCTCAGTCAGCCGTGCAATCCTTTTTGGATGTTCTCCGTGAAGTCGAGAAGGGGGATATCAAAGCGGCTGCGGAGTTCGAGACCGCTCAATTCGGAGACTTATGGACTTCCGATGATTTCAAGCAATGGCTAAATGCCTTTTTGAACCACTCTTGAGACAATTCTATTTTTTGAGAACTCCTATGTTTATGTGTGTGGGATGAGCTTTGGACCGGTACACGCGCTGCGTGGATTTGATGAAATCCTTTTCCTCGGCTTTGAAGATGTTGGGGATATACTTTTGTGGATTGCGATCCACAAGGGGGAACCAGGTGCTTTGTATTTGAATCTGAAGACGATGCCCCCGCTTAAAAGTATGGCAAATATCCTGAAGCTTTAAAGATACTTTCGTGGGTGTGTTGGGCTCGAAGGGTTCAGGATTTTCGTAGCTGTTTCTGAAGCGTCCACGCATCACCTCGCTCCTGACCATCTTGTGGTATCCCTCAAGACCTTTGTCACCGGATTCGAGGGGGGGACGAAACCAGGGGAAATCCAATCTCAAATCATCCGGGTAGACGTCGATAAGCTTGACTATCCAATCCGAAGCTGTTCCTGAAGTGGATACCCAGAGTTCGGCTGTTACAGGGCCGGCTAGAGTCAAGTCCTCTGCAAGGATTTCTGTCTGATAGGCTAGGACATCGGGACGGCGAGCTGCGAACCTTTGGTCATCGGTCATGTAGGCCTGGGTCATTCCAATGGCGGTCTCCTCGGAATAGGGAACGGGTTTGGCCGGATCACTGATATACTCGTCATAGACATCTTCCTGAGTGGATGGCTCATGGAATGCAAGTCTTCCTCTTTCGTGGCAGTAAAAATTTTGATCCTCGACTTTCGGCGGCCAAGTGTCGAATGCCCGCCAGCGGTTAGCCCCTGTCTCGAATACATAGGCTTCCGGAAGATTGTGATTTCCCTTTCCTTTTAAGTAGTAGTTGAAAAAGGGAAGTTGGATGTGTTCCTGATAGTAGTGGGAGGTTTTGAATCCGAAGTCGATGTTTCCCAGCTTTTGCCCATCAGTGAAATTCCAATGACCATGAGCCCATGGCCCCATAATCAATATGTTCACTATTCCTGGATTGTTCGTTTCTGTATGCCGGTAGATGTTCAAGGGCCCATAGAGGTCTTCTGCGTCATACCAGCCACCGACGGTCATCACCGCACAAGTGATGTTTTTGAGATGAGGCAGAATATTGCGTGCCTTCCAGAAATCATCGTAGTTGGGGTGTTCGACGATTTTGTTCCAGAACTCGATCTCACCTTTGAAGTAACGCTCATCGGCGTTTTTGAGAGGCCCGAGCTCCAGAAAAAACTTATAGCCATCCGGTGTGCCGTGATGAAACCTGTCCGGAAATTCCGTAGTAGGCTCGGGGCGAGGCTTGCCGAAAACGGACAGGAAATTGAAGGCATGGGGAAGGAAGAAGGCCCCATGATGGTGGAAATCATCCCAGAACCAATCCGCGATCGGAGCTTGCGGAGAAACAGCCTTCAAGTTCGGATGAGAGTCTATCATCCCGGCTGCCGTGTAAAATCCAGGGTAGGAAATGCCCCACTGCCCGACCCGGCCGTTGTTGTTGGGAATATTTTTGATGCACCACTCGATTGTGTCATAGGTGTCGGAACTCTCATCGATGTGACTGTTATCTGTCTTGACGGCTCGATGGGGTGTCATGTTCACGAAATGGCCCTCTGACATCAACCTTCCCCGCACATCTTGAAAGACAAAGATATAGCCTTCGAGATCAAAATGCTTGCTCGGACCCAGCTGTTTCTTGTAATTGTTCGCTCCGTAAGGAAAAACGCTGTAGGGCGTGCGGAACATCAGAATAGGGTATTTCTGGGTCTGATCGTTCGGCACATAGACGGCCGTAAAGAGCCTGACACCATCTCTCATGGGAATAGAGTGCTCGTACTTGGTGTAGTTCTTGCGGACATAGACGGCATGGTCTTCTTGAGCAAAAAAAAGGCTAGAAAGGATAAGACAAGCGAACAGAAGAGAAAAGACAATGCCGCCAACGCGTCGTTTGGACACAAGTGAAGTGTGTTTTGAAGTCATAGATTCCCTCCATACGTCGAGCTAACTGTCCTCATTTCTCTTGGCTTATATCACAGTCATCCTATGGGGTCAAACTTGTGTCCGATCATTGCCTGCGATGGGGAGTATCGTTTTTCCATGATGCCTGCACAATCGTCGGGCATTATTGATTGGTTCAAATGGCTAATGGTAATAGCCTTCCTGAAAGTCTTAACTGTTTTTACAGATTTTGACCTAGTGGCCAGACTTTACGGCGTTCACCTCACTTTTGACATAGACTGAATCCGACTAAACGTTCCAGCTCCAATCCGACCAAAGTGACTCCGCCTACACCCCATCCCGGAGAATGGATGCCATCTGACCCTGAAGCAAAAAACCGGCTGTTATTCTTCCTTCCATCTCTTGACTGCTATGGTTGAAGCTTCGGCCTGGCGGAGCACCGTGGCATCCCCGTCGATTTGGCCGAAGGGAGATACCTCGCTGGCAGCGCGCGGACAGTCGTCTGTTGAGGCAGGAGTTTTTCCGAAGAAAATGCAAAAAGCGTGCCCTGGCGGCCAATATCCCAGTTCACCGATTTCCATGATTTCGCGGCCTTCTTCGATATCCATATATATGGGGATAGCGAAATAGAATTCATCCCCCCAAACATTGTACGAAGATTCGATAGGCAAGCTGTTGTAGATCATCCGGGCTGTTTCATTGTCGGCAAGTGTAGCCGACAGGGAGATGTTACCAACAGATATTTCTATCTTCATTTTTTCCTCCGCTGAACTCATTCGTCATCTGTACCAACCGGTCCGATTTCAAACAGTGTGAATCTTAATGAACTTTTCTTAAAAATATGACTGAACAATTACTTTCTTATCTTTTGTTTTTTATTCGCATTCAGGTGATAATCCGTGGCTTTTCTCGCCTCGAAAGAAATGCGGGATAGGATTGTTCGCATTTTATCTCGATCAAGGTTTTCCAGCCATTGAACAGCATTGGCTTTAGGAATACCAAAAATTTCCAGGTTAGGGGCTTTGAATTGAGCGAAGATAGAGTCAATAAAAAAAATAAATCCCAGAGAGAGCTCAAGTCGCAGCAGCTCAGAAACAGTCAAATCGAGTTGATTGGCGATTGTCTGCAGATATTCTTCCATCCAATCGGGCAGAACGACTTGGAACTTTTTTCCCATATGCGTGGCTCCTTTGTGTTTAATCAGGATTATAGCACAAATAATACGCAGGACGTTCATTTCAAACAGAGTGTGATCTGGAATCAGAAAGATGAATCACAAACAGAGTATGGTTGATGTTGAGTTTGGTTCTATCATCGAGACGAGAGATTTTTCTTTATCTTTCAATCCTCGGGGAGAATTTTAGTGCCGGGCGCGGACCATGAGGACCGAAACTGGGGCATGATCAGCCACATGATCTGGGATGGAACCGAACAGACGTTGTTTCAGAGATTTCTCTTCGGTAGCTCCGATCACGATCAGGTCATGTTCCTTTGAAGCGTCGATAATCGTTTGAGCGACATCTGTGCCTATTTTGACCTGGACTTCCGCCTGGAAGCCGTTTTTTTTGAGTTGATCCTTTCCAAAGTCTTCAGCGTGTGCTTTCAACAGCTCGATGCTCTGGCGTTCGAAATCAGAGTTTTCTGTGGTGATGCCTTTGCCTATCTGGACTTTGAGGGCTGTTACCGAAGCATTCCATTGTCTGGCCAGCTCATGAGCCAGGATCAGGCCCAAACGGGCATGCGGCCCTCCGCCTATGGGTACCAGGATGCGTGTGATGTTTTGAATTCCTCTATCTTTCAGAACGAGCACATTTCCTTTGGCAAGACGCAGCACTCCCGCTACGTTCGTTCCCCGCCATTGCGGAATTTTGACCTCTCCCTTCCAGCCCATGAGAATAAAATCAGGGGATTCCATCTCTGCAATGCTGAGTATGGCTGAAGGAATATTGTGAGCCACTATGGCATTGGCACGGGCTCTCACTCCCTGTTCCGCTGCATGCCGGGAGGCTGTGTCCAGCAAGGTTTCCTTTTCTTCTCTCTGCTTTTCGTACTCGACTCGGCCGGCCTCAAGCGGGGTTTGGATGGGAACATTCAGGACATTGATAAGCCGAAGGCTTGCCGCGCGGCTTATGGCCAGGGTTGTGCTGAGCTTGAGCAGAGATTTTTCCGTATCCGGATTTGCTAAGGGGACGAGAATAACGGGAAAGACTTCTCGACGTGTGGATATGTAGGTTTCCGCTCTTACTGCTAGAGGCTTCAGAACCTTTTGTTGCAACAGGATGGATGAGGCCCCTATCAGTTGTGTCCCTTTACGCAAAAAAAGGACGAACCAGGCGCCACTGGCAGCCAGAATGAGATAGCCGATGATGAGAGTTGTCCGGCTGGTGTTGATCATGACGAATACACATCCGAACAGCCCCAAGAGCGGAACAAGAGGAAATCCTGGAGTCTGAAATGTGGGCTTATACCAATCAAGTTTAGCGCCGCGCATGATCATACTGCCGACTGTAATGAGGGCATAAAGAACCAAGCTGAGAAAACCGGCCACTTCGGCCAGAAGTTCAAGGTGCCCACCCAAAATAATGAGAATGACCATCGTGACCCCACCGGTGATGAGTATAGAACGGTAGGGGGTTCTGAATCGCCTGTGAATCTGATTGAACCACTCTGGCATCAGTTGATCCCGACCCATGGCAAAGGATATTCTGGAGGCAGCCATCACGCTGGCGTTGGCCGATGAAACAGTGGCCAGTATGCCCCCGATCAGGATCAGGATGAACCCTCCTCCTCCCATCAGATCTCTGGCAACCTCCATGAGGACTGTTTCCTTGGCCATGTTCGGGTCGTTGTAGGATCGCAGGGCTAGCAGGCAAAAAACGACAGCCACGTAGATGATTGTGACGATAACCACTGAGCCCACAATGCTTCGTGGGAGATTTTTGCCGGGATTCCGAATTTCCTCGGAGACGGCAGCAATTTCTGCAAAACCCATGAAAGTGATGAAAAGAATGGGCATGGTGATCAAAACGCCAGAAAATCCAATTTCTGGTGGTGCGAATGGCGTGAGGTTCCCGAGATTCAAGGAAAATAGAGCCCGAATGACGAACAGAGCCAGAATGCCCATCAATATAATGACAATAACCGTCTGAGTTCCACCTGTTTCACGAGCACCGATGTAATTCAGGATAACAAGAAGAGATGTCATTATCAGAGCGATCAGTGTCGGCGAAAAAGGGATCACATCGCTGAGATAGTGGCCGAAGCCGATCATATAGAAGGCTGAGGCGAAAATAAGGCTTAACCACAAGCACATGCCCATCATGGATCCGACTAAAGGCCCAAAAGCTCTGACGATAAACAGATAGCCGCCCCCGGCAAAAGGCATGCCTGTAGCCAGTTCTGTCATGCACAGGGCTATGAGTACGGAGACGATGCCACAGGTCAAGAAGGAAATGAGAACAGCCGGCCCTGCTTTGCTGGATACGATTCCTGGCAGGACAAAGATGCCGGCGCCGACCATGGTGCCCACACCTATCGACAGCGCAGCCCAAAAGCCGAGAGTCCGAGCAAGATGTGTGCTCGTGCTGGGATCGTCTGTTGTCGCAGAGGCTTTCTCGGCTTTCATGGGAGTGCCACGTTTTTTGATCGGGTTTTAATAGTCTATCCGCACCACTCTTTTTGTCAAGGGGCCAAAAAGGTGCCAGGCACCTTTTTTGTTTTATTGAAAGGCAAATTGGGGCATAATATACGTCTTGTACAATGACAGTATTATAGATCAATTTCGAGAAAGGAGGTAAAAACATGAAGAGTGCCATCCAGACTTTTATGATTTTGTTCTTTGTCGCTTTCTTGATGGCGCCGTTGACCTTTTCCGCGGGCGAGCTTGAAGACACTGTTGCCCTTAAGGGTGCGACAGTCCACACGGCAGAAGGCCCTGTGATTTCCGACGCAATCATCCTTGTCAAAGAGGGAAAGATTGCTGCTGTCGGGACAGATGTGGACATTCCTCAGGGAGCGAAGGTCATTGATTGTGCGGGAAAAGAAATCATTCCGGGTTTGATTGATGAACATTCCCACATCGGCGCCTATTTTGACGCCAATGAATTCTCGATGCCGCTCGGTCCGGAGAACAGGGCCATTGATGGGCTGAACTTTGAAGTCCCTCACTGGTATGATGCCATGAAAGCCGGTGTCATCACCGTCATCACCGGCCCGGGAAGCGGCGAGCGCATGGGGGGTCAATCGGTCACTATCAAGACTTGGGGTGAGGACCTGAAGAAAAGGATCTTGAAAGAAAACAGGGAAGCCAAAATGGCGGTCAACGCCAGGGACCTCTCGCACATCCCCAACATCCGGATGAAACTTATCAAGGCTCTGGAGTACAAAGAAAAATGGGACAAATACGAGCAAGGAGATAAGAAAGGACCAACTCCTGAGCGTGATTTAGGATTGGAGGCTTTGGTTCCGGTTCTCAAGGGAGAGGAAAAACTCCGGGTCCATATCCATTTTGCCAACGACATGATGACATTCCTCAAACTCAAGGACGAATTCGGATTCGATGTCACCTTTATCCATAGCTCTGAGGCCTATAAGGTGGCCCCAGAGATCGCAAAAAGGAATGTGCCGGTGATTACCCTTCCTCTTGCCACACGGATTGCCATATCCGAGCAACTGCTCTTCGGCATCAAGAAACTCTACGAAGCGGGGGTCAAAGTGGCGCTTCACACCGACCACCCCGTTGTTCACCAAAGATGTTTGCGCATCAATGCGGGAATGGTCATACGTTATGGCGTTCCAGAGGATGCTGCATTGCAGATGGTGACCATAAATCCTGCCAAGAGCAGTAAGATTGCTGATCGTGTGGGAAGTATCGCTGTGGGTAAAGACGCTGACCTCGTCGTGCTCGACGGCACCTGGTACGAGCCCAGTACCCGCGTCGATATGGTCTTTGTCGATGGTCTTTTGGCTTATGACAGAATGCAGGACGACAAAAGTGCCACGGAGGTTGACTGATGTTTAGGCGAAGACAATTCACCAGGCAACTTCAAGCTGTTGGTTGGGTCTTGCCAGCGGTCCTGAGCGTTGCCGCTCTTCTGCTGGCTTTGCCAATTCTCCAAGCTCAAGACAAACCTGTCATAGCTATTCAGGGCGGGACAGTCCTGACCATGGCCGGAGATGCAATCGAGGGCGGTACCGTGGTCCTGTGGCAAGGGAAAATCGCCGCTGTGGGCAAGCAAGTGAGTATTCCTGATGGAGCACAAATTATCGATGCCACGGGGAAGTATGTCATGCCTGGTATAGTGGACGCCATGACCTATTACGGCATCAGACCGTTTGCCTTGAATGACAGAGCCAAACCTGTCACTCCAGAAAATAAGGTCATTCTGGCCTATTATCCCTTCGGAAAACGGATGCACGGCGAAAAGGGCATAGTGAAGGATCAGGAAATTCTGAGCGGCGGCGTTACCACGGTTTACATCGCTCCGGGAGATCAGCAGGTGATCGGCGGTCAGGGTGCCGTTGTTAAAACCTACGGAGCGGATTATCAAGCGTTCACTCTTCGCGAACCGGCAGCCATCGACATGTGTATCGGAGATCCTCCCAAACAGGAGCCTCGATATATTGGAGCAAAACCTCCCCTGACAAGGATGGGCATCGCCACTCTTCTCAGGAAGGCACTCGTCGGCGCACAACAGTATGGACAGAAACTTAAAGATTACGATCAGAAAACCGATGAAGAAAAAGAAAAGGCATCCCCTCCGCCGCGCAATTTGGGCATGGAGGCCATGATCAAACTTCTGAACAAGGATATCCCGGCACGTATTGAATCGGATTTTGTCGATGACATCAGGACCGCTATCCGCATCTGCGATGAATTCGATATCGATCTCGTCATCGACAGCGGACTCGGTGCGTACAAAGTCAAGGATATCCTGGCTGAAAAGAAAATACCCGTTGTCCTCGGACCCCCCATCCATCCTTTTGTCCAGGGAGGAGAGGTGAGTATGTCACCCGATCTCTACCGGGAAATGGACGATTACAGCGCAGCCAAATTACTGAAAGCGGGAGTGCCAGTTGCCCTGGCCAGTTTTGGATTCAGTTTCGGAGGATTCGGCTATGCCACTTCAGGACGCTGGCTGCTTCTAGAGGCGGCCTATTTGACCGGATTCAACGTGTCCGATGAAGAAGCCTTGAAAATGATCACCATCAACGCCGCTCAAATCCTCGGCGTCGATGATAGAGTCGGAAGCTTGGAGAAGGGCAAAGATGCCGATGTGATCATCCTCGACGGATACCCGCTTCATATCAAAACCTGGGTCGATCAAGTATTCATCGACGGAGAAAATGTGTATACCCGGAGAGGAGGAGCCAAATGAGTGTTATTAAAAGGGTTGTTTTTGTCTCTTTGGTGATAGTTTATCTGGCTGGAGTGAGCACATCCTCTGGAAACCAGGAAACAACCTTCGTTCTCAAGGGAGCCCGGGTTCATACCGTTGCAGGCCCTCCTATCGACAATGCGACAATCGTTATCGAGAACGGCAAAATTGCTGCTGTCGGACAGAATGTGACCATTCCGGCGGGAGTAAAAATCATCGATGTCACCGGAAAGGAAATCATACCGGGTCTCATAGACGATCACAGCCATATGGGGGCTTATGTGCCCAATGACCTCAACGAAATGCCGCAGCCCATCGGTCCGGAAAACAGGGCGATCGATGCGCTTCATATGGGGACTCCCGATTGGAATGAAGCGGTCAAGGGTGGGGTCACCACCATTGTGACAGGCCCGGGAAGCGGAGAGAGAATGGGCGGCCAGTCGGTGACGATCAAAACCTTTGGCAAAGATCTGGAAAAGCGGATTCTTAAGGAAGCCGGCGAGCTAAAAATGGCCATCAACGGGATAAATTTATCCCACATACCCACCATCCACAGCAATTTCCTGAAAGCCAAGGAGTACCTGAAAAAGTGGGAAAAGTACGAATCAGGCGACAAAAAAGAACCGCCCCCGCCGAGGGACCTGGCCATGGAAGCCCTGGCCAAAGCCCTCAAAGGTGAGGAAGTGGTCAGGGTTCACATTATGTGGGCTAATGACATCATGTCCTTTCTCAAGCTCAAGGATGAGTTCGGGTTTGAACTGCAGTTCATCCACGCTCCGGAAGCCTGGAAAGTGGCGGATGAGATTGCCAAAAGAAATGTGCCTGTTATCTGTATGCCCATCGAACTGGCCATCAACGTGCCCGAGTCGCTGCTTCGAGGCATTGTGACTCTGCACAAGGCGGGCGTGAAACTGGCCATGCATTCCGACCATCCTGTTTCCCCAGAGAAGTGGTTTCGCATAAATGCCTCCATGGCCATAAGGTATGGCCTTCCCAAGGAGGCGGCATTGAAGGCGGTGACGATTAATCCTGCGGAAATGGCGAAAGTCGCGGATCGGGTAGGCAGCATCGAAAAAGGAAAGGATGCCGACCTGGTCGTGCTCGACGGCCCCTGGTACGAGGCCACGACCCCGGTAGATATGGTCTTAGTCGATGGTCTCTTGGCCTATGACCGTCATCAGGATGAACACATGGCTGAGGAGGAACTGTAATGCGCCAAGATAAAAAGAAAAGACAGAAACAGATGTTGAAAAAGATGTTCCCGTTCATAAGCCTGTCTTTCGGGATTTTGCTGCTAGCTGTATTCGCTGTTCATTCCGCCGAACCAGAGGTTATCGCTATAAAGGACGGCAAAATCCTGACCATGACCGGGAAAGTGTACGAAAAAGGCCTTGTCATCATCAAAAATGGGAAAATCGACAAAGTCGGCAAAGGCGGAAGGATTCCCAGGGATGCCAAAGTCATTGATGCTCAAGGCAAGTATGTCATGCCAGGAGTTATTGATGCCATGACGTATTTTGGTATCCGACCATTTTCTCGAAATGTTCCCCAGCCGGTTACTCCTCAGAACAGGATTGCCGATGCCTACTATATCTTCGGTGATCTCTTCACGGGTGAGGGAGGAATCCAGGCAGAGGCAGAACTGCTCTGCGGCGGAATAACCACAGTTTACATCGCTCCCGGGAGCGGTCAGCTCATCGGCGGGCAGGGAGCAGTTCTCAAGACCAACGGCAGAACCTACGACGGCATGGTCGTGAGTGATCCAGCAAGCATTGACATGACGATGGCCTATGCTCCTGTGGGGCAGTTTGGTGCACCCCCTCCGCCTCGTCCGACTCGTATGGCCTCCATGGCCCTACTGAGAACAACACTCATGGGGGCCAAGGCCTATGCCCAGAAAATCGAGGGCTATAAAGGAAAATCTGCTGAGGAAAAAGAGAAAGCTCCCAAGCCGCCGCGAGACCTGGGAAATGAAGCCTTGATCAAACTCCTGAATGGAGAAATTCCTGCCCGCGTGGAAGCGGACTATGTCGATGATATCCTCGCAGCTGTTCGGGTTGCTGAGGAATTCGGTTTGAAATTGATCATCGACAGCGGATTAGGGGCCTATAAAGTGAGAGGTCTTCTGGCGGAGAAGAAAATTCCTGTTGTGCTGGGGCCAGTTTCTCACCCTATCGGGTTCACGCACTACAATGCCAGCCACGAAGTCCAGGAATTGGAAAACGAACGCAACGCCGCCCTATTAACCGAAGCCGGAGTGAAAATTGCCTTAGGAAGCCATTCCTATAATTACGGAGGTTCAGGCAAGCACACTCAGGGAAGATGGCTTCTTCTCGAGGCGGCACTGGCGTCCAGTTTTGGGCTCTCCGAGGAAGACGCTCTCAAAGCCGTGACGATCAACGCGGCAGAGATTCTTGGCGTCAGTGATCGCATAGGAAGCCTGGAAAAAGGCAAAGACGGAGATGTGGTCATCCTCAGCGGACATCCTCTGAAGATTGAATCCCTGGTTGAGCACGTTATCATCGACGGCCTAATCTCCTACAGCCGAGAGAAGGCCAATCAGTGAGAGGAGACATCACAGTGAAAAACAGGAAAGAAATGAACCGAGGCCGAGGGATGTTATCTTCGAGAAGAGAAAAAAGTTGTTCGCCATACATAATTATTGGGCTTGTACTTCTGATTCCTGCATTGCTTCAAGCTGACTCAGTGGTTGCTATCAAGGGGGGTACCGTATTGACCATGACCGGAAAGTCCATCGTCCGAGGGATTGTTCTCATACGAGACGGAAAAATTGCTGAAATCGGTATGGATGTGAAGATTCCTGAAGGAGCCCGAATCGTGGATGCAACGGACAAGTATGTCATGCCGGGTATCGTCGATGCCATGAGCTATTATGGCATCAGACCTCAGGATCGAAACGAAGCAACCAATCCCGTCACACCTCAAAACAGAATCATCCAGGCCTACAACCCCTACAGCAATTACATCAAGGAAAAGGGATATCCGACAAGAAACAAAGAGATCCTCTGCGGCGGCGTGACTTCTCTCTACATCGCGCCGGGAAACCGCCAGGTCATAGGAGGCCAGGGAGCTGTCGTCAAGCTCCATGGAGACAGTCGTGGTGACATTGTCCTTCTGGAACCTGCAAGTATCGATATCAGCATGGGTGATCCCGTGAAATCGGCGTTTGGAGCCAAAAACCAATCACCAGTAACTCGAATGAGTATTGCAGCGCTGCTAAGAAAAACGCTGGTCGGGGCCCAAGGTTATGTCCAAAAATTGGAAGCTGCCGAAAAGAAAAAAGAAGAGGCCAAGGCTGCCGAAGAAGCTGAAAAAAAAGAAGATAAGAAAGGAAAGGATAAAAAGAGAAACGACAAGGGATCTAACCAGGCTGCCGCACCACCGGCACCTCCTCCTGACCTGTCGATGGAAGCCATGGCCAAGCTCATCAGGAAAGAAGTCCCGGCTCGATTCGAAGCTAATCTGGCAGATGACATTCGAACCGCCATCCGGATTGCCGAAGAGTTTGATCTGAAAATTGTCATCGACGGGGGAACTGGTGCATATGAACTGAAAGATTTGCTTGCCGAAAAACAAATTCCGGTCGTTTTGAGTCCAATCTCCCACCCCTTTGTCTCTGGGCAACCTGTTGAGTACTCTCCTGAGTTGCATACTTTGAGGGATGAACGGACTCCAGCCATGCTTGCCAACGCAGGCGTTAAGATTGCGCTGGCCAGTTTCGGATACGGAACTGGTTATACGGGAAGCTCCTACCACGGCCGCTGGCTCCTTCTTGAGGCAGCGCTGGCCACTGGATTTGGCCTTTCCGAAGTGGAAGCCCTGAAGGCGGTGACCATCAATCCGGCTGAAATACTCGGTGTCTCTGACCGGATCGGAAGTATAGAACCCGGTAAAGATGCTGATATCATCATCCTCGACGGACATCCGCTCAACATCAAGAGCTGGGTGGAGAAAGTCCTTATTCAGGGAGAAGTGGTTTACATGAAGTAATCTTCCGGAGAAAGGCCGATTAATGCCTTTCGATCCATTTAGCGATGTCGGCGATGACCTCTTTGCCGACGTTGCCGGCCGTGAGGTATTCGGCCGGAGTGCTGATGCCCCTGCCCATGATGAATAGATGGTTGGCCAGGGGATAGAGCTTGAGCTCCACATTGTTTCTTGAGGAAAGATGCTTTTTCCAGCCCTCGAAGTCTTTTTTCTTCACCTGGTAATCCCTGCCGCCCTGAAGGATGAGCATGGGTTGTTTTAGACCTTTGGCTGTTGCAGCGGGATTGTAGGCCCGGATGTCCAGCCAGTATCCGGGTCTTGCGCCCAGAATTCTTTCTCCTGTTAGGTCGACCTCGGATTCCTTCATGGTCTTTATCGTACTCACCGCTTTTTTGATTTTTTCCAGGTTGGTCTTTTCCTCGTCTGTCAAGCTTCCATCCAGCCAATAGGCAAACTTCATTTGATCGAGGAAGAGGTCCTCCAGCGGACGTGTCGGTCCTGCCATGACAATGAATCCGGCTATTTTTGAGTCTCTCATTCCGATTCTGGGGACCAGCATTCCTCCCAGACTGTGCCCCAGGACAAATATTCGCTCGCTGTCGATTCCTTCTGTTTTTCGAAGAAGTTTGACAGCTTCCAGTGCGTCGTCGATGGTTTCCTCTTTGACTGTCAGGTTAGTCGTCATGGCCGCCATCTTTTCTTGATAGGCTTTGGTGCGTTTGTCATACCTGAGAGCAGCGATTCCTCGGGATGCCAACCCCCAGGCGATATCTTTGAATGGCTTGTTGGGACCGATGCTCTCGTCCCGGTCATTGGGTCCGGAGCCATGTACGAGAACGAGCCCGGGGCACTTGCCGGATCCCCTGGGAAGTGTCAGAGTTCCGGGCAATTCCCATTCGCCCTTTCCCACGGTCACTTCTTTTTCGGTAATGGCCTCTTGATCGGTGTATGCAGGCAGCTTGTATTCTTGAATAGGCAGGAAAAAGAGCCCGGCAATCTTTTTTTCCTGATCGAACACGACCTTCACGTCCATTTTCTCCTTTTCGAATTCGCCGACGACATAGACGGCTGTGTATTTCCCGATCTGTTCCATCCTAGTTCTTATCTGTGCTTTGAGGGGGCCTACCTGCTTTATGAGGGATTCCCAGGTCAGCTTGAGTTTGGCCTCTGGCATGACTTTGGTCATGGTGGCATCGAAGTCGACAACAGCTTCGGCATACTTTTCTGCCGCTATCAATCCCACGAATACTTTTGCCTTCCGAATAATGTCGTCAAATTGATTCTCCCACATTAAGGCAGAGAATGCAGACAGGAAAACAACCGAAACCGTCACAATTGCTATAAGCATGAATGCACTTTTTTTCATTCTTCCAATCCTTAAACAGTTCTTATCATTCCTGTGTGACAACCTGAATTAATCATTGTTTTCCCTCAAATCTATCGAAAAGAGAATAGAAAGTAAAGTCAAGCGATCTTGAGATAACATCGCCTCATTGGTAATGACCAAAATGCCAAAAAATATCGCATGAGAATTGACGGCAGCATTTGAGGTGTGATATATACACAGACGCAAGGAGTTGAATGTCAAATATACTCTAAGCAGGTTTGACAATTCAGCGGGGCAATCTCAAATGGGAGAGCAGTTTCCCTTTATCTGTTTTTAGGTCGGATTCTGCTTCTGATGACCTCGATTTTACAAGCGATGCAGAACGAGCGGCGCGTACTCACTGACAGAAGGACTTCTGCCACAAAACCCTTCAGTTTCTGCACACTGCGCGGCCGCAGACGAAAATCACGTCGCCTCGATGAATGTCATAACTATTATGTGGATCGATACAATGTGCGCTATCTCGTCTTGCTTATTTCGATTTTGATCCTGTGTTTCCTGGATGCCTATCTCACTTTGCTTCTCCTTCAAGTTGGTGCAATCGAGCTCAATCCCTATATGCTCTTTTTCATCAAAAAAGATGTAGTCCTCTCGATGGTTGTAAAATACGTGATGACGGCAACAGCCTTGATCATTATCCTGGTTCATAAGAATTTCAGAGTTTTTGGAGGGCTGAGAGTCAGAAATCTTATTTATGCGATTTTAGCTGTGTATTCAGGATTGGTATTGTTCGAGGTGGTATTCTGTTTCAGGGTGATGGGGATTAATTTTTTTCTTTCGATCTTTTAAGAAGGTTTCGATATTTCGGAGCTCTGTTAAAACCAAATCAGCTCATTTTTGGAATAGAAGTTTCTCATTTCGGCTTCCAGCTTATTTGCTTTTTCTATAGCCTCGGTCTCCTGCAGCCGGCGTTTGAGATTCAGGATTGCTGTTTTAGCGCTGCGGATTTTGCGGATGGCTGCATCCACCTCATCAACCGTACCCATGCCCAGCCCGCCCGCTTTCCGAACCGCTTGAAGATACTCTTCGAGTGCGGTATCGAACCGTTCCTGGATGGCCTGAACTTCCTGTTCTTCTCCGGTCAGGGGTTTGAGAAAATGGTTGTAGCCGAAATAGCCGATGGCTCCCAGAATTAAAAGAATAGCTATTGCTTTCATCATCCTTGCCTTTTTTTCGAACAGTTTTAAAACGCGATGATACGTGCTTCATTTATGCCTGATTCAGATAGAAGAATCAATCACCTTTCCGGGTAGGATTCAAGGTGATATTTTTCCCGTGCAATTCACCCCTAAGGGTGATGGTTTGAGCCTATGGAGAAAGCGGAGGGGCTTTAGTATTCTATCCAGCTCAACCTTTTGAGGAACTCCAGGTAGCCGATCAATTTTTCGAAAGACAGATCTTTGCCGGTCTCAGCCATCACACAGCTCCGGATTTTGGTGATTGACCGCTGCCCGTTGATGAAATTTCGGATCGACTCTTGCTGGCGCTTGCTGGCTTTCAATTTTTTAAGGGCATCCGGATTCTGCTTGAGATGATTCTTGAATCTATCCGACCGTTCAAGCCAGAACTCCTGACTTCGTACATCTCTGTGGATGGAAGGAAAGATTTTGTCATACTTTCGCTCTTCGGCTGTTGGCTTGGCTTTTATCGGGGCTTGAATTCCCAATTCTCCGGCTCTGTGTGTGCCGTATTTCAAAATTTGTTCCTCCAGGCTGGCTTCGTATAGCTTCCATTGTTGGGCTCTGTTTTGGATCATTCTGAGAGCTTTTTCCGAACCTGTGCAGATCTCTTCGACAGATTCGATGGCTACTCTCTCACGCTCGGCGGCAAACTGAGCCAGATTCAGTGCTTGAGCCACTTTTTGCTGGAGGTTATTCGCCTTGGCCTCATCGACGCATTTGAGAGCTTTTGGGAGTTCTCTCTTTCCGACTCTGCCGTAGCCAAAGGCATTGACTGCATCCAGTAAAGGCTCCAGGATTTCATCCGCGCAGTTGGCGGCAGCCCAAACACAAGCTGCTCCCATGAATGCAGTCCTTTTGAGTTGTGTCGGGTCTGCTTTGTCCACTGTATCCGTGTCGGCATGGTACCACTGATCCGGCCAAACGTTCATTTCGATGCCAGGTACAGCCACAGAAGAGTTGTTGAAGCAGATATGGTCACTCCCGCCTGTGGCCTCATGCGTGAAATAGCGGAAGGCATCTCGCGAGCCGTTCTTTTCCCACATTGGGATGGGAAATATCTGGCCTCTCGGGTTGTACATGGAATCGGGAGCGGTGACGATGTCGTTCGTCCGCCAGAGGTAGTTCATGATCGAATCCCCCAGCCCGTCCAGGTAGCAGGGCAAGTGATTGGGACATTCGGTCCAATCGAACACAGCATTGTGTTCGCGCAGTCCTTCGCCCACCATGTCCATGTTGATGTTGGAACTTAGGCTGTCGATAAATCCAGGATGCTGACGGAAGTGCTCAAAGGTGCCGATTATCTCATCCGGCCAGAGAAAGTAGATGTTCCTGCGAGGCTGCGGGAGCCCACCGTTAGCAATCAGCTTGCTCAAAGCTCTCAGGATTTCCAGTTGCACGGCACAACCGCTCATGTTGTCGTTGGCGCCCCGCTTGGTGTAGCCTTCGAAGAGGTGGGCGGTGAAGATAATGCCCTTTTTATCCGGTTCGGTTCCGGGAATCCAGCAAAAAACGTTTTCGAATTTGTAAGGAAATTCTTCGACCTTCGTTTTGCACCTGACTACTATTTTCTTTCCGCTTTCCAAGTCTTCAAGAAGTTCTGTCCACTGCCTCCAAGATACGGTGAGGCCGAACTTCAGGTTTGCCTTGCTCTCATAAGAACCCCCTGTATAGACGACCTGGTCCGGGTCAAAATACCGATCCTGGGCAAAAAAGGAGATCACTCCAGCCAAACCGGACGCATCCAGCGCCTCGGCGAATTGTCTTCGCGGGTGTGACCACATCAGGCCGATTTTACCCTTGTATTTCTCCTGGATGCCTGTGTTGATCCAGTCTTTGATGTCTTTGGCCTTCAGGGGTGGAAGATAGATAAGTTCACTGGTGATATCCACAGAGGCTGATCCATCAGCGACTAGGGCCGTATCGGCGTCAAGTCTTGCAACGAGCTTCTTCTTTGGCTTGATTCGCCAAAATTCTCCTTCAAAGGCGTACTGCATTTTTCTGTCGCTCGAGAATCGATCCAAACGGACTGTCTCGATTCCATAGCTTTTAACCAGATCGAAGATTTTCTGGGATTCATAGAGTGTGTCAGAAAACTCTTTTTTTTCTCTTATCCAGGGCGCGCCGGCCAGGATGACCAGATTGTTGTAGATGAGTTGACCTGAAACTTCATCAGCCAGCAGGTTGAGTGTTTTTTGGGGGAGGGGAGTCTTGGGCCTTCTGCCGGCCTGGCTGAATTGATAAGGAGATAAAAAGAGGAGGAGAAGGATACAGGTCAGTGCTGTGTTGAATTTTTTCATCTAATGTTCTCCCTTAATAGAGAATATACGGAAGCAATAGTCTATCTCAGCTGCTGAATAAGCGTCAACTTTTCTCTGTCACACATTCTGATCCCTCCATAACGCACTCTGGTTCGAGCGCCTTCACGGAAATAGAGATGCTCGCTGGCGCCTAGAGGGAACTGATAGAGAGCAGCTTTGACGCAGGCAACTGTTATTGCTTCAGGATACGGCCAAAAATTTAAGATGTTTTACGGCCAAAATATTGATAAGATGCACGGATAAACCCTATTTGAAAGATCACGAAAAAATTTTTTTTTCAAACTTTCAGACTGATCAACTTCCTGCTAAAATAGGGCATCAGGAAAAATGACAGACGATTTCAATCCAGTTCTTAATTATAATGAAAGCAAAAATGCTGTTGGGTATGTGATACGGCAGGATGCCACTCAGGCTGATTACGACCGCCTCGGCTTTAAGGCCGGATTAGAAGTTCATCAGCAGCTTAAGACAAAAAAGAAGCTTTTCTGCAATTGTCCCGCCAAGATCTACAATGATTTCGATGATTATGATGCGGAAATCATCCGTCATATGAGGCCCACGCTCAGTGAACTTGGTGAGTATGATGGCACGGCTTTGATGGAGTTCATGACACGAAAAATCATTCACTACAGAATAAAAAACGAAACGGCGTGCACTTACGACATCGACGATACTCCGCCGTTTCCGCTCAACAGTGAAGCTTTGGATATTGCATTGGAAATATCCCTTCTCTGCAAGTTGAATGTCGTTGGAGAATTGCACATTATCCGCAAACAGTATCTCGACGGCAGTATCCCTACCGGTTTCCAGCGCACCGCCATCCTGGGGGTCGAGGGCGAAATTCAACTGTCAAACAAAAAAGTGGGATTGATTCAACTGAGCTTGGAAGAAGACTCTTGCCGTGAAGTGTCGGATGTCGGTCATGTCAGAACCTACCAGACAGACAGGCTGGGGATACCTCTTATTGAGACGGTGACGTATCCGGATTTTGTTAATCCTGACGAAGTGAGGGAGGGCGCCGAATACATCAGGTTCCTGAACCGCAGCACAGGTAAAGTGTTTACAGGGATCGGTTCCGGAAGAGAGGATCTCAATTGCAGCTGCAAAGGAGGCGCCCGGGTCGAGATAAAAGGCGTGGCCCATAACAAATGGATTCCAGATCTGGCGCACAATGAGGTTTTCCGGCAGTGGTCACTCCTCAGGATCAGGGATATATTGAATCGCAAGGTGAAACACAGCCGGACATGGAAAATCGGCTCTATGTATCTTGACTGGGATGATATTGGGAAGGATTATAGGCCTTTCTTGACGGCCAGAGAAAGAGGATACAAGGCTGTTGCCGTCAATCTCCCTGAATTTAAGGGTGTCCTGTCACATTTTACTCAGCCAGGGAAAATGTTTATTGATGAGATTAGTGACAGGGTAAAAGTGATCGCTTGCATTGAAAAGCCGCATCTCATTTATTCTGAACAGGCCAAAAACAGTATCCCCGCCCGGCGCTTTAGCAAAATGACACGTTGCCTCAATCCCAAAAAGGAAGATGCTCAAATTATCATGTGGGGGCCTGCTGAGGATCTACCGACAGCACTGGAATCAATCGAAGAAAGATGCAGGCTCGCCTTCGAAGGAGTCCCTAGAGAAAGCAGAAAATCTCTTGAGGATGGGACGACACTGTTTGAAAGAGTGCTTCCAGGCCCTGATCGCATGTACCCTGATACAGATGCTGCTCCCATTCCGTTGGACGATAATGCCATCGATAAAATAAGAAAAATTTTGCCGGCGGATATTTCCGCACGGTATTCCCAGCTCCTGAAATGGGGCATTCCGAGTGACACGTATACCTATATTTTGAGGAATAATCTTGTTCCCCTCATAGAAAAAGCCGTCAAGGAACTGAGCTTGGATTCCGGATTTGTGGGCACTCTGTTCGGCCATACCTTGAAGCACTACGAGGGTCAATACAACAAGTCACCGGATTTTTCCTATGAAAAGGTCTATCATTTGCTCGAATTCCTGATCTGCAATGATGTTGAAATCGAGATTGCAAAAAGTATGCTGCCCGTCGTTTATCAATATCCGAAAATGGATTATGATTCGGTTCTCACCACAATCAAATTCAAGAGAATGCCGCACGAAAAGATACTGGGGATGATTCCCGTTTTGAGGAAAAAATTCGGGGAGATTCATACCTCCAAAAAACAGGATGCGGAATTGAACTGGATCATGGGGGAGCTGCGCAAAACCGCATTGGGGAACATCCCGTTGGCCGAGTTGAGGGAGCATGTGGGCAATATTGCTGGATCCTGCGGGCCGGAGAGTCATTGAGGTCAAAAGATGGATAAAGAGAAGCGACTCTAGCGATGAGCGAAGATATTTTTCAAGGGTATAAAGGAAGAAGTCTCGAAGTACTCCAGCATTTTAATGTGCGGGTTTGGGACAGGATAAGGATAGATACGACCCGGGGGATTTTTGAAGGCACTATCCTGCCGCGGGCAGAGAATGATGATGACCGGCATATCGTTATAAAAATCAAGACAGGCTATAACATCGGGATCAACATCGATACGGTAAAGGGTATTGAGGAATTGGGATACAACAAAGCAAAATATCAGATACCCGAAAAGGAATTTCCTTATTCCGACGACAAGCCGAATGTCAAGCTCTTCGGGACAGGAGGAACCATCGCTTCCCGGCTGGACTACAGAACCGGTGCTGTTATTCCTGCGTTCACTCCCGGAGAATTGTACGGTGCCGTTCCGGAGTTGGCCGATATTTGCAACATCAAAACTGAGAAGCTTTTTGCTGTTTTCAGCGAAAACATGGGGCCCCGGCAATACATCACCTTGGCTAAAGCTATCGGGGAAGAAATAAAAAGCGGTGTCGAGGGTGTCATCATCGGACATGGAACGGATACACTTCATCATACAGCGGCGGCTTTGACATTCATGGTTCAGGACCTGCCCGTTCCTGTCATTCTCGTCGGCTCTCAACGCTCATCCGACAGGCCCAGCTCTGATGCTGCGCTCAACCTCATGCATGCCGCCTATGCCGCCGGCCACTCGGATCTGGCCGAAGTTCTTGTCTGCATGTTTGGTCCCACATCCGATGAATACGGATTTTTGCACCGGGGCACAAGGGTCAGAAAAATGCATTCCTCGTATCGATCGACTTTTCGAACCATCGGAGATATCCCTTTGGCCAAAGTAACCCGGGACAGCATCGAGCATTTGAAGCCCGAATGGAACCATCGCAGAAAAGACAAAAAAGTCAAAATTTTTCCTTATTTCGAGGAAAAAATCTCCATCGTCTATTATTATCCTAATATGCAACCGGATGTCATTGATTCTCTGATTGACAATGGCTACAAAGGCATTGTTATTGCAGGCACCGGCCTCGGACATGTGAACAAACCGCTTTATCCTGCCCTCGAGCGAGCTGTGAGCAAAAATATCGCGATTTATATGACAGTCCAGACTATTTGGGGTTACGTGCACATGTATGTTTATGATACAGGACGAGACCTCATGGCCAAAGGCATCATTCCTGCCGGGAATATGCTTCCCGAGGTTGCCTATATCAAACTGGGGTGGGCCCTGGGTCAGACCGACGATCTGATGAAGGTGAAAGAGATTATGCTGAATCCCGTCAATGATGAGACTACGGAGCGTGAACCCTACAATGCTTACCTCGTTTATCAGGGCGGTGTCCCCGAAGTGGAAGAGTTTATTCAGAAATTCCGCAAATGAAAATTATCTCCTATCCTTCATTATCGGAGGTTTGGACGGGCTTCTGCTCCAATGGATCATGGACCGGACCGTTTTCGATATGCGTGAGGCGGTGCAGACTCTTGGTCGCATTGTCATCGATGGCTTGAAAGAGGGCAACAGGAATCACCTCTGAAATTCACATGTTTGTGTGATGATTCTGTCATTTTGAGAGGTTATATTTGAAACAAATAATCCGAACATAAGTGAGGACGATGCGAAAATTGATAACACCAACGGTAACAACAAAGTTCTTTTCTTTAGCGAATCTCATAAAAGCGTGTCTGGGCTGAAAATGGGGTGATTGGGAAATGAACGAGAATTGAGATTGAATGCGACCGCTCGGTCGGCTAGTGATAAAGAGGTATTGAAATGAAATCAAACGAGAGTCGAGGAGATGTTCGATGAAAAAGATTTTTCTGACAGCCGTCAGTATTTTTATGGTAACCACGTTTGTCATCGGCCAGGAACTCACCGGCGATGAGATCATCCAAAAGGTCAACGATACACTCAATATGGACACAAGCCACACTACCTCGAAGATGACGATCGTCACCACTTCGGGCAGCGAGAGGACTTTCACCATGGAGACATGGAGCAAGAACAAAGGCGAAAAAAATCTTGTTCGTTATCTTGCCCCGAGCCGGGTGAAAGGGCAGGCCGTTTTGATGCTGAACAACGCCGATGATATCTGGATGTTCTTTCCGCGCACCCAGCGGGTTCGAAAACTGGCCACCCATGCCAAGAAGCAGAAGATGCAGGGAAGCGACTTTTCCTACGAGGATATGGGCAGCGGTGATGCCTTCGTCGAAGATTATGAGGCTAAAAGGCTGGAAGACGAAAGCAAAGAAGGCCACGACTGCTATAAACTGGAACTCAAAAGAAAAGAGGGGAGCGACATATCCTATTCGCGGCTGATCATCTGGGTGATTAAAGATAATTTTGTTCCTGTGTCTATCGACTATTACGATGATAAGGATCCCTCCCGTCTGGAGAAGCAGCTCGTTCAGAGTGATATTCGCGTCATCGATGACATCCCCGTGGCCATGAAGGCCGTTATGTTCAACAAAAACGACAACACCCAGACCGAAATGGAATATTTGGAAGTGAAATTCAACATGGACTTGGCAGACAGTCTGTTCACAGAGAGAGCATTGAAAAAATGACTAGAAAAATTTTCGGCATCGTTGTGTTGATTTTTTGCCTGTCTCCTCTCAAGGCTCAGGACAACATCGACCTCTTCGGATATTATGAGGCTCAATACCTCGGAGCCAAAGTAAAGAGCAGCTATTATCAGCTTTTCACCAACAAGCTGCGACTGGATCTGAAGGGACAAGCGGCCGACAACATCACCTTTGCCGCCAACGTCAATTTCCTGACGTATCACGGAAGAAAAAATTGGGATGTGCTGGAATTTCTCACGAACGATATCCTCTCCACCATTCCCGAGGCGATGAGGGCTTTGTACGTCATCTCTTTCGAAGATGACATCGTGCTCGATAATGCCTATGTCAAATTCCGCTTCAAGCCCTTCGATCTGACGGTGGGAAAGCAGCAAGTGTCTCTGGGAACAGGGTACGTCTGGAATCCGACGGATATCTTCAACATCAAGGATCCGCTCGACCCCACCTACGAACAGCCGGGACACAACGCCCTCAGAGCGGATGTGCCGCTGGGAGATGCCTCCACAGCCACGGTTCTTTATTCGCCGGAGGAGAATTGGAGGTATTCGACCAAGCTGTTTCAGTTTAAGGGGCGGATATCCCACTTTGATTATCATCTGATCGGAGTGGTGAGGGACTGGGTGTTTACGGATTTCACCGAGTTCCATCCGGAGAGTATGAGCTTTGAAGCCACACGGGAAAAGCGGCGGATGCTCGGGGCAAGCACAGCGGGAGAGTTGCTGGGTCTGGGTGTATGGGCTGAATATGCCCACAACTGGATGGAGATGTCGGATGATTTTTACGAACTCGTGGCCGGTGTGGACTACACTTTTGATTTTCAGACCTATGTCATGGTGGAGTACTACCGCAATACTCTGGGGAAGTCGGATTACAGGGATTACAATCTCAATGACTGGATGCGGTTTTATGCATCGGAACAGAAAGCCATCTCCCGCGATCAAATCTATGTCATGGCTCAACATCCGGCAACCGACCTTTTGAGTGTGGGATTGATTGGCATCACCAGCCTGTCGGATAACAGTGTGGCTTTGGTCCCCACACTGTTGTATTCCCTTTCGGCGAATGTTGAAGTTTATGCTTACCTGAATCTCAATTTCGGCAGTGAAGGCACTGCATTCTCGAAATCTCAGGGAAACGGGGCGCTCATTCGGCTTCGTGTTTACTTTTAAATTTAAACTGGAGAAACAATGCGTGAGACACTCCTGAAAAAACTCGCTCATTGGCATGCAGCCTATCCGTGGCGGATGTTCACTGTTGTGCTTGTTCTGACCATATTTTTTGGCTTTTTTGCTGGCCGATTAAAGGTCACCATGCGCTGGTCTGATCTTTTGCCTTCGGGTGACAAAAGGACGGTCCAGTTCAACAAGATTATCGACGAATTTGTCTCCGCCACCAGCCTCATCGTTGTTGTACAGGGCGAAGAGAAGCAGATCAAGGAGTTCGCCGATGAACTGGCGCCGCGCATCCTCAAAGCCACTGAATCCAACCAGAACGACAAAAAGCTCTTTCGAAGGGTTGATTACAAGACTGAAGTTGATTTTCTGAAAAATCACGCTCTGATGCTCATGAAGGCCAGGGATTTGGAAAACTTGAAAGATATTTTCATGAACCCCAACCTGAAGGAACTGATCACCAACCTGAACAATTCCATGGAAAAGGAGTACGTTGGCCAGGAAGAATCCATATCAACCCGCGAGAAAGAAGATGAGGCCGTGATGTTTCTTGATGGGATTCAGAGCCTTGTGCTTCAGCTCCAGAAAGCAGTTCAAGGACAGAAAATTTCCTCTGCGGGTATTCAAAAAGTCGCGGATAAGCTCCTTTTGGGTGAACCCTATCTCCTCTCCTATGATAAGACAACTGTGATTTTAAACGCCATACCCAACTTCACCATGATGGATACGGAGCTCATGGTTAAGGGGACCGATGCGGTCCAGAAGATTGTTGATGAATTGCTCGAAGATCATCCTGATGTGGACGCCGGCCTGACCGGTATGATCGCCCTTGGCCGGGATGAAATGGTCTATTCCGAGAAGAGCTTGGGCTACACCACGGTGATCGCGGTTGTGGCGGTTTTAGTGCTTCTCATGGTGTCTTTTCGGATGTGGGTGGCTCCTGTCTTGGCGACAATAAACCTTTTGGTCGGGCTTGTATGGGCCGTGGGGACAGCCGCCATTGTCGTCGGCCAGCTGAATATCATGACCATGATGATGGCTGTTATCCTCATCGGACTGGGAGTGGACTTTTCCATCCACTTGATATCCGGGTTTACCGAGTGGCGTGCTGCCGGAGATTCCATAGATAAGGCTATGGAGACGACTTTCCTCAAAAGCGGAAAGGGAATCTTTACAGGAGCTATGACCACAGCCTGTGCCTTCTTGACCTTGGTCATCAGCCACTCAAGGGGCATGAAAGAGATGGGTTTGGTCACGGGAACCGGATTGTTGGCGATCCTTCTGGCGAGTTTTTTGTTCCTGCCCTTTTTGATGGTGCTGAGAGAAGGCCGTCTTGAGAAAAAACGGGCGCGAAAGGACAAAGCACGCGATTCTGTTCGGCGTGATATCTCCTTTCGCTTTTTGGGGAAGACAGCCGAATGGTTGAGTCGTCGTTGGGTATTCACACTCATTTGTTCGCTGTTATTGACTCTGGTCCTGATCTGGTTTGCCCTTCAGATCACTTTTGATCACAATTACATGAATATCGAGCCCAAGGGGCTCACCTCTATCGTGCTCCAGGATACTGTCCTCGAAAAGTTCGATTTGAGCATGGATTATGCATTGGTCATCGCCGATGATGTGGATGAATCACGCAAGTTTTCCGAGGAGTACAGAGAGATTGGAAGCGTGGCCATCACCGAAGATATTACCCGCTATCTTCCTTCCAAGGAGCAGCAAAAAGCAAGAGAGCCCCATATTTTGGAAATCCGTGACCGGATGCGTTCTGCCTCAGTAAGAGATTCCGTTGCTCCCATAGAAATCCCGGTCTTAAAAGATGAAATTGCCCGTCTCGAGATGAACGTTATGGAGCTTCAGGATATGGCCTTTCTTGGCGGGCAGGATAAAGTTGACAATAAATGTAAAGAGATTGTCGGCGATCCAGACAAACCGGACAGGAAAAATATTATCCGGGATTTGCTCGCTGTGCTGGATGAGGCCGAATCGGAATCGACAGAGAGATTGTCGCCTTTCCAGCTCACCTTTGCGCAATATTTCCAGGAAGCCGTCATTCGGATGTGCAGCACGGATTCCATCCATCTCGATGATTTGCCGGTGACCATTCTGGACCGCTACAGCAATGAAGACCGGAACCAGTTCTTGGTGACTGTTTTTCCAGCCGGGAACATCTGGCAGGACGCGGAATTTCTCTACAGGTTTGCCCAAGATCTGGAGAGAGTGAGCGACAAGGCTACAGGAATGCCCCCAGTATTTCGTGCTTTGATTGAGATCATCGGCCGGGATGGACGGAATGCGGTCATTTTGACATTGGTCATCGTCTTCCTTCTCCTTTGGGTGGATTTTCGCAGCCCTCTGTATTCGCTCATGGCCATTATTCCTCTTGCCGGGGGAATATTCTGGATGGTGGGTTTGATGCACTTAACCGGCCAGAAGATTACGGTGATGAATATCATGGGCCTCCCGATGATCGTAGGGATCGGGATCGATGATGGCGTTCATATCGTTCACCGCTGGCTGCACGAAGGAAAGGGCAAAATCCACGTTATTTTTGCCAGCACGGGCAAAGCCATACTTCTCACCTCCTTGACCACAATGCTCGCCTTCGGTTCGCTGGTCTTTTCCATCTGGAGAGGGTTTGCTCATCTGGGTGGCGCTCTCTTTATCGGTGTGGGCGCCTGCTTCCTAACCACAGTCCTCATCCTCCCCGGCATCATGGGCCTCACCGAGCGCAAAAAATACAAATAGTTCGGGGGATATACCCCGAACTTTAATTGAGGATGATGTCCCCCGAACTATCGAACTAAAAGGTCTACAGGGCTCCGATGTAATCCTCGCCCAAAGCCATAAAGAAAAAAGTCCGTCTAAAGAAAGCCAAGCCCCCCGAGAAGAAAGTTCCAAAGAAGAAAAAACCAGCCAAAAAAAAGAATTAATGATCAAAGGGATCTCTATGCACTGGATAATTTTTTATGCTCTTTGACGATCAATATCCCCAATATGATCCAGATTAGGCAGAGAGCGACATTGAAGGCTGCCCATTTGGCTGTGTTGAAGGCAAGATAGTGCACTCCCAGGAAGACGATGAGGGAGGACAGCACATCTCCTGACCTGTGGAAAAATGTTTTGATAGCTGCCTGGGCCTTGTACTTTTCCTCCCTGGTTGTCACAAGCCAGAGAGAATGGCGCGTGGTGTTCATCAATGAGTAATCTGTTCCGTTTTCGGTAGCTTTGACCCATTTCACGAGCATCAAAGTTGCTCCTGCCGCAATCAGAAAATATCCCCCCAAGGCAATGAAAGGCAGGACAAACAGAGCGCCCCTAACTCCAATCCATTTGAAAATGCGGGAGACGAGAAAGAGCTGGATCAGCAATCCCAGCAAGTTGGCCCACCTGAAAAAACCCGCCATGAACACGCCGATGTATTCCGAAACATCAAGCCCGCCCGATTCTCCCGCCTCGACAACTTCAGGCGCAACGCGGGCCACATATTCCCCCAGGATGAATTCACCGTTGGTGTTGATAAAATTCAAAAGCAGCACAAAAAAAGCGAGGTAAAGCAGGTATTTTTTCTTGAAGATCAGACGGAATCCGCCCCCCTTTTTCAGGCTCTTTTCTTGAGTCAGTTCGGGCTTGGCTTCGATGGGTCCAGCCGCAGCGACGTCCTTTTTGGCTCGTGCGATTTCTCTGTTGTGGATTGTCAGGGTTAAAACGATACAAATTCCCAACATCCCGCCCGTCACGAGCATCATCTGGTAGAGTCCTAGCGGCTTCACCAGCCAGCCGGCAATAGCGCTTCCTGAAAAGGATCCAAAGGATGCCCCAAACGCGATTAAGGGGAACAATCGTTTTCCCGATTCTTCAGAATAGATATCATTGGCAAATCCCCAAAATTGGGCTACTACCATGACATTGAAGACGCCGACCCAAAGAAAAAAGATGATGCCCATGGTGCCCAAGTCAATCTCTGTGAAGGACAAGCTGTAAAAGATGACAAGATTGGATATAAAGAAAAGAGTGACCCATGTGATCAATTTTTGTCGGGGGATTCGAGAGGATATGGCGCTAAATGCCTTAACGGCGAACACAAGCAATACAGCAATGGCCGCGGATAGATAGCTCTTGATTTCAGCCCCTTTGCCGGCCAATATGAAGGCTTCTCTCACCGGTTTGATGATGTAATAGGCGGCCATCAACAAGAAGATGTTGAAGGTCAGCAGAAATGCCGTGACTCCTTCACTAGGCTGAACGACGGTAATGATTTTGATCAATGTGTACAGAATTCCCGTCGACTGTTTTCTCTGCAATTCTGAAGATTTATTCTCGCTGTTTTGCATCCGATGCCCTCCGTCGCTTTTATTGTTTTGCTTGTCTCGACCACGGGCTGGTCTGTTCCGATTTGCCAATCTTAGAATATAAGGCAATCGTGGAATTGTCAAAAACAACTTGGGTTTTTTCTCCTCCCAAAGGAAATATTTTTTCAAAACCTCCTTTCCCAGCTGAAGTGTGTTTTTCAGGGACATGCCGTTTATTTGCCGTTCTTACAGAAACGGCCACTCGAATAGCGCCCGTGGCTTTTCTTCAGGATGCGGGTGGAAGGTCGAGCCACAGCTTTTGCGTCTGATCTTCACAATTTTCTGCTATAATGGGGGGCAATGAACAGCAACAAGCCCCAATTCTCGTTTTTAAAGACCAAGCTCAGTATTCCATTGCTCCGGCCTGCTTTAGTGTCCAGGCCTCGCTTGATGAAATGCCTCAAGGAGGGAATGGCGCGCAAGCTGGTGCTTGTGGCCGCTCCGGCAGGTTTCGGGAAGACGACTTTGCTCAGCGATTGGGCACACCGGGATGATTGTCTTGTTGCCTGGTTCTCGATAGACCGCAATGACAATAATCCGCTGCTTTTCTGTTCCTATGTGATCGCAGCTCTTCAGAATATGGATAAGAATATCGGAAAAGCCGCCCTCAACATGCTCCAATCCCCCCAACCTCCGCCGCTGGAATCCGCGCTTATTACTCTGATCAATTCTATGGCACCCCTAAAGCATCACTTTGCCCTTGTTTTGGATGACTTTCACTTGGTGGACAATGGAAAAATCCACGATGCACTGTCCTTCCTGATAGACCATCTCCCTGAACAAATGCACGTCATCCTTACCACGCGCGCCGACCCGTCGCTCCCATTGGCACGGCTGAGAGCCCGGAATCAATTGACCGAGATCAGAGCCGCCGATCTCTGTTTCACGACAGAAGAGATTGCTGAACTTTACAATGAGAGATTGCGGCTGGACCTCACTTTGGATGATATCGAAATGCTCGGCGCCCGCACAGAAGGCTGGATCTCCGGGCTTCAATTGGCTGCGCATTCTCTTCGCAAGCACAGCGACAAATCTGGCTTCATCGAGAAGTTCAAAGGAGATAACCGGCATGTTGTCGATTATCTGGGGGAGGAAGTTCTGAATCATCAGCCGGAACGCTTTCAGAAATTTTTGTTGCAGACATCCATCCTGAACAGGCTTTCAGCACCCCTGTGTGAAGCCGTCACCCGACAGAGCCACTGTCAGAATCTGCTCGATGAGCTGGATAAAGCGGATCTTTTCATTTTCCCCCTTGACAGCGAAAGAAAGTGGTTTCGTTATCATGGTCTTTTTGCTGATTTGCTTCATCAGAGACTGAGACGATTTCACGGCGATGTGGTCAAAGATCTTCATCACCGGGCCTATGAATGGTTTCTCGCAAACGGACACCGAGAAGAAGCGATGGGTCATGCCCTGGCTGCAGAAGATTATGAACATCTAGCGGTTCTCATTGAGGAGTTTGCTGATTCGATTTGGGATCGAGATATGCTTGTCGATCTCTTGAGATGGTTTGATGCACTCCCGGAAAAAACATGTTCCTCTCGTCTAAACATTCTGATCTATCATGCCCGAAGCCTGAATATGGCTGGTCGACAAGAGGAGGCGGAGAAAAAACTCCAGGCCGCCGAGCAGCTTGTCAAATCCATCAGAGCAGAAAGTGTGGATGTCCCCGCACTCAATTCGGATCATCCGGGCAGATTGAACAAAAGCGAGATCTTGGGAAGGATAGCGACGATTCGAGCCTTCATCTCGGCTTACAAAGGGGATTTATCGGGCATTAAACACAATGCCCGCATAGCTATTGTCTCTCTTAACGAAAGAGATTGCATGTGGCGCAGCGTGGCGGCGACAACTTTAGGTTTTGCTCACGGTTGGAGCGGCGACGGTGATATGATGTCGGCACGTTTCGCTTTTGCCGAGGCCATTGCTGTCAGCGAATTAGGGGGAAACACTTTTTTTCATCTGTTCGCCAGATCATGTCTGGCCCACGTCGATGCCTTTCAGGGAAGGCTGAAGCAAGCAGAGGCAGCCTTGCGTGAATTGCTCCAATTTGCCGAGGACAACGATTTGCATCTCACAGGAATGACCGCGAGCATAGTGTCTTCTCTGGGCTTGATTCTCTGTGAGAAAAATGAAATTGATGAGGGGGCAGTCCTTGTTCGTGAAGGCCTGGGGCTGGCGGAACAGGGCTTTGATATCGTTACGCTTGCCGCATGCAAGCTCAATATGGCGAGAGTTTTGTTCTACACCAATGAGCGAGATCAAGCCCTGGAACTGATCAAGGAGATCGAGAATATGGCGTGCGAATATGAGGTCCCGCCGTGGATCATATATGTGACATCAGCCTTGAAGGCATGGCTGTGGCTTCGCTGCGGTCGACAGGAAGACGTAGCGAAATGGGTTGCCGAGCAGGAGCTGGAATGCGACTCTGTCATCAATCCAAGGCGTGAAACGGAATATGTGGTGCTGGTCAGATTTCTGATGGTACAGGGTAGATATGATGAGGCAGACCAGTGGCTCGATCGTTTGATCGCGGGTGCCCAGGCAGGCATGCGCGTTATTTCTCTGATCCAGATGAGACTTCTCAAAGCACAAATCTACGGCGCTCAGAACAAATTGCCTGCCGCTTTGGATGAACTGAGGTTGGCTCTCTACCTTGCCCAACCCGGAAAGTTTGTGCGCACATTCGTGTCCGAGGGAAAGCCCGTCGCAGAATTGCTGGAACAGGTCATCAATAAGGACGCAAGTGTTGGAAGTGAATCCCAAAGGGGCTATTCGCATGCCTATGTAAAGAAGATCTTATCGGCGTTCAAAACCGAACCCAAATCTCAGACCAACACCTGTCTCAATGAACCCCTGAGCGACCGCGAGCTTGAGGTATTGTGTCTGATCGCGGCAGGGCTCTCCAACAAAGAAATCGCGGAAAAGCTGTTTGTATCGCTGAACACAGTCCGTACCCACACAAAAAGCATCAATGCCAAACTCGATGTCCACAGCCGCACCCAAGCTGTGGCCCGCGCCAAAGAATTAGATCTGCTGTAAACCTGTCTCTATTCTTGTTGGAAGAAAATCACCCCCATAATTCACATTTTTGTGTGATGATTTGTTCGTCTAGGGAGTGTATATTCAAAACAAAAGATGAGCAAGGATGACGCGATGAAAAATCATAGCAAGGTTCCATTCCAATACCGGATCAAAGTCAAGGGGTGTCTCAATCAAGAGTGGGAGCACTGGTTTGATGGCATGGCCATTTCCCATGAGGGGGCTTACACCAGTCTAAAAGGCAAAGTCGCAGATCAAGCCGCGCTTCACGGCCTGCTTGACCGGATCAGAGATTTGAACCTTACGCTCGTCTACCTGGAGCACTTGAAAAACACGACGTGATCATGATGAACACGGAAGCCAGTTTGAAAAATGGGATGCAAACACGTCCAGCCAAAAACCAGTATAGAAAGGCGCTATGGCGCCTCCCGCTGTTCCTCTTCGTGATAGCGGCGGTCTTAGTTATTTCTTCGGGCCGCCTTGACTGGTGGATGGCCTGGATCTATCTCGGATTGATGCTGGCTCACATTGGGATCACCATGATTATCATCGATCCCGACTTGATCGAAGAGAGGACAAAGATCAAGAGCGGCACCAAGAAGTGGGATAGAATTATCGTCTTTTTCGTGGTTTGGGTCGGCCCCTTGGGTGCCTGGATAGTGGCCGGCCTGGACAAACGCTATGCCTGGACACCGCCTGTGGAGCTTTCCCTTCAAATCCTCGGAATGAGCTTGTTGGTTCTGGGCCATGTGCTTGGTGAATGGGCCCTGGCAAAAAACCGGTTTTTTTCGGCCTTGGTCCGTATTCAGAAGGATCGCGGACACAAAGTTATTACGGATGGCCCTTATCACTATATCCGTCATCCGGGCTATGTGGGCGCCATTCTGCACGGTTTGGGAACTCCCTTTGTTCTCGGCTCTCACTGGTCCTTTATTCCGATTGGTTTCATGGTGATGGTCATTGCCCTCCGGACAGCTCTCGAAGACAAAACCCTTCACAACGAACTCGAGGGGTATGCGGAGTATGCGTCACGGACCCTGTATCGCCTCTTTCCCGGAATTTGGTAAGAATGAAAGGAGTTTACCCAATAAAATGAATAAGTGGCTGCTTGTGTTTGTTTTTATCTTTCTGTTTCTGCTTTTCCTTTCTCCTCTTGAGGCGCAGGATAGAGTAGATTTTTTTGTTTATTGTGAAGCTCCATATTTGGGAGCCAAGGTGAAGAGCCGCTGTTATCAGCTCGTCACCGCTAAGCTGCTTCTGGATTTTAAAGGACAGGCGGCCGAAAATGTAACATTTCCATGTCCTGATACAGAATCCGGCACCGTATCTTGTGAAGGAAGCATCTCCAAAACCGTGATGAAAGGCATAACGGTTGATCAGAATGGTGATTTCTAAAACACGCCAATTTCCCCCGGCGAGGAAAATTGGCTCGGTTTCCGGCCTCGCTCTCCTTTCCCTTCAGTCAAGGAACCATGCCCGCTTCGGCCTTCAAACGGTTTTTGCCATCACACATTCTGATCACTCCAATACGCCCTCTAGTT
>Ga0180432_10001148_pt1 | contig 42477 bp, 38 predicted proteins | sample SS_ome_10_FD_132414 | JGI IMG/M metagenome (GOLD analysis project Ga0180432, IMG submission 132414) | Hypersaline lake sediment archaeal communities from the Salton Sea, California, USA - SS_1_MS_2 metaG | ecosystem: Environmental > Aquatic > Non-marine Saline and Alkaline > Hypersaline >... | reverse complement strand
CTCGAGAAGGTCGTGTGCGTCATGCAAGGCGACGAGTTCTTCAGCACGTGGGTTGCCAACAAGGCCGTGTATCGCACGCGGATGGCGATTGCCGACGACGGCGATTTGATCATCATCGCCCCGGGCTTGAAGCGTTTCGGCGAGCAACCGGATGTCGACGAATTGATTCGCAAGTTCGGTTATTCGGGCACGCCGGCGGTGATGGAAGCCTATCGCACGGAGCCCATGCTGCAGGACCTTGCCCATGGCACGGCCCACCTGATCCACGGCTCTTCGGAAGGCCGTTTCAATATTACATATGCTCCCGCCGAACTGTCCAAGGAAGAAATGGAAGGCGTGAACTTCGGTTATGCCGACCTGGACGAGACGCTGGCCAAATACCCGCCGGATCAGCTTAAGGAAGGCTTCAACGACCTGCCCAACGGCGAGCGGATATTTTTTATTCCCACGCCGTCCGCCGGGTTATGGGCAACCCGCGAGAAGTTGTATGGAAGGCCCTCGGCCGAGTAGGATTTGGTGCCGGGCGTATAATTGGGTAGTTGGAATCGGCAAAGCAAACCGGGTGGCTGGGGCAAAGCGTAGCGGTGCCCCAGTCTGATTGAGGCTCGCTACCCGGGGCATCGCTTCGCTTTGTCCCAGGCACCCGAATAAGACATCCGACAAACCAACATGACCCACGACGAAATCGTAAACTGGCTTCGCGAAACCGATCCGACGCGGCTCGAACGGTTGTGGTTGGATGCGGATCGCTTGCGGCAGGATAACGTCGGCGGCGAGGTCCACCTTCGTGGGCTGATCGAGGTATCGAACTACTGCGTGCGGCTGTGTGGGTACTGCGGGCTTAGGGCCGAAAACGGCGGCGTGAGTCGCTATCGGATGACCGAGGATGAAGTGCTCGAATGTGCCGCGAAGGCGGCCGAGTTCAAGTACGGAACCGTCGTGCTACAGTCGGGCGAAGACCCGGGCTTGAGCCGCGATTGGGTCGAACGACTCGTCCGGCGAATAAAGGCCGAGACCTCGCTGGCCATTACGCTTAGCCTCGGCGAGCGCGACGACGAAGAACTGGCCGCCTGGCGAGCCGCCGGGGCCGACCGTTACTTGCTGCGGTTCGAGACCTGCAACCGGGAGCTTTACGAGCGAATACACCCGCCGCGCCGTGCGGACAAGCCGAGCGACCGCATCGCCATGTTGGGCATGCTTAGGCGTTTGGGTTACGAAGTGGGAAGCGGCGTGATGATCGGCATTCCCGGTCAAACGTTCGACGACTTGGCCAACGATATCGAACTGTTCGCCAAGTTGGACTTGGACATGATCGGCGTGGGGCCGTATTTGCCGCATCCCGATACTCCTTTGGGTACCGACGACAACGGGCCGGACATTTCGCCGGACGAACAGGTGCCCGGCGACGAGTCGACGACGTACAAAGTGATTTCGCTGGCTCGGCTGACGTGCCCCCGGGCGAACATCCCAAGCACGACGGCCCTGGCGACGCTTAACTCCGACAGCGGCCGCGAGAAAGGGTTGGTTCGCGGAGCCAACGTGATTATGCCCAACCTTACGCCGCCCAAGTATCGGGCGCTTTACGAGATTTATCCCGGAAAGGTTTGCGTAACCGAGACGGCCGAAGCCTGCCACACATGCATCAACGGGCGGATTCACTCGTTGGGAAGAGAAGTCGGCAGCGGGCCGGGGCACTCGCCGAATTACAACAGTAGAAATTGAACGAAGAAATCAACACGCATGGCTTTTGTAGCGGACAAGACGAAACTTAGCAGTAGCGGGCAGGACTTCATCGACGAGGCTCGGTTCGACGAATTGCTCGACACGGAGTCTCAATCTCCAGCCGACGCCGCGCGGGTGCGCGACGTGGTCGCAAAGAGCATGTCGAAGCAGGCTCTGAACCCCGAGGAAACGGCCGCGCTGCTGAATGCCGAGGCTCCGGAACTCGTCGAAGAGATACTTGACGCCGCAAGGCAGCTTAAGCGGGACATCTACGGCAAGCGCATCGTGTTGTTCGCCCCGTTGTACATAGGCAACGAATGCACCAACGATTGTTCTTATTGTGCTTTCCGCCGCTCTAACAAAGAGGTCGTCCGCCGCACGCTCGACCAGTCGGAAGTCCGCTCCCAGGTCGAGGCGCTCGAACGAATGGGCCACAAGCGCTTGATACTCGTCTTCGGCGAACACCCACGCTACAATCCCGAGTTCATGGCCGACGCCGTGCGAGAGGTTTATTCCACGAAGGTTGGCAACGGCGAGATACGCCGGGTAAACATCAACGCCGCCCCGTTGGACGCCGAGGGTTACGCTACCATCAAGGAAGCCAACATCGGTACCTACCAGATTTTCCAGGAAACGTACCACCACGAAACTTACGAGCAAGTTCACGGCACCAAAAGCCGCAAGGGCGATTACCTTTGGCGCCTCGACGGCGTTGCCCGGGCGATCGAGGCTGGCTGCGACGACGTCGGCATCGGTGCTCTGTTTGGGCTGTACGACTGGCGGTTCGAGGTACTCTCGTTGGTTGCCCACGCCGAGCATTTGCAGAAACATTACAACGTGGGGCCCCATACGCTGAGTTTCCCTCGGCTGCGCCCGGCAAGCGGCGTTTCACTCGACGAACAGTACATGGTCGACGACGACAATTTCAAGCGGCTGGTGGCGATACTGCGGCTTTCCGTGCCCTACACGGGCATGGTCCTGACCGCGAGGGAACCGGCCGAGTTGCGACGCGAGGTGATGGCTCTGGGCGTTTCGCAAATCGACGCCGGCAGCCGCATCGAACTCGGTGGATACACCGAAGCCGGCGACGCCCAGGTAATGGAACGCGAACAGTTCGAGCTTGGCGACATCCGCTCGCTCGACGAAGTATCCCGCGAACTGATGGTCGACGGCTACGTTCCAAGTTTCTGCACGGCCTGTTACCGCTTGGGCCGCACGGGCCAACACTTCATGGACTTCGCCATCCCCGGCTTCATCCAGAAAATGTGTACGCCCAACGCCCTGAGCACTCTGGTCGAGTATCTGGTCGATTACTCGGCGCCCGAGACGCGCGAGATCGGCATGCAACTAGTCCACCGCGAACTGGCCGCCATGGCCGACGGCAAACGCAAGGAGCAGTTGGTCGAGCGGCTGCGGTTGATCGAAGAGACCGACGCGCGGGATTTGTTTTTCTAGGCAGTTGTATGATCCCTGTTTCCCAAAAGGAAGATGGGTTCGTTTGTAGCCCCGCCTTTAGGCGGAATGGAGCTGAGTAAAGGCGGCTTCCCGCTGGGCGAGGACGGCGACAAGCCGCCTGAAGGCGGAACTACGAACAGGGCGCATGCCCACGCAAACTCGCGAGAATTGGCACCCATTCACCATTTAGTCAACCGAATCTGGCTGATCGCCGGATTCAAGTAGGAGAGCGTACACATGGCCGTGAAGCGATTGACTATCGACTGGAGTGCCCTGGAGATGGCCTTCGATTTCGCCGACATGGCGGATTTTGGCGATTCCATGGAGTGCGGAAGCTACCTCGACCTGAACACCGGAGAAGTCGTCTATATCGACGAGGAAATCAGAACTTCGGTTGACGTCATAAGCGACGAACTGGATGACGAGCCGAGTGAAGGCGAGGACTGGTCGGAAGACGCGATTCGAAACACGGAAACGTTCCGGGAGTTGTCCGAAGACGAGCAATTGAGCGTGCTGGCGGCGTTTATGACCGAATATGGGGATTCGGACCGGTTTAAGGTGATCCCCCATATCGAATCGCACGAGTCGTATCAGGACATGGAAGACTTCATCAAGACGGTCGACGACGACGCCAAGCGAAATCGGCTCGCCGAGGCGATTTCTAAGCCAAAGCCGTTTCGCCGTTTTCGCGACGTGCTGGCCGACGACCGCTGTTTGGAGCGGCAATGGGCCGAACATGAAGCCGCGAGCCAACGTAGAGCGATAATCGATTGGCTACACGACATCGGCGTGGTACCGACCAATCCGGGCACGGTGGAGCCCGAGTTCCCGCCGCTTCCCGATCTGCGAAATATCATGTTCGGCGAGGTTAGAAGATTTGTCCGCTTTGCCCGCGACATCCCAGGCGTCGTCCGTATCGCGTTGATCGGCTCATTGACGACGGACAAGGAGTTTCCCAAGGACATCGACTTGCTGATAACCGTCAGCGACGATTGCGACCTCGCCCCGCTGGCGAAGCTCGGCCGACAACTCAGCGGCCACATGACCAGCAATCGAGCCGGCGCGGACGTGTTCCTGGCCGGCGAAGACAACCGCTACTTGGGCCGCACGTGTCCGTGGAAGAACTGCGGCCCGGGCTATCGCGCGAGCTGCGACGCGTCGCACTGCGGCAAGCGCCCCTTTTTGCACGACGATTTGAACACGATACGTTTGCCGGAAGAACTAATCACCCAGCCTCCCGTCGTGCTTTGGCCGGACCTCTACGCCACGGATACCGTGCCGAAGGATGTTCGCGAGCAGTTGATCGATCAACTGGCGAAAGACGGCCAACGTTAGGGCCTCGTATGAGGTGTGCCTCAAGATTCTTCGTTGGTGGTAATTGGCGGCGATCTCTTTTCTTGTCACTCGGGCGGCCCCGTTTGTCCCGCCGCTGGGACTCTATCGTACCACGGCGAAAACGCGGAATCCTTCACAAGCAGCGTTCCGCGTTCTGGTCTTCCGTCCCATATTTCATAATCGAATATGACCCTGAAAGGGAAGCCGCCGCGTGGCGGATACGGACCGGGAGTCGTGCTGGCGCCAGTGAACTCCCGAAGTTGCACCGAATCCTCCGACATGTACCAGCGAGTGTCTCCGCCCTTGTTCTGTTTCCTCAAGATATAGCGAATTCTGAGATTCGCGGGCGCTTTGGTCCACCCTCCTTCGGCCACGAACAACGTGTCTTGACCGGCCTTTTCCGCTCGTACTCTCACGCCCCCGTCCATCCACGAGTAGTCGATCTCTTCCGGCCACGTGGTCTTGTACGTTCTCCACGACTGCATCGCCAGGCTCAGAATTATCGCACAGAAAGCGACCGCCAACATCAGCGAACGCAGCGAAAACTGAAAACGCTTCCGCGGTGGCGAGTCGGCCGGCGGATCGTCTTCGGTCGGAATCGGAAACAGCTTTGACAACGGCGGCACGACCAGCGGCTTCCCGCAGGCGGGACACGGGACCTTGGTTCCGGCTTGCGCTGCCGAGACCGCGGCTTGCCCGCCGCAATCGCAGACAACGGCGGCTTTGGCGGTCGCCGGCGATGGTTGTTTTTCATTCCACCACATATGCAGTACCTTGTTGCCGTTTCAGGCGTTTCAGCGTCCCTATCCTATCGCGTGTAGGCCTTCCGTTTGAGACTGTCTCAAGATATGCCTTTCCGCGAGCGTTTGCGTGGGGTGCGCTCATGACGCTATCTAGAGGTTGCTCGCGGACAATCCCCGGCAGCCATCCCGCTTCTCCGAATCCACTACTCGAACCCCGGCAGAACTCCACTACTCGAACCCCGGCAGAACGCGTTGCACCGGCGGGTGGATGCGTTGCTGATAACGCTGGCGGTAGCCTTCGGAAACCAGGGCTATCAGTTCCAGAACGAGCATGTTTGCTCGAGCCATCACGTGGCGAGTGCTTCGCGTGCCCAGGCCGTGGACCAACTCTTCGGCGACTTGTAGATGAAGTTGCATGATCGCGGGCGTGGTCATACTCGCGCCGACAAGCATCTCGGCCAGACATCCGAGTTCTTCGGAGAGATTGCCCGAGCCCATGATGATGTACGTTCGTAGCAACTCGCGGTAGTGGGCGATCAACTGATCGGGAAGGCGGATCAACTGGGTGACGCCGAGCATTTGGCGCTGTTGTTCGATGAGTTTTCGGGCTTCGTCGTGCTCACGGTCGAGTCGGGCTTGTTCGGCGAGGGTCAACTGTTGGTTGACGTGCTGCATCTCGTGCCGCTGCACGGCTCGGGCGGCGATCCAGATCAAATGCCGCGTGGTGGCAGTATGCGAGCAAAGATAGCCGTCGGCGCCGACTTCGTAGCAAAGAACAGCCATTTCCTGCTCGCTTTGGATGCCAAGCACGACAATCGGCTCTTCGGCTCCGCCGGCCCGGTAGCCTTCGATAAGGTCCAGCGCGTCGAGCTCGCCCGGCTCGTGGCTGACCAGCACGACATCGAAGACTTCCTCTCTCAGTCGAGCCATTCCGGCGGCGCCGCCGATGGTTTCCTCGAGCGTTATTTCCGAAACGCTGTCGGCTGCGAAAGCCTCGGCCAGCCAACTGCCCGTGCGACCGCGAGTTGCAATATGCAGGACCCGCATTTTAGGGGGCAGGCTCTGCCAGGGACCTCCGCGGCGAAGGCTCTTACTATTGCTTTCGTTGAGGATAACTTCCATGGCGACCATCCGGCCCGATTTGAACTTGATTAGACGATTGTTCATACTGATATTGAACAAAGGCGGGCTACTTTAGCGAAGGCGGCTATCCGGGTCAAGCTCGACTGGTCGAGCCCGGCGTCTGGGTAAACTGGGAAGGTCGCGATCCGTCTCACCCCCTTTTTCAGCCGGTTCCTCTCGCCGCGGCGGGGAAAAACTGGCACAATATCATCTATCCGTCGGTGGTTGTCTGCGGGTAGCCTCGATTCTTGAATCGAGGTGCGAAGCACAAGAGGCCCTGTGTTAGGGTAGTCGAACGGAATGGAAAGACTCCCAGAATAAACACGCGGCCACAAGAGCCTCTTGCCGCCCAAGCGGCCCAGGTTCAAGAACCTGGGCTACCCGAATCGCGCCCTCGTTGCCGACTGCCAGCCACTAACCAACCTGAGCATCGACTTCATCGCACCTCCAGAAAGACGCGAACCATGGCTAAGAAGCTGGCTTATCTCGACTGCAACAGCGGCATCAGCGGCGACATGACGCTGGGGGCATTGATTGATGCCGGGGTCGAACTGACCGCGCTGGCCGAGGCCGTCGACTCGATGGGCATGCCCGGCTGCCGATTGGTGGCCGAAGAGGTCCGCAAGCTGGGGATTCGGGCGACGCAATTGACCGTGGTTTGTGAAGAAGAGCAGCCCGCCAGGCATTTGTCCGAGATACTGAAGCTGATCGATAATTCGCGGCTCACTTCGGTACAAAAAGAGACGGCCAGGCGAATCTTCACCCGACTGGGTGAGGCCGAGGCCAAGGTCCATGGCGTCGACATTGAAAAGGTCCATTTCCACGAAGTGGGCGCGGCCGACTCGATCGCCGACATCGTTGGCGCGGCCGTCGGTTGGGACCTGCTTGGCGTCGACCGGATCGTTGCCTCGCCGGTGCCGACCGGCGGCGGCACGGTGCGCATTTCCCATGGACTGGTAGGAGTGCCGGCTCCAGCCACGGCTGAGTTGCTCCAAGGCATACCGCTGGCGGAGTCGGAAGTACAAAGCGAGTTGACCACGCCCACCGGCGCCGCCATATTGGCCACGCTGGTCGACGACTTCGGCCCGTTGCCGGCGATGACCGTGGATCGGGTCGCCTATGGCGCCGGGCAGCGGGACCTGCCACAACAGGCCAACGTGCTGCGGCTGTTTGTCGGCGAAGCAGTAAGCGAGGCTCCGTCGGATCGGGTTTGGGTGTTGGAGACCAATCTGGACGATCTCAGCGGCGAGATGATTGCGTATTGCACGACGCGTCTTTGGGAGGCGGGTGCCCTGGACGTCTTCACGACCGGCATACAGATGAAGAAGAACCGCCCTGGCGTTAAGCTTTCGGTGCTTTGCGGCGAGGCGGAGATCGACGGCATCGAGGCGATTCTCTTCAGCGAGACGACGACGCTCGGTGTTCGCCGTTGGCCGGTGAGCCGCCACGTGTTGCAGCGCGAGGCCCACAGCGTCGAAACGGAGTTCGGCCCGATCGAAGGCAAGGTCGGCCGACTGCGCGACGGCACGGTCCGATTCGCCCCCGAGTTTGAGTCATGCCGCAAGATAGCCGCCGCCGGCGACGTGCCGCTTCGCGAAGTATACGAAGCCGCCCGCAAAGCATTCGACAGCCGAGACTGAAAGGAGACCAAAAGGGGACATTCTACTTTTTCGGCGACGCTTGCTTCCGAAAATGGCGGGTATGGACCTTTCCTTTGCCATGATTCTTTTTGCTCTAACCGGATGGAACCTCGCGGCGGTGCTGGTGGCCATGGCATTGCTGATCGCGATAATGATGCTGCGGTTCTACCATCACTTCTCGCGATCAAAGAAGACGGATTCTTATCTGGTTCGCACCAAGCGCCCCGACGATAGGAAGCCGGGGCACAACTACGACGCGCCGCCGGAAGTGTTGCGTTGGGAAGTTCACATGCAAGAGACGGCCCGGGACCTTTCGGCCCAATTAGACAGCAAGATGCTCGCCTTGCAGCATCTAATAAAGGAAGCCGACTGCGCGGCCGAGCGGCTGGACGAGAAATTGCGAGAGCAAGACTGAAAAGGCGACTACCGCTCCGCTGCCAGCTGGTATATTCACCGCGGGCAGGGTTTGTGGTACAATACAAGTATGAATCCCAAGATCACTCCGGAAATTCGCAACGCTCTAACTGAGCATCCCGTTGGTCCGATCCAACTCGACGACGAATTGTCGAACGAACCCATATTCGTCGTTCGTCTGGGTGACATTCCAGATTTGCAGGCGGCGGTTGACGAGCGTATTCGGCGGGAACTTGCTGAAGCGGACGCCGACATTGTCGCGGGCGATGTCGCTACGTGGGACGCCGGGGACGTCAAACGACGCGGGCGAGAACGTCTGCGCGACCAGATGAACGAAGAGTAATGCCTCACATTATTCGCACAGCATCGGCCCTTCGGGATATCGATGGCATATGGGATTACATCGCGATCAAGAATCACAATCCCGATGCGGCGGATCGGTTGGTTGACAAAATCGATGAAACTCTCCGTCTGCTCGTGTCCCAGCCTCTAATGAGTGAATCGGTCGAACACTTGCGCCCTCATACCCGCCGGTGTATCGTTCATAACCACTACCTGCTGTTCTACGACACCTTGGGTGACGATATTCGCCTATTGCGAGTTCTGCACGCCGCTCGGGTGATTCGTCCGGAGGATTTGCGGGAGTAGCTGCCGTTATGTGCGTGATTCCCCGTCTGGTATATGTTTTGGCGAAGCAGCCCTGCAAGCTGATTTGCATTTCCTTGGAAGATGGAGAAACTCCGTGAAAACAAAACACGCCACGCTGGCCGCCGTTGTTCTGCTGATTGCCATTTGTGCCGATGCCGGAGCAATGATCTTCAAGTCCGACACGGTCACGGCACAATGGGATACTTGGTGCTATTATCACAAAGGGACGTATTACCTCTACTATCTGGTTACCGAAAAGACCGGCGAAGGCTTCTGCGTGGCCACGTCCAAGGACGGCGTGCATTGGAAGGACCACGGTTGGGCCATTCGCCAATCGAAGAAGAATACGTTCTACCTGGGAACTGGCTCGGTCTGGAAGTCTCCCGATTTCGACAAGTCGCGCAGGTTCATCTGCAACTACTCCGAGCATAGAACCGACGAGTCCGGCAAAAGAACGCAGAACATCCTCTTCGCGTGGTCGACCGACTTGATCAATTGGAACAAGTTCCCCGAGGAGAAGATGTTCAAGGTCGACACGCGGCATTACAAGCAGTTCGGTCGCTGGGACTGTATTTTCTCGATCCCGCGCGAGCAAGGCGGATACTGGGGCACTTGGACTGCCACCGGAAAGGACCGCAACGGCACGGTCGGCATCGGTTATTCGGAAGACGGCCTAAGCTGGAAAGCCCTGCCGCCGCCGGTCGTCGAGCCGGGGGTTTACGAGTCGGGCGCGTTCCACCGCTTCAACGGTCGGATTCACGCCATGTTCGGTGCCCGGGGAATGTGGGCGTACTCGGCCGATGACGTAACGGGCCCTTACAAACGGTCCGAGAAGAACCCGTTGCTGCTGGCCCCGGGGCACACCTATTTCTCGCGTTTCTTCCCAACGCCCGATGGCGTGCTGGTCAATCATCATGCCATGACCGGCGAGTTCAACCACAAGCGGTTCATTACATGCGATACGTACGTCGCTCCGTTGAAACTCGCGGAGGTCGACCATGAGGACATTCTTCGCCTGAAGTATTGGAAGGGCAATGACGCGTTAAAGGGCGAAGTTGTGAAAGTCGCTGCCGGCGAGTCATCCGACGGCGTGGTGCTGGCCGAGGGGCTCGATTTCGGCAAGGGCATTGTCGTCGAGGGAACCATGCGATTGCCGCCCGACAAGGACGCCTCGCCCAAGGTTGTTCGCATCAAGGCCGACGAGCGGCACTTCGCCCTTCGCTTCTTTCACGACGGCAAAGTCGAGATGGGCACGACCGACCAATGCGGTGGTGATTGGAAGAAACAGCATGAAGCCGACCGCCAATGGAAATTCGGCCGCACGGCTTCGCTACGTTTGCTCATGCGACGCGGCATGCTGGAAGCTTATTTGGACGACCATTTCATGGAATGCTGGACCATGGGGTGCCATCGGGCAAAAGCCGTGACGATCGCGGTCCCCGGAACAGGCGACGATTTGCCCGTTTCCGTCGTGAAGATGTGGCACATGACGCTGCCGAGTTGGAAGTAGTAGTCGAGATTACGGGAAGGCCACAAATATCCAGCCGACCAGCGCCACGATAAGCAGCGCGACCAAAGTGACGTCGACGAAGCCGACTACGATACTCGCAACAAGCCACTTCCGCCCGAATGATCGCCGGCCGCGAGGACTTCTGGCGGCATAATACGCGACCGGAAAAGACAGTAGGAGCGGGATCGCAATTCCTGATCCGTATGTCGTGAGAAGCTCGGCGCGGAGATCCAAAACACGCTGATGCATACTGTTTGAGCTGAAGACATGTACCAAGACTTCAACCGTGTCGTACAACGCCACGCACCACGCGATGGCAAACAGGCCCCAGGGCAAGTCCGGGTCCTTTCCTTGCCGGGCCGCGCGGTACGAAAAGAACATCAGCACCCCGGGCAAGATCGACCAGTAAGGAACCACGCCCACGCACTTGGTTATTGAACAAACAACCGCGAACAGTGTCATACCGAACAGAGCGGCGGCAAGACTGAACTGAAACGGGCTCCGGTCGCTTGGCGAATCCGCTTGCGAAACCGGCACGGTCGAAACTCGGGACAAGGCATCGGGGCGAGAAGGTTCCATGCCTTGATGTTCGGGAAGAAAGCCCCGTTATATTCCGTGCCGCCTTCTCCTTCGTCCACTTGCCTTCGACCACAAGGCATGCGCGAAGAAGGGGGTGGTACGTGTTGTCTTGTAGGTTGAAGGTGAAACTCCCACCGAGATAAACTTGGGGGCTTCTTTCCATTTCCGATCCCCCAATCCCCGGCCCCCAATCCCCGGCCCCCAATCCCGAAAAACAATAGCCTCCCAAAGCCGCGGCTTGAGGAGGCTATCGTTGTTCGGTTCGTTCTGTCGGCTTGCGACTAGACGAGTTTGACGTTTTCGGCGCGAGGCCCCTTGGGGCCGCTGCCTTCATCGTACTCGACGGCTTGACCTTCGCTGAGTTCCTCGATTGACACATCCTGCAGGCTGGAGTGGTGGAAGAAAAACTCTCCGCTCTCACCCGCGATGAATCCGAATCCCTTGTCCTTGATCAGCTTTTTGATTGTACCCTGCGGCATTTTCGCCACTCCTAAAAAGAACGCGTAACGACTACAGGCCGTCGATTTTCACCCAGGACCCCTTCGCATGGCGAAAACTCCGGCCAAACTTAAGAGGGAGCAAATCAACCGCAATCGGAAACGGACACCTTCGCACTCGCACGCAAACTTGTCCCCAATGGGTGAATAAATCATCACCCAGTGCCGTAAGGGAAGGTCGCCTTTACGCCAACGGCAGTGTGACTAAGACACGGATGCCTGGAAGGGAACCGGAAACCGCGTCTCGCTGGTCACCTCTTATCGGGATGTTAGTATAGCATCGGTGGCGGGTATGTGAACCATTACCCATGAAAAAATGGATATTTTGCAGTCTTTCGCCCCTCTGTGCGGTGGGTTAACTGCAAGGAGCGGCGAAAAAAGTGGAAAAGTGAGTGGGCAGACATCACAACAGAGAGTTCCGCGCGATACTCGGCGTTCGCCATGTTCTGGACAAAGCCCCTGTTCTCACAGCCAGCTCGTCGCCCTGCACGAGAGACGGGCGCTCACGGCGTAACGGTCGGCTCGGCCGGCTCTGGTTTGGACTCTTCCCGCGGGTTTTCATCCGTTTCGCCCGCTTCATCGCCCGAACCCGCGGGTTGGTCCGAATTCTCGCCGGCCCGCGGCCCTGCGGCCGCTTCGACATCCTCGACTAGGTTCTCATTTATGAAGTCATCCAGATAGGCGTCCATTTCCTCCGCGGAATAGTCGCTCTCGGTTGGCAGCTCGGTTCCCTGGGCGAGTGTTTCCGTCAAGTCCACCTTTAGCCGCCGGTCGTCGATCTCCACGTCAATGTCTTTGTCGCCGATCCGCAAGACGAGCCCTTCCGCCGATCGGCCTAGCGGAAAGCTGTCGCCTTGGCCGACCTTGACCGTGCGTCGTCGGCTGATAACGAAGAGCCAGGCCTGTTTGCGGCCGCCGACTTGCACGATGCTGTTAAGACGAATGTCCTCGGCGGGGTCTGGGCCGCTGTAAACTCGCGGTTCTTCGTACGCGGCGAACAGATTTCTCGCCGAGATCGCCGTGACGTAATCTCGCATGCTATCCCGACGCAGACGTTCCGACGGTTGCGAACTCAACTGGCCGCGACTCTCACCGCCAGGCAGCGAAACCGCCTCCACCGAGATGCTCAGTTCCAACCTCCGATCGCCCTTGATTGGTTTGATGCTCAGACGGCGAATCTGATGCAGATGGTCGGCCGAATAGAACTTGTGCAGAAACATCACCACTTGCGGTATGCTACCTCGACCGCTGATCTTGAAGGGGAACACGGTGTAAGCGCCGCGACGCGTTTGCTCCTGGCCCGGCTCGAACTTGACCTCGTCGGTCAGTCGCACCTCGGAAACAAGTCCCAGCAGCCATTTCTGGTAAGCGGATCGCGCTTGGTCGAGGTCCGAAGGCAATGCCCGTTTCTTCCAAGCGGCCAACCGGGCGGCGTCTCTTCTGGCGGCGCGGGCAACCACTTTCTTTTCGGAAACCTTGGTTTCCAGGGCGTCTCGCCGCTGGCGAAGCTGGCTTAAGGACTCACCTCCGCCGGCAAACAGAAATACGCCAAGCAGCACCAGCAGGAGTGCTCCCGTGACGGCGGACAGTATCTTTTCGCGTTTTTTCACGGGCTCTGCTCCCGTCGACTATCGGCATTGGAGCCGCTCGTTCTTGGATTGGTCTTGGCGGCCGGTTTCCGCTTGGCTTTGGCGGGAGTGATTATCAGCGAGGAATAGAACTTCCAATCGTAGGGGCGGATTCCGCCGTCCTGGCTGTTGCCTTTGGCCCTTACTTTGTGCGTTTCATCGCCGAGGGTCTGCTCCATCTTGTGCAGCGTGGAGGTTGATTTCACGCGGCCTTCGAGCTTCATCTGGCCGCCGGAAGTGCTTGGCGAGAGGGTCAATTGCGTGAGCATTGCCTCCTCGGCGGGAGGAAACTTCTCGCAGAGCCGATCTATTTCATCCAGCCAAACGATGTCGCCGGCTGTCCATTTGCCGATCTCTCCCACGGACTTCTTCAGTTCGTCCGCTTTGGCGACCTCCTTCTCCAACTGCTCCAACTGATCCGATAGCATATCGATTTCCGCCTGAACTTGGGTTCGTGCGTGATAACGCCATCCGAGTAAGGAAACCGCGAGAACGGCGGCCAAAACGCCGGCGGCTATCGGTTTCCAATGTCGCGTCTTGGAACGACGCCGACGGCGCGGGTGCAGGAAGTCGACGGCATGGCCGCGGTGCTGGGCCTCGTCGAGAACCATCCCCAGCAGCGGTGCGAAACGCCCCGGCGTCTCCGGCAGCGAATCGCGAAGCTCGCCCGCGATATTCAAATCGGAAAACGGATCGAACAACTCGGCGTTGATCGAGAACTCTTCCTCGATCAATTTGGTCAGGTCCTTGTGACGGCGGTCGGATCCGCATAAGACGATCGATCTCACGCGGCGGCCGCCCAATTGGTTCTGGGCAGCGGCCATCGTGCGGCGGATCTCTCCCAGCAGAACATTCGCGCAATCGTCATCTCGCAGCGGATCGCCGCCGAGTCGGGCGGTCCGCAGAAAGACCACCTTGTCGTCGATCATTACCGTCAGATCGGCCTCGTCGGAAAGCAGATCGACCAGCAGGCAAAGCCGAGACCCGTCGGCGATGCCCGAGCGACTGAACAGCGACGCGGCCGAGCAAGGACGCAGCACCAATCGCTTTGGCTTCAAACCGGCGGTGCGACAGGTGTCCTGAAGCTGATCGGCGAGTTGCGGGTCGATGGCCGCCGCCAGTACACTGCGATGGTCTGACGCGCCGTCGCCGGGCGGGACAAAGTCCAGCAGCCAGTTTTCGTCCAACTCGTTGAACTCCTGCATGGCCTGGAAGCGGACCATCTCGGGCAGTTCGTCATCGTCGCCGGGCGGAAGGGAGAGTTGCCGCAGTTCGATATTGCTTCGCCCGACGGCGACCAGTGTGTTGGCCCCGCTGACACCTCGCGCGGCCAAGGCGGCGGCAATCCGCTCGCCGATGTTTACCCGATCGTCTTGCCGCTCGGGCAGGCTCGAACGAAGCGAAACCGAGAACGCCTGTTGAATCACCACCCGCCCGGCACGGCTGGAGGCCACCACCAGTCGCGCTTCGCTAGCGTTCCATTCCAAAGCAAGAAGTTGCGGCATGTTCGTCGGTAGAGTCAGGGTTTGTTGAAGGACAGGGACTATTCGTGAACGGGGGTTATTGAGAGATAGCGGTTATTGGGAGATAGCTGGCCAATCTCCAGTATAATCGCCCCGCCGCCCCTTTGACAGCTTGCAGCGGAAATAGTTCACGGAAGGACAAGTCCATAAAAGGACAGGCATATTATATAGCGTATCCGAATGGCTGCGATTGTCGCGGTTGCCGCTATTTTGAAAGGAAGCTTCTCCTGAAAGGCCGGATGACCACGCGGATTGCCGCTTTCGGGGGACAAACCCGCCGTCGAGGGCGCATTCGGTGAGTGGCCTTGCTTTGGAGAAGGCTAATCGCTTTGGATTGAAGATGCCGTCGGGCGTCGTGGCGACGAGCGGCCGCCGGTTACCCGCTGTCGGGCAAGGCGACCAGATTGTTCAAATGATGAACGCCCCGACGTTCGGCCAGTTCCTTAAGACGAGCCGGGTCGGTGGCGAAATGGCTGCCGAGAAGGCGACGCCGAGCGAAAAGAGTCTTCAAACGATGACTCCACAATTCGGCCGACGTGCCGAGACGTTCGAAGATGCCGGCCACCTCGCGCGAAACACGGGCTTTGCCGTTGCGAAATAGACGACTCGTGTAATCGACCAACAGCAGGTAGTTGCCGAGCGAAAAGCCTTCGACCATGCCCTCGCGAGGATGATTGCGATTGTCGTGGCTTCCGCGCGAATTCGCGATGCCGGCTTGGTGCGACACGCGGCGGTCGTCTACCGGGCACAGCCAATGATCCTGTTCGACGCGGCCGGCCGCGCGGCTCGCGGTGATGCTGCCGCCGGTCGCTTCCTTGAGTTTGTGAAGCTTGCCTTTCGACTTGACGTGTTGCACGCGCTGGCGAACCGACGTGTGGCGGCTCGTCTCGGGCGTCGCGGCCGTGCCGGCGGCCACGGGATTCAAATCGATGTAAGCACAAGTCGCCAGCAGGGCCTCTTCGTCGAGAATCGCGATCGACTTGTAACGGCTTTCCCAAAACGTGCCTTTGCAGTCGTCCTCCTTGTTGGCCATTCGGGCAAGCGGCTCTTTCAACGCCTTCATGAACCAGCCGAGATCCGCCAGCCGTTGGCGATACTTGGCGACCAGTTTTTCGTCGTTGAGAATCTCCTCGACGAGCATTTTCACGATCTTCGGCTTGTTCAAGTTGGCCGTCCGCGGCGGATAGACGGCCAGCCATCGGCGAGCGACTTCTTCGTTCGACCAGTCGTCGGCAGTGGCTGGATCGAGCCGCACGAGCAGGTGCAAATGGTTGCCCATCACGGCGAATCCGCAGACGGAAACGGCGAAATGCCCAGCCAGCATTTCGATCCGATTCTCGATCCACTGCCGCCGGTGTTCAAACCCCTCGCCACAGAGAAAAGCCCTCCGCACGCAGCGGGAAATGCAATGATAGTAACGAGTTACGTTCAGATCCACCAATTGCGACCGAGCCGTAGTCATCGCCGTGCCCTCATGAAAAGGTGCGTGAAGTTGCCCTGAATATACCAAAACCGCAGGGCCACGTCAATGATATATGCCTGTCCTTTTTATAACTTTGTAGCATTTGGGAGAAGGCATTCCTGGCTGTTACGCGTCCAATCCCACGAAGGGGTTGGTGCGTTTTTCGCAGTCGACGGTGGTGGCGGGGCCGTGACCGGGGTGCAGGCGGGTGTCGTCGGGCATGGTGAACAACTTCTCGTGGATGCCCGCCCGCAACTGATCGAAGCTTCCGCCGGGGAAATCGGTGCGGCCGATGCTGCCGGCGAAAATCACGTCGCCCACCATCACGACCGGCGGCTCCTGGCCCTCGATCTCGTAGATCATGTGGCCCGGCGAGTGCCCCGGTATCAACAGTGCTTTGACCGTCAGGTCGGCGGCCGAGAAAGTATCGCCATCGTCGAGCGTCACGTCGGCGGCAGGGCTCACCAGCCCCATGCCGAAACCGCGTGAGAGGTTTAAGTCGGGGTCGGTCAACATGGGCGCTTCGATCTTGCCAATCACGATTTTGCTTTCCGGCCATCGTTCCTTAATCGCGGCGTTTCCGCCAATGTGGTCGCCATGTCCGTGTGTGTTGAGGATTGCCGCCGGCGCCAGTTCCGCCTCCTCCAGCGCCGCGATGAGCTTTTCCGGTTCCAAGCCTGGATCGATCACGAGACAGTCGCTGCGGTCCACAAGATGAGCTATGTAGCAGTTCTCCTCGAAGGGGGTTGATAGTACCGAGGTGAGTTTCAGAAGCTGTTGACTCATGGAATTGGGCTCCCAATAATGGCGGAAACTGGGTAAACTGTAGCGATTGATGTAATGCGACCTTACGGTTCGCGGCAACGATCGGCGAAAAACGCATGGTTTTGCTGCGACCATTGTAATTCTCTGGTCGACTTTATGCGATAAGGTCGAGTTGGGGCAACCGCCGTTTAGGTAGTTTTTACAACGCATTTCTTCAAAACGTGTAGGAATCGACAATCGCGTGGTATTATTGGTCGCGCGGTGATCGGCCGCAAGTGCCTCGGGCACGGCATTTTGGCCCGTTCCTCGGGCTTTTTACAACCAGATCGTCGTATTGAGCCCAACACGGCACGCAACTTGCACAATGCTCACTTAACTCGTTAATCAGAACTGGTACTGGCGTTACCCATAAGCTTCAAGGAAGAACCAAATGGTCTTAAGCTATTCCACTCGCGGTTTAGTGATGTTTTCCGTCGCCGCAATTTTGTGCTTGGCGTGCTCTCCGCTCTGGGCACAGCAAGGTCGCCCCGCCTCGGGCAAGGGGCCTTATCGGGTTGCCGAGCGTGCCACGCCTATCCAACCGGCCAAGTCGCCCGATTTCGGAGTTGCCAAGCCGGGTGAACATCCGCTGATGCCGGCCCTGCGGTGGGCCTACGACGGCGTGAACAAGATCGAAAAGATCAATGACTACTCGGCCACGCTGGTCAAGCGGGAAGAGATCAAAGGCGAACTGCGAGAGCATGAGTTCATGTTCGTAAAGGTTCGTCACAATCCGTTCAGCGTCTACATGCGGTTCCTCGGTCCGGCCGAGCTAAAAGGCCAGGAAGTCATCTACGTCGAGGGCCTCAACGACGGCAAGATGTGGGCACACGGCACCGGTTTGAAAAAGAAGATGTTCGGCACCGTCTCGCTTAAGCCCGACGGATTGGTCGCCATGCAGAATCAGCGATATCCCTTGACCGAACTGGGTATTCTCAATCTGGTTCGCCGGTTGGTGGAAGTGGCCGAACACGACGCCACCAAGGGCGAGTGCGAGGTCAAGTTCTACAAAGGGGCCAAGATCGAGGACCGCGTATGCACCTGTATCCAGGTGATTCATCCGGTTCCCCGCCGCGACTTCCTCTTCCACAAGGCTCGAATATTCGTTGACGACGAGTTGAACATGCCCATTCGCTACGAATCTTATAGTTGGCCCAAGAAGGCCGGCCAGAAGCCCGGTTTGATGGAAGAGTACACGTACATGAACCTCAAGCTAAACAACGGGTTCACCGACGCCGACTTCGACATCCGCAACCCCAACTACGATTTCGACGAAAGCGTGGCTCAAAAGTAGCCAACATGCACCACTGAAGACAGCGCTATGAAGCAGGGCCAGACCGGGCAAACCGCCGACGGCGATGGTGCCCGGGAAACGGGTGGCGGCAATCGGTGGCTTGCAGTCGCATGGCGGATCGTCCGGATACCGCTGATCGCCTACCTGCTCGTGATGGTGGTGCTGATGTTCTTTGAAGAATCCATTATCTTTCACCCTCTCAAGTATCCCGAGGGCGTTTGGAAAGTCGGCGGCTTCGAGGTGGAAGACGCCTATTTTCAGGCGGCTGACGGCACCAAGTTGCACGGCTGGTACGCGCCCCGCGAGAATCCCCGCGCCGTGGTTCTGTATTGCCACGGCAACGCCGGCAACGTAACCAACCGCACGGAAATTTTGCGAAGGCTGAGCCAACGAACCGGTGTGTCGGTTCTGATCTTCGATTATCGTGGATACGGCCGCAGCGAAGGAAAACCCAGCGAGGCGGGCGTATTGGCCGACGCTCGCGCCGCCCGGGCGTGGTTGGCCCAGCGGGAAGGCATCCCGAAGGATGAAGAAGCCGAGAAGATCGTGATGATGGGCCGCTCGCTAGGCGGCGCCGTGGCGGTGGACCTCGCGGCCGCCGACGGTGCCCGGGCTCTCGTGCTGGAGAGTACCTTCACGTCGATTCCCGACATGGGCACCCACATCTATCCGTGGCTGCCGGTGAGGATGTTCGTCCGCACCCGACTCGATTCGCTGTCGAAGATCGGCAGCTACGAGGGGCCCTTGTTGCAGAGCCACGGCGACGGCGATTCGATAGTTCCTTTCCAATTGGGAGAGAAGTTGTTCCAAGCGGCCAACGAGCCGAAGGAGTTCATTCCGTTCAAAGGCCTCGACCACAACGACTATCAGCCGATTGAATATTACGACAAACTGAGCGAGTTCTTCGATCAACTTCCCGACTGATCGCCCAGACATCGTGTGCGGAAGCATCTATCCCAGGAACAATCGCCGCGCGTTGGCGGTCGTGGTCGCGGCGAACTCTTCGATACTTTGTCCGCGCCGTTCAGCCAAGCATCGGGCGATGTGAATCACGTTGGCCGGATCGTTGCGCTTTCGCTTGCCTCGCAATGGATGGGGCACCAGATATGGGCTGTCGGTCTCGATCAGAATGCGATCCTCCGGCACGCTGGCCGCCACGTCTCGCAGATCGTCGGACTTCTTGTACGTGACCATGCCGGCGAAACTGATGTACAAACCCAGGGCGAGGCACTCCTCTGCCATTGCCGTGTCGCCGGAGAAGGAATGTATCACACCGCTCAATAGTCCCGAGCCAGAAGGATCGGCGGCGGCTGCCGTGTGCAACGCTTCGAGCAGTTCCGTTTGCGCGTCGCGACAGTGGATAACCAGCGGGAGTTCCTTTTCCCGAGCCAACTCGATGTGCCTTGCGAAGTAATCCTGCTGAACCTCGATCGGCGTGAAGTCCCAGTAGCGGTCCAAGCCGGTCTCGCCGACGGCCACCACCTTCTCGTGGGAAGCTAGTTCCTCGATTCTGGGCCAATCGTCATCGGCCGCTTCGGCACAGTGGTTCGGCTGAATGCCGACCGCCGCGTGGACGCCCGGGTGTTGTTCGGCGATCTCGATGACCTGCCGGCTGGAATCGGCCGTGGTGCCCACGCAGAGCATGTTTTCCACGCCCTCGTCGCGGCATCGGGTAATCACCTCGGCCAGATCGTCCTTGAACCGACCGTCGTCGAGATGCGTATGGGTATCAAAGAGAGTAATCATTACGTGCTTTGTTTCTCGTGGTCGTGTATTCAGTGCGTTTCGCAAGGAAGTGTTTCGTACGAATAGCGGTCTTCGTGCCGCTTTCTTGCCGAAACGACCCTCGCGCTCATATTGGACTGGCTTTCGCCCGATGGCTCCAAGCCCCGAGCAAGGAGGCAATTGCTTTGGTCGAATTGCGGGAGTTACGCTCGGGTTTCGATAACGATAACCATACCCCGGACTGGCGCGAACCGCCAGGGTGCTTTTCGCGGCGCACTGGGGTGCGAATCGCGTCCCGGTCGGCTTTGGCGCGCGTATTCCGGGCAACCGTAACGGTACCTCCCGCGCGGCAGCATCCGGGTGAAGGCCCCATGGAACTGAAAATCGCGTCAACGGACTGACAAGGGAAGCATTGATGGAGAAAATCGAAGAAAAACGGTATTTTACCCCGTTCGACAGAGGGGCAATAAGCGACACCGAAGCTCCACGACACAGCGGTTGCCGGTGCCTTTCGATGGATCGAACGGCCTTGTAGTTAACGGCGCAAAGTCAATCTTTATAGCAACTTACGTCATGGGCGGATTGCCCGTGTGAATATTGGAAAGCCACTGCAATTGGGTCGAACCGGCAAATGGCACTAATTGTGTGCCATTTATAAAAAAAATACGCCCGATTCGATGTCGAGAGCCTCGGATTTCCTTGACTTCACCAAAACGCGCCGTATCGTACAATAAAGGTGACGTGCATGGGCCCCATGCATGCCGTGTATGCAGGGTTGTCAAGATAGACAAGCCTGGCAAAAAGCGAAGGAACGTGTCATGTTGGTTTTATCCCGAAAAAAGAACGAGAGTATCATTATCAACGACAACATCACGATCGTCGTGGTGGAGATTCGTGGCGACAAGGTGCGTCTGGGTGTCGAAGCACCCAAGGAGGTGCCAGTACATCGTCGCGAAGTCTTTGATGCAATTCATCGAGGCGATTCCGCGCCTAGCGATACTCCAACCAACAAGCCCGACACGGCCGGGGCCGGAAGCGATTCATAGAGGGATTATCCCTTCTCGTCTTTCCCGGTGCCTTTTCGTGGCAAGTCTATTGCCGGGAACGTGCTTGCTCGGTCGTTAACCGCCGTTACTGGTGTTGATTGTCGTCGTTGGCTAGAGAGTTCAGCGCCAGCGCGACCACCAGACAAATCAGGTCGATAACCCAAAGCAGGCCGCATGCCCAGGCCACGTAGCCGAGGACCCTACCGCCGGTTACGTCATTCATCGCGCCCAGCAAGGCCGACACGGCCAGGATGACGCAAACAGCCACGGGCAACACCACGGCGGCGCCCAATAGAATCATCACCCCTCGCGGGGGGATTAGTTTTTGATCCATAATAGTTCCCCTAGAGTTCCTAATTTTACCGAGCGGCCGGAGGCTGTCAACCGCCGCCCAGACGACGCGGAGCAGTTTTACTTTGGCGGTTGGAGACTGTTACGGAGGAAAAATTGGTGGGGATCGCGATTTATTGTGCCGATTGATCGAAACATATCCGCCGCTGGCACGTACTACCCAATGTGACGATCCACCAATGTGATGGTCCATTGCCCGGAATATTCATACCAACCCGAAGCGCAAGCGAGGAGTGGGACCGCTCGTAGCAAAAAGCGGTGTCTTTGTGCCACTCTCGCACACCTCGCTTGCGCTTCGGGTTGGTATGGTGCGGCAACGTCCCCTTTGTCTTGACTTGAAGGATTCTAAGTTCACAATGGGACTGAGAGGTGGCGAGACTGAGAGAAGCCGACCAGTGACTTGTCGGCTACCATAAGCGGGTGGTCGGAACGCCCAGAACAGGGAAGAACTCAAATGACTCCAAGCAAGCGCGCGCTACGATTGTTTTCACCGATTGCCATGCTGATCGTGGCGGTGTGCGTTCTGGGCCCGTCTTTCTGTCCGGCCGTCGAAGTAACGCTCGACGACGGTCGCATTGTAAAAGGGAAGGTGGGAAAACTCGCCAGCCTGTCGGACAAGCCGGAAGATTACGGCGCCGACAACATGAAACCTCGCACCATCATATTCTTCGACGACGACCTTCGACGCACGTACGTTTCCTTGCGGCAGGTTCGCCGGGCGGCAGGAGCCATTCGGCAAGACGATCCGGCCAAGTTGGACGAGAAGTTCTACATACGCCAACGAGTTAAGGAAGTGGGAGCGACGGTCAAGAACGTTGGCCCCATGCTTTCCGTTAAGCCGTTCGACGAGTACGGTCGCCGCATCTTTGAAATGAACACCAACGCCGGTCCGCTGGACATCGTCCAGGGGATTACGTTGCTTACGCCATCGTACGCCAAGGTCGAAGGCATAAGCCACGTTTGGGACATGCGCGTCGCTACCAGTTCCATTCCGCCGGCCGTGCTGCACAAGATTCTCTTGAAACAGGTGGACGTAAGCGACATCGAGCACCATAAGAAGATGGCTCGTTTCTACCTGCAAGGCGAACGCTACGCCGAAGCCCGGCAGGTGCTTGAAAACCTCGTGAAGGCCTTTCCCGACGACGACAAGATCAAGGCGGACCTTCGGCCCACGATCCGTCGCTTGCGGCAACTCAGTGCCCAGCGGCTGTTGCGCGAGTTGAAGCTGCGTCGCGAGGCGGGACAGCACAAGCTGGTCATGAACGGTTTGGAGACGTTCCCTTCCGAGGACGTGGCCGGCGAGATTCTCCAGGAAGTTCGCGAGAACCTCGACCAGTACAAGAAATACATATCGCGGCGAGAGAAGACTCTGACGCAATTCCAAGCCCAGTTGGCGAAGGTCAAGGACCCGGACACTCGGGCGAGGATCGAACCGGTCGGCGAGGAGATTTCGGCCGCGCTAAGCATGTCGACGATCGGCCGTTTGGTTGCTTTTCGCCAGGCCGCCGACGACCCGGACATGTTGCCCAGCGAAAAACTTTCCCTGGCCCTTAGCGGTTGGGTGGTGGGCGCCGATTCGGCCACGGAGAATCTTGCCGTGGCTCTGTCGTTGTACCGAGTCCGGGAGAGAGTGCTCGAGTACCTCAACGAGCCGATAAAGCTCAGCCGCCGGGCGATCTTCGACAGCCTGCATTCGGAAGAAGCGGCTTCCATGGAGATGTTGGCGAAGATCATTTCCAACATGAAGCCACCCAGCGACATGCCCAAGCCGATTGCCGACGACAAGCCGGGTTTCTTCGAGCAAGAAGTGGCCTCCTTGCCCAAGGAGCCGCCGGCAAGCTATCTGGTGCAACTGCCGCCGCAGTACGACCCTTATCGTCAATACCCCACCATCGTCACCCTCCACGGTGCCGGATACACGGCCGAGCAGCAACTCGACTGGTGGGCTGGTGCTTGGGGTAAAGACGGTTGGCGAGCCGGCCAAGCCACTCGACACGGTTACATCGTCATCGCGCCGAGATGGACCGCCGAACATCAGCGAAAGTATCGCTATTCCGCTCGGGAGCATGCCATTGTGCTCAACAGCTTGCGCGACGCTTGCCGGCGTTTTGCCGTGGACACTGATCGCGTGTTTCTCTCCGGCCATTCGATCGGTGGCGACGCCGCGTGGGACATTGCCTTGGCTCATCCCGACCTTTGGGCGGGAGTTGTGCCAATCGCCGCCATGGCCGAACGATATTGCGACCACTATCGCGACAACGCCAAGCTGCTGCCCTTTTACGTGGTTTGCGGAGAAATGGACAACGGGCAATTGCTCAGAAACGCCCCCGACCTGGAGCGGTACTTCAAGTACGGCAATTGCACGGTCGTGGAGTATCTCGGCCGCGGGCACGAGCACTTCTACGACGAGATTCTGAGAATCTTCGACTGGATGAGCCGTTACCGTCGCGACTTCTTCCCTCGCCAGTTCGAGTGCAAGACGATGCGCCCTTGGGACAATTTCTTCTGGTGGGTTGAACTGGAGGGCATGCCGGCGAAGACGATGCTCGACCCGGTCAATTGGCCGCCGCGTGGAGTGAAAGCGGCACAGATCAACGGTCGGATCACGGCCACCAACGGCGTCAGCGTAAGTTGCGTCCGGGCCGCGCGTACCACGGTTTGGCTTTCGCCGGAAATGGTAGATTTCAGTCGGCGGATATCAGTCACGGTCAACGCCCGTCGTTTGACCCGTGCCGGAAACGTTCAGCCCGACCCGCGAGTATTGCTTGAAGACGTTCGCACCCGCGGCGACCGCCAGCACCCGTTTTGGGCGAAGGTGGAGCAGAAGTAGACAGCGAGCTACTTCCCGCCACCTTCTATCTCGAACTTATCTGCTCGATGATCCATCGGTCGACGTCGGCGAGCATTTGCGGCGCCAGTTCCTGGCCGCAGGGGTATTGCCGCAAGGCGACCGATACGCCGGCGGTGTGGAAGAGGCGAAGATTCTCGCAGGCATCGTCCGGCGAGTATTCGGTGCTGTCGCGGCCGACGGCCAAGAAGACGGGCAATTTTCGCGATTGGTTGATGTTACCCAACGGTGTGCGGCCGCTCGGGAACGGGCCGCACAGCGACAACACGCCCGCGAAACGCTCGGGGTTCTGCATGGCCAGTCGAAAGGCCATGGTGCCGCCGCAATCGAAACCGGCGATGAAGACCCGATCGGAGGCGAAGTTGTATTTCTCCGCCGCGACTTCGATGGCGTCGAAAACGCGTTGTTCGGCCCGAGTTGTATCGTTCTCCGATTGTCGCCAGCCGAAGCCGACGCTGTCGGTTTCCGGGTTTTCCTCGACGCACACACCGCGGGGGGCTACTGCCAGATAGTTGCGCATGCTTATCAACGGCATCACGCGTAGCAACTGCCGTTCGTCGTCGCACGGCCCGTGGAGCCACACGATCAAGGGGTATTTGTAGCCCGGTTCATAATGAAGCGGAGCGAACTGCGAGCAAGCCGTGTCCTGCGCGGCGGATGAAAATTGGGCCGATTCCACGCGAAAGGCCGGCATGTCCAAACCGCGACGGCCGGACTTCGTTGAACGTTCTGTACTGCCCATGACGGAGTGATCTTTGCGTTGGCAAATGTATTGGTATGAAAAGAGAAGAATGCGCGAATAACCTGGAGGCTTGAAGAAGTCTCCAAGTGAATAGTGACTTTAGCGGATCGGGTAACCTGCTGTCAACCGCACCAGTGGCAAGCCCGAACACTCGAGGACGTGGGAATAGGCATGCGTTCGTCATGGGGTAGCCGAGGTTCAAGAACCTGGGCTACCGGATAGTCTCGGCCTGCAAACCCAGGCGAGCCAGTCCCTGAGACGCCCTGGCCTTCTTTCCTGGATTCCCTATCCTTGTCAGCATGCCCCCGGCCCCCAGCCTCTAACTCCCAATCCCCAATTTCCAACCCCTAGCCCCTGTCCCCTCGCCCCTGTCCCCTCGAACTACGTATCGGCAGCGTTCCGTGGGCAAACGTCCATTGACATCGGCGTGGTTTTTCGAGTACAAGCCGGCCGTCAATTCCCCATTGCTTATCCAACTCACACCGGCGGCCGCAACGCCTATATCCCCAGTTCGGCGTCGGGTGACACGTTCGAATCACATAACTTTTCCTTGTTCCGATGATGTTTTCTCGCCGTGTGTAACCGTCCCTCTCGGGCTCGGCACGCCGGGAACTCGTTTCCTTTTCGACAAGTCGGTATTCACCGGCAAGTTAGCAAATGCCCCCGGAAGATCGCGACGATAACGATCGGCAAGTACCCGACGGTGCCAAAGCCCGCGTGGCGGCATTGCTTTCGGGCGTTGCGCGTGCTGTTCCCGGTATTTCGCCGTCGGGCGAGGCGGGGGCCGGCAAGTCTCGGATCATCGCCTTGGCGGTTGCCTGCACGATATCCATCGGGGCGGTGCTCGTCGCTTGGTTCGTCATCTTCTCCGGCAGTTCGGCCGACGAGCAAGTAACCATGGACACCGTTCTGGAAACATTGGACAGCGGAGCCTATATCGAAGCGCACAAGCTGGCCAAGACTCTCCAGGAGCAGGGCAATCTGCCGTCGGAGGAACTCGGAGGGCCTCTGTTCGCGATGGGAGCGTCCGCCTGTTACGAAGCCGACGCCACCTGGAGCAAGCGAAAGACGGCCCATTATCTGGCCGCCTCGCGATATCTCGAAGAGTCCCGCGACCGCGGCTTTCCCGTCGGCAGAAGGGCCGAAGGCCTCTTCCTCTTGGGAAAGAGCTATTACATGTCCGGTCAGATACCGGCCAGCCGTGCCGCTTTGAAGGAAGCGCTCAGAGTCAGTAAACGTTACAAAACGGAAATCCACCGGCTGTTGGCCGAAGCATATCTGAACGACGCCAAGCCGGATCTTGAAAAGGCGATGGAGCAGAACACGCTTCATCTTGCCGACGACGGCCTTCCGCACCAGCAGCGGCACAAAGGGCTCCTGCAACTGGCCCAGATACAGTTTCGTCTCGGTAAGATGGACGAGTGCGTGGAAACGCTGGAGAAGATTCCCGATAAGGCCAAGAATCGGGCCGACGCGATAATCATCCGCGGCCAATTGCTGATCGAAGAGGCTCGCGCCCTCAAAGCCGATCGCAACGCCGACAGCGAGGCTCAACTGACCTCGCGGCGAAAGTACCAGACCGCCGTGAAGACGCTTCGCGTCGCGCAAGGCCACGATACCCTCAGCACCAACGCCACCCGCAAGGCGATGTACTTGATCGGCGTCTGCTTCCAGGAGACGGGCGACTATCGCGCCGCCCTGGCTCAGTTCGCCCGCACTCGCAAGCTCTTCCCCGATTCGCCCGAGGGGCTGGCCGCCAACTTCCAGGAAGCGGAGCTCTGTCGCCAGTTCGGTCGCGACTCGGCCGCGTTGGCCGGCTATCGGAGAGTGTTATCGAGAGTTACCGACCCGGACAACTACAGCAACCCCTGGCTTCCGCTGGAGCCGTTGCGGTCCCGCATGCTGGCCGCCTATACGTCCTATCTCGGTGCCGAGAACTTCGAGGCCAGCTTGGAACTCACCAAGGCGTTTTATCCCTTGTTCTCGCGCGTGCGAACCACGGAGCTGACCGCGCGGACTTACCGCACCTGGGGCGATTCACAGTTGAAGAAATCCGGACACAACGCCGGCACGGCGGGAGAAACGCTTCGCCACACCGGCCGCGCGCATCTTCGCCGAGCCGGACAGGTATACGCCAGATTGGCCCGAATGCAGTCGGCCACCCGAGATTATCCCGACGAATTGTGGAACAGTGCCGACGCGTACATGCGGGGGCAGGACTACACCAGCGCGGTGAAACTGCTGACCGAATATCTAAAGAACGAATCGCGACGCCGCCACGGCGACGCTCTTGCCATGTTGGGTGAAGCCAGACTCTCGTTGGGCGAGGTCGACGAAGCCATCGAAGCCTTCAAGCAGTGCGTGGAGTTCCATCCTCGCGACCCGGCCGCTTTCCGGGCACGACTGTTGGCAAGCATGGCATACGTGGAAAAGGGAGATATCAGTAAAGCCGAATCGCTGTTGGAAGAGAATCTGTCCGGCGAGGGTATGACCCCCAAGAGCCGGGAATGGCGGGACTCGCTGTTCGCCCTCGGCGAGTTGCTCTATACCGACCGAAGCTACGGCCAGGCCATTCGCCGCCTGGAAGAAGCGGTTACCCGATATCCCGACGCCCCCCAGGCGCTTGAAGCCCGTTTCTTCGCGGCCGATTCGTACTTTCAAAGCGCGAAGAGTGCCCAAGGAAAGCTGAACAGCGATATCCCCCAAAGCGTCAAGACCGTTCATTCCAAGAAGATACGCGAGTTGTTCGCGGAGTCGCTGCGGCAGCATCAGGCCATTCGGCAAACCTTGGCCGAGAGGAACGAGCTGGGAGAATTGACGCCGCTGGAGAAGTCCATATTGCGAAACTGCTCCTTCGCGATTGCCAACATCCATTTCTCCACCGGCCGCTACGAGGAAGCCATTAAGGCCTATTCCACCACCACGAACCGTTACCAGAACAGTCCCGAGGTGCTCGACGCATACGTGCAAATAGCAAGCGCCTACCGCCGTCTGGGAAAACCGGACGAGGCCAAGGCCACGCTGGAACAAGCCAAGGCCGTGCTCAAGAGAATGGGCAACACGGCCGACTTCGCAACCACCACGAACTACAACCCCCAGCAGTGGAGCCAACTGCTCGATTGGCTCGGCAGCCTGTAATTCGGCCCGAGCGCGTTTCATTTAACCCGCGACACAACAGACAACCAAACCATTAGTGCCATGAGCGAATTCGAAACGGACACATTGCTGCAACTGGTCGGCGAAAAGCGCGACTGCCTGCTGAGCATAAACGCCATGGGCATTAAGCAGGCCGAACTGATCGAGCAGGAGAACATGACAGCCCTGCTCGACCTGCTGGCGGCCAAGCAGCGGTTGCTCTTGCAGTTGCAGCGAATCGAAAAGGGGCTCGACCCGTTCCGCTCGCAAGATCCGGAAACGCGCCAGTGGCGCTCGCCCGAGCATAGGCAATCGTGTGCCGATAAACTGGCCGAGTGCGAAGCCCTTTTGACCGAGATCATCGGTCGCGAGAAGGGTAGCGAGGACGAACTCGTGCGTCGCCGCGATTCGGCAGCCGTGCGGCTGCAAGGCGCCCACGCCGCGGGAGTCGCCCGCGGAGCGTATTCCAACTTGGAAAAGAACCGTAACAGTCAACTCGACATTTCCTCGGATAAGTAGGACGCAAGCCATGAGCGAACATTCCCTACCGATAGACGCCGCGGCACTCGACTCCAATGCCGATCTGGAAACGGTCCTCGGCGCTTGGCATTCGGCCACTCTGCGGCTGGAGCAAACGCACCAGTCGCTTCAAGAGGAGGTGAGCCGGCTGACCGACGAGTTGCAGGAGAAGAATCGCGAGTTGGCCCGCAAGGACCGCCTCGCCGACATGGGCCAAGTGGCCGCCCACGTCGCGCACGAGGTGCGAAACAGTCTGGTGCCGGTGACGCTCTACTTGAGCCTACTGCGGCGGCGGATTTCCGACGACTCGGGCAGCTTGGGCATGCTCGATAAGATCGAGTCCGGCTTCACCGCACTGAACGTGGCGATAAACGACCTGCTGCATTTCACCTCCGAGCGGGAACCGGCCTTCATGTCGTTCGTCCTCTCCGATCTGGTCGAGGAAGTTGTCTGTTCGCTGGCTCCGCAACTGACCGCGCAAGGGATCGAGGCCAGCCTGGACATTCCCGCCGGATGGCCCGTCTCGGCCGACCGCGAGATGATTCGTCGGGCCACGCTGAATCTTGTCCTAAACGCGTTGGATGCCATGCCCGACGGCGGCACGCTGGTGATTACCTCCTCGGTTTCGCCGTGGGGAGTGGAGCTTGAAATCGCCGACAGAGGTCCCGGCCTGCCCGAGGAGATGAGGCAGCGCGTCTTCGATCCGTTCTACACGACCAAGCAAGGCGGCACCGGTCTGGGGTTGGCTATCGTGTATCAGATCGCCGAATCCCACGGGGGAAGCGTGACGGCGGTCAACTGTCCCGAAGGCGGAGCCGCCTTCACACTGAGCATTCCGCAGTCGGCAATGGAGGCCGCCGCATGATCGACAAAGCCGAAACATACATCGAACGAGAAACCGAAAAACCGGCCGGTTCAGTGCTCGTCGTGGACGACCATCGCACGGCGCGGGAGTCGATGGCCGAGACGCTCAAGCAAGCGGGCCACGAGGTGTCCTGCTGCTCCAGCGCGGCCGAAGCGCTCAACGTCCTTCAGCGAGAGCAGTTCGACTGCATCGTAACCGACTTCAAGATGCCCGGCATGAACGGCGTCGATTTCATCATCCAACACGAGCGAAAGCAGTACGGTAGCCAGATGGTGATGGTGACCGCCCACGCCACGGTCTCCTCGGCCGTCAAGGCCATGCGGCACGGTGCCTTCGACTACATCGAAAAACCTTTCGACGCCGAACAACTCGAAACACTCGTATATCGTGCCATCCGCCATCGGCAATTGGTCTCCGAGGAAGCTTCCGCCACCGGCCGGTCCGGCCGACCGCAAGAGGCCGTGATGGTCGGTTCCAGCCGACCGATGGAATTGCTGCGACAGCGCATCGCCCAGATCGGCCCCACGCCGGAGACCGTGCTGATAACCGGCGAAAGCGGCACCGGCAAGGAGCTCGTTGCCCGGTCGATTCATGCCGCCAGCAACCGGGCCGCCGCGTCGCTGGTAAGCCTCAACTGTCCGGTGCTCTCCGCTCAGTTGATGGAAAGCGAACTCTTCGGCCACGAACGAGGAGCCTTCACCGGCGCCGACGGTTCCAGGATCGGGCGGTTCGAAATGGCCCATGAAGGAACGATTCTGCTGGACGAGGTGACCGAGATCGATTTGCCGCTGCAAGCCAAGCTGCTGCGGGTGTTGCAGGAGAAGTCGTTCGAGAAGGTCGGTTCCAGTGAGACTGTTCATGTCGACGTTCGCGTGTTGGCCACGACCAATCGCGACCTGGAAACCGAGGTCGCCGAAGGTCGTTTTCGCGAAGACCTTTACTATCGGCTGGCCGTCGTGCCGCTGAGCGTTCCGCCCCTGCGAGACCGGCGCGACGACATACCGGAATTGACCGAGCACTTTTTCGCCCGATGTGCCCAGCGACTCGACCGCGAGCCTTGCACGTTGGAACCCGCCGCCGAGCAGATGCTCATGGAATACAACTGGCCGGGCAACGTTCGGGAATTGGAAAACATCGTTACCCGCGCGAGCGTGTTGAACGTCGACGGACAAATCAAGGCCGGCGACTTGCGTCGTTGGCTGATGAGTCAAGCGGGCGACGGTGGCGCGGCGACCGAAGTCGAAGTGCCGGTCGGATTGAGCCTGCAAGAGATGGAACGCAAACTTATCGAAGCCACGCTGGAGCAGTGCGGCGGACATCGGGCCAAAACGGCCCAAGCCCTCGGCATTGGCGTGCGAACCCTTAGCGGTAAGCTTCGCCAATATGGATATGCCCCACGGGAAAGGAGTTTTTCCAAGGCCGGATAAGGGGCTTTCCGGTGTGAAGAAAACATCAGGGTGCCATGTCCCACGCTTGCGTGGGCATGCCGTGTCAACCGGCGGATTCCGCCGATTGGCGTGGCGCAGAAACTGCCGATTGGCATTCGTTGCGAACAACAAGCTAGAGAAACGAGGAGAAGTCGGTAAAGCACGCCGAGATCGCAAGTAACTGACACACAATGGGTTATGCGATGCGCGACATGGCCCAGGCAGTGCCGCGACGCTGCTTGGCACGCCGCTTGCAAACGAAAACCCGACGCGCTCACACTTTTTAGTCCAACCGGAAACGACCAACCAGTCCCATGCTTTCAGGCTTGTTCCAAACAACGACGATCCCCGTGCTCGAGCAGGTGGTCAATTTCAGCCAGGCACGCCACAACGTGCTGGCGGGAAATATCGCCAACGTTGACACGCCGGGATACAAAGCCCGGGATTTGTCGGTCGAGGACTTCCAGGACAGACTTCAGCGAGCAATACACGAGCGAACCCAACCGCCTGTAAGCCGTTCGCCGGGCGAGCCGGCCCAAGAGGAACAGCGGCTGTTGGCCCATGTGGCCGACAACAGCAAGACGATCCTTCGCCACGACAAGGCCAAGGTGGGCATGGAGTATCAAGTTACCGAGATGGCGAAGAACCAGATGCAGCACAATCTGGCAATAACGATAATGACCAGCCAGTTTCGCTTGCTGCAAACGGCCATAAGCGGCCGCATGTAAGAGTAACGAGAATCGCGATTAACGGAAGGAAGCCCCAATGTTTCCCTCGCTCGACATCAGCACGAGTGCCTTGGTTGCCCAACGGGCGCGAATGAACGCGATCTCGGGAAATCTGGCCAACCTGTCGACCACCCACAATGCCCAGGGTGAACGTGTACCATACCAGGAGCGTTACGTGATTTTCCAGGCCGACGAGAGCGTGGGCGCAAACGGAGCGCCTGGCGTTGAGGTCAGCGACGTTGTTATTTCCCAGAAAGAACCGGAGTACAAGTTCGAGCCGAACAACCCCGACGCAATTCAAGAAGGTCCCAAAAAGGGCTATGTGGCTTATCCGGATATCGATATGATGGCCCAGTTTACAAACGCCATGGAGGCCGCCCGATCGTACGAGGCCAACCTGGGAGCCATCGACATAGCGAAGAACCTTCAACAGCAGACGCTTAGGATTCTTGCCTAATGAACTCAATAAATAACATTTCGCCAGGAGTATCGCTGCCGGCCGTCAAGCCATTGCAGGTGGGCGGTGCCCAGCAGGGCGGCTCCTTCAAGGAGTTCTTGGTGGATTCGATCCGCGAGGTCAACTCGATGCAACAGTCGGCCGATCAGGCCGTCGAGCAATTGGTAACCGGCGGCGACGTCAACCCGGCCGAAGTACTCACCGCCGTGCAGAAAGCCGACCTGGCCTTCCGCATGATGATGCAAGTCCGCAATAAGATGGTGGCGGCGTATAACGAGATTCAGAATATGAGGGTGTAGTGGGTAGTGGATAGTACGCACAATAACGTTTAGCTCAAGGCTCAAAGCTCAAAGCTCGAAAAACCTTCCCAATCGAGAGGCTCCACGGATGGATTTCCTCAATCAGGCTTTTGCTCAAATTAGCGACATGTTTCGCTCGATGACACCCGGCGCGCGGCTTACGGCCGGGCTTCTGTTGGTGATGGTCGTCGTTAGTTTGGGATATCTTTTTACGCAGCAAGTCTCCGGCACCGACGTCTACTTGATGAACGGCGCGCCGATTCCCGCCAGCCAGCAGGCCGCCATGGAAGCGGCATTCGCCAAGGCCGGGCTGAACACTTACGAGTTCGAGGGTTCGCGAATCCGCGTACCGGCTGGACAAAAGGCCGCCTACATGGGCGCTCTGGCCGACGCCAAGGCGTTGCCGCCGGACTTCGGCTCGTACATCACCGACGCCATCGAGAACACCGGGCAATTTTCGTCCAGCAGGCAAGACGAGCAACGCATGAACGCCGCCAAGCAGAGAGAGCTTGCCCAAATACTCTGCAGCATGCGGGGAATCGAGAACGCGGCCGTGCTTTTCGACTGCGAAAGAAGACGGGGACTGAACGCGGAAAACCTGAAAACGGCCTCCGTAAGCGTCAAACCATTGGGATCCGAGGAGTTGACTAGCCAGCAGGTATCGAAGATTCGCTACACCGTGGCCTTTGCCTATGCCGGATTGAAACCCGAGAACGTCACCGTTACCGATCTAAACGGCCGCACCTATCCCGGCGGCGAGGACATCGCCGGCACCGGCCCGGAAAGCGACCGCTTGGGACAGGCCAAGCAGCGAGAAGAGGCTCTTTGGAAATCGAAGATAGAAAACCTGCTATCATACGTCCAAGGCGCGATCGTCACCACATACGTGGAACTGGACAACAAACGGGTAAGCCACACCGACAAGATCACCTACGGCGACGACGGCGCCAAGCCCATCCCAATAATGAGCAAGGAAGAGAGCGACTCCAGAAGCAGCGAAGGCGCACCGCCGGCCGGGCCTCCGGGATTGAAGGCCCAGGGAGCAAACGGTCCCGCTACTCTCGCAATGTCGCGAAAGGGTTCCAGCAAATCTGAAGACAAGTCGAAGAGCGAGCAAGGCAGCGTAATCAACACCAAGCACGAAGTAACCGAGGAGTTTCCCTTCACCACCAAACTCGTGAAGGTCTCCGTCGCACTGCCCAGCAGTTATCTGGCGGGAATATGGAAGCAGCGCAACCCAACCGAGGAAGGGGCCGAACCGGCCGAACCCGATCAGGCGGCCCTGGATACCATCCGCGACGAGGAAGTTACTCGCATTACCGATCTGGTCGGCGCGTTGCTCCCCAAACCAACCGCGGGCGCGGCCACCGCCAAGGACTTGGTCGCCGTCAGCGTATTTCAAAACATAGCTGGCGAGCCGATCCCCGAGCCGGGGATGGCCCAAAACGCCATGGCCTGGTTCGCCAAGTCGTGGAGCATGCTGGTGATGGTCGGATTGGCCGGCTTCAGCCTGTTGATGTTGCGGTCGATGGTCCGTGGTACGGTCGTCGCGCCGACGCCGAATGCGCCAGAAGCTGCGACTGCCGAAGGTGAAACCCCGGTCGACGAAAGCGAGTCGCCACCCGCCGCGCGATTGGCCAGGTTCAGCGGCAGCGGGCCTTCGCTTCGGGACGAACTTTCCGAACTGGTCCACGAGGACCCCGACTCGGCCGCCAACATCCTCAGAACATGGATCGGACAGACGGGATAAAGCATGAACGAAGAGCAAAACAACCTGAGGAAAGCCGCCATACTGCTGGCCGCCATGGACGCCAACACGGCCGACGAGATGCTCGAAAAGCTCGGCCCGGAGCAAGAGCAACAGATGCGCATGGCAATCGTCGATCTCGGCGACGTCGACCCGCAGGAACAGCGAAGAGTGGTCGACGAGTTCATGCGAGTCGGGCCGATGATGCCCCAGGGGGAGCCGGCCGGAGTCGATCTGACGGAGCAACGGGGAAGTCGCTGGTCGCCGCCGAGTTTGAACGACGGCGAGAGGATGCCTGAACCGCCAAGAACGTTTTCGGCCGGCTCAAGCGGCACCTCGCGCCCATTCCGCTTCCTCCACGAGGCGGAAACCGAAAGGCTCGCCCGGGTGTTGACCGACGAGCGGCCGCAAACTATCGCGGTCGTGCTTTCGCATCTTCCGCCGGAGCAGGCCGGAGAGGTGCTTTCGCGGCTGACCGCTTCGCTACAGGTCGAGGTAATCCATCGTCTGGTCGACTTGGAAGAAACCGACGCGGAGATACTTCGCGAGGTGGAAGAGGCCCTGCAACCGCGATTCGCCGAACAGATGCGAAAACAGCGCCGCCGGGTGGCCGGGTTCGCCGCCGTGGATCAAATCCTACAGGCTTCGCAGCCGCAGGTGGGCATGAAAGTCATTGACAATCTGTCCACTCGCGACAAGGCCCTGGCGGAACGCTTGGCGCCGCCGACGGTGCATGTTGAGTTCGACGACCTGACCGCCTTGGACGACAACTCCTTGGCCATGATTTTCGAGAAAGCGGGCGCCGAACTGTCGATGCTGGCGTTGCTCGGTGCCGCGCCCGAGTTGGTCGAGCGAGTGTTGCGATGGCTGCCGCCGACCGAGGCCGCCAACGTCCGATACAAGTTGGAGCATCCCGAACCGGTGCGCCTGAGCGACGTGGAGTCGGCTCGACGAAAGATCGCCGACATCGCCGAGCGGCTGCATCGCGAAAAGCATATCGAGTTGCAGGGTTCCCACGAGACCCTTGGATGCGAACTGGAAGCTGTTATTTAGCATAACAACGAACGGCAAGAACACGATAACGCATGTCAACAATCATCAGAGCCACCGACAACAATCGCGGCACGCAGTGCGTGGCCTTCAACTTCGACGACATGGCCGGCCGGGCCGATCGTTACCTAGAGCAGGTGCGTCAGGAAGCGGCGAAGCTCGTGGCCGCCGCCCAAGCCGAAGCCGACGCCGTCCGCAAGAAGGCCGAGGACGAGGGGCGTAAGGCCGGTTTTCAGGCCGTCGAGAAGATCGTCGCCGAGAAACTGGCCACCACCATGCCCGCCATGCAAAAGGTGATCCAGGACATCGGCCACGCCAAGCAGTCGTGGTTGACCCACTGGGAATCCAGCGCCGTTCACGTTGCGGCGGAAATTGCTAAACGCGTAATACGCCGCGAGTTGCCCAACCAGCCCGAGGTCGCGCTCACGCTCGTGCGAGAAGCGTTGGAACTGGCGGCCGGAAGCTCGCGATTGCAGATACACCTCAACCCGAGCGACCACGAGGCCTTGGGCTCGCAAGTGGAAGCAATCACCAAGGAGTTGTCCAGTTTGGCCGAAACCACATTGGTCGCCGACCCCGACATCACGCCCGGCGGCTGCCGAGTAGAGACTGGCTTCGGCACGATAGATCAACAGTTCGAGGCACAACTGAAACGCATCGAGGAAGAGCTGACGTAGGGGATGGGGGCGAGGAGCGAGGGGATAGGGGGTAGATTGTAGAGCGCGTCGTAACGCACCAAGACCAAGGATACATCCCAATTCACGGGACAAGATAAGGCGGACGGGAGTCAGCGAGGCTTATTCACACTAACCCGAAGCGCAAGCGAGGAGTGAAGACGTTGACGGCAGTAAGCGACGTTGAAGTGCTAGCCGGTTTCACCTCGCTTGCGCTTCGGGTTGGTATGAGAGATCGCCATGCCGCACCACGATTGACGGCATACGCCAATTCATGGTGCATCGCGACGCGCTCTGCTGATTGACGACACACCGGAAATATACCGATAACCAATGCTCGACATAACCGAACAACTTGAAGGTATCATGCCCGCCGCGCTGGGTGGAAGCGTTGCTCAGACCGTGGGCATGACGATCTCCGCCGTCGGCTTTCCCGCTCCCGTGGGCGCGGTGGCCGAAATCCAGCGAGAGGCCGGATCGCCGCTATTGGCCGAAGTTATCGGTTTCCGCGACGAGCAGACGCTCTTGTATCCCTTCAGCGACCTCGCCGGCGTGCGACACGGCAACCGCGTGAGACTGGTACGCAGCTCGCGCTGGTTGCGAGTTGGCGATGAACTGCTGGGCCGCGTGGTCGACGCCGCCGGAAACGTTGTCGACGAGCGACCGCAACCGGCCCTGCAACATCGGGCCGCCTTCAACCGCCAGCCGCCGCATCCTTGCAGCAGACCGAGAATCACCGAACCGCTTTCCACCGGCGTCAGGGCCATCGACTCGATGTTGACTTGCGGCCGAGGGCAACGTTTGGGAATCTTCTCCGGCTCCGGCGTGGGTAAAAGCGTGACGCTTGGGATGATGGCCCGCTACACGTCGGCCGACGTGATCGTCATCGCACTGATCGGCGAGCGGGGTCGCGAGGTAAACGAGTTCATCGAGCGCGACCTGGGCTCCGAGGGTTTGGCCAAGAGCGTGGTCGTCGTGGCCACCAGCAACGAGCCGGCCTTGGTTCGGGTGCAAGCGGCCAACACGGCCACGGCGATTGCCGAGTATTATCGCGACCAGGGCAAGGACGTTTTGTTGCTTATGGATTCGCTAACCCGCTTCGCGCTGGCCCAGCGAGAGATCGGCTTGGCCGCCGGCGAACCACCTGCTACTCGGGGATATCCGCCGTCGGTCTTCGCGCTATTGCCGAAAGTCGTCGAGCGTGCCGGGCGCAGCGAAAAGGGAAGCATTACGGCCTTTTACACGGTCCTGGTCGAGGCCGACGATCCCAACGAGCCAATCGCCGACACGGTCCGCGGTCTGCTCGACGGGCATGTGTGGCTTTCGCGAAGTCTGGCCTCGCGCGGGCAGTATCCGGCCGTCGACATCTTGCAGAGCCTAAGCCGCTTGATGCCCGAGGTCGCGGACGAACAACACAAACAGGCCGCCATGATGATCCGCAGGCTGTTGGCCGCCTATCGGGAAAACGAGGACTTGATATCCGTCGGTGCGTATCGTCGAGGCAGCAACCCCACGACCGATCTGGCGATCGACATGTACGACGCGATCAACCAATTCCTCGGCCAGCAAGTGGAGGAGCCCTCGACAATGGAGCAGGCCACCGCCGGGCTGATGGAGTTGTTCGCCAGGTGCGCTGCCCAATTCCAGGAGCAAAAGGCAGGCCAAGCGACCGCCACCGCGGGGAATCAACAGCCCGCCGCGCCACAACCTCAAGCGGCTCCCACCGCTCCGCAACGAGCGGCCGGGTGAATCGAACAGATGAGCAACGGATTTAACCCCTAATGGCAAAGTACAAGTTTCGACTGGCCACGCTGCTGCGGCTCCGCGAGAACACTCGCGACGAGCGAAGGGCGGAACTGGCCGAAGCTTACCGGGCCGACAACCTGCTGAAAGAGAGAATCGGAAACATCGACTCGGAGATGGACGCCCTGAAGAGTCGGCAACAGGCAACCGCGGCGCCGGGGGCCGTGAACGTCGATCTGCTGGTCGAGTCGCAGCGATACGAGATCTCCTTGAGAGCGGAGAAGACTCACTTCCAGCAACAGCGGAAAACCATCGCCGAGGAAATCGACCGCAGGCAACAACGATTGATCGAAGCCAACCGCGAGGTACGCGTGCTGGAGAAGCTGCGGGAAACGCAAGAGAACAGACACCGCGAGGAAGAAGAACGGCAAGAGGCGAAGGTACTCGATGAAGCGGCCGTGCAAAAGGCCGTTAGGGAGGCCGTGCGATGATCAAGAAGATACTCGGCGCTTGCGGACCGCTGTTCGTTTACTTCTGCATCGCGACCGTTATTTCGCAAACGATACTGTTGGGATACGCGGCGGTGGCCTGGAAAATAGACGGCACGAAGCTCGTGCAGATGCTCGCCATTGCCAGGGGAATCGACCTGTTCGCCATGAAGGAGGAAGTCGACAAACAGCGCGAGGACGTGTCGAAGGAGCAAGTCTCGTACGAGGAAATACGGCAAGCAAGAGCGCTTAACGTCCATCATTTGCAGCTTCGCGAGCAGGCGCTTAAGGACGGGCTGGAGCAACTGCAGTATAAGCAGCGGCGGGTCGTGGAAAGCCTGCTGAGCGAAAGGGCTCAATTTGATCAGGTCAAGACGTCCTTCGAGAATCAGCTTAAGAGCATGGAAGACGGCGCGGTTGCCACGGGGCTGACGAACGTTCGCGTGCCGCTTGAAACGATTAAGCCTGCCCAGGCCAAGCAACTGTTGGTGGAAATGATCACAAACGACGAAATGGACGTGGTTGTTTCGCTGCTAAGTGCCATGCCGGGCAGCAAGTCGGCGAAGATAATGGGCGAGTTCAAAACGCCCGAGGAAACCGAGCAACTGGGTGAAATCCTGCGACGCATGCGGCAGGGCGTGCCCCTTACGACGTTGGTCCAGGAGACCGAAGGCCAACTCGCCGCGCCAAACCCGATTCAGCAGTAGCGGAACCAGACTACTGTCGCCTTTCGCTCCGCGAAAGTAGCGTGCGCGACCATTTGGCAACAATACCGTAGGACTTTGTATTTCGGCGTCTTGTCAAGAGAATAGCCATTGTGAGGTTGGGCGCATAAGCCAACCCGAGCCGAACACCAGAAAACGTCAAGCAAAGAAGAAATGCCCCGATGGTGAACATACCGCGGATAAACCTCGAACAAGTCACCGGATTGCCGCTGTTGGACAACAGAACGGCCGCCAGCGAGATGTTGCAGCCGGCCGGCGATGTCGGCGGATCATTCGGCGAGCACCTAAGCGGCGCTCGGCGGACCCCCACGCAAGAATACGAAACGGAAGACCGCGAGCGAGTCGAACCGGCCTCCCCGCAAGATGATCGGAAAACGACATTCGACGACGAGGATCGACGCCAATCGAATGGAGCCGCTTCCGAGTATTCGCGCAACGACGACACGGGCACCGTCGACGGCGGTCAGTTCTCCGATTCCGCCGAGGAAGCCGCGAGTCAAGAAACGTCCGAAAACGAAGAGCCTCGCAACGCCGATGACCGTGATCAGGCCGACCAGACGGCCGACGGAGATTCCGAAAACAACGAATCACAACAGACGGAGAGCAAGGACGGCGAATCCGAAACCGGTGAGGTCGCGAACATAGAGGTCAAGGACAGCGAACTCGAAAACGTCGATTCCAAAGACAGTGATGCTCGGTATGGCGCTGCCGCCGGCGCGGAGGCAGCCGTCGAGGAAACTCTGGTAAAGGATGACTCGCCAAAGGAAGCGGCCGACGAGAATGCCAAAGCGGAAGACGCCGCCAAGGATTCCACCGCAAAGGAGAGCAACGGGCAGGCCCGCCATGCCGGCGAATCGGTCGAACTGAACGCCGAGGATGATGTCGACAAGCAATCCGCTTCTCAAAATGATAAGGGCGACCGATTGCAGCGGCACGTCGACGCAACCGGAAACGAATCGGCTTCGCAAGAAGACGCCGCCAAGGAAACAACCGGGGCGGCGGCCGAACAAGAGGGAAGCACCGCCGGCAAGCCGACCAGCGAGGCAAAAGGAAGCGGCACGAGCGAGCTTGACGCCGCCAACCAGAATCAGTCGTTCTCCGAGACGAACGACGCGAACACCGGCAACCAAGCCGGCGCGTTGTTCGGAGACGCCCATAATCCAGAGGCTCAAAAGGAGTCCAAGCGGGAAGCTAACGGCGGATCCGTTGAAGCCCAACCGAAAAGAGCCGTTCCGACGAGCGCCTCGACCAATAGCGGACCGGATGTCGCGTCGACGGAAACCGCCGACGCGACCGGCCCGGCCAATCCGGTTACCGCTTCTACGCCCGCGACGACTTCGGCGGCCGACCTGCCGACCGGCGTCGAGGCATCGACTCCACGGGCAAATGCCAATAACTCGGCCGACACTCAAGCGGCTTCCGCCGTGCGGGAGTTGACCGGCCAAACACGAGGGACCGCGAGCACATCGCAGGCACCCGCGGAAGACGGGGGGGAAGGCGTCGACGCGGCCCGTTTCGTGCAACGGGTTGCCAGAGCTTTCAGGACGATGGGGGATCGCGACGGCAGCGTGCGTTTGCGGCTCAGCCCACCGGAATTGGGATCGCTGCGCCTGGAAATCGCCGTTCGAAACGGAGCCATGACCGCCAAGGTCGAGGCCGAAACGGCCACGGCGCGAACCCTGTTGTTGGATAACCTGCCTGCCTTGCGAGAACGTTTGGCCGAGCAAGACATCAAAGTCGAGCAGTTCGACGTCAGCCTATCCGACCGCTCCGCCGGCGGCAGTCCCGAGCAGACGGCCCAGCAGGCGGAGAATCGCCAAAGAGGTCAAGGTGGCGGCGGATCGTCGACGCCGAGCGAGAGCGAACGCGAGGAACAAAGCGAAGCGGAAACGCGAGTGCCCGGCGGATCGGGCGAAGGCACGCAATTGAACATTGTCGTGTAACAAAGGCCAGTAGCGGGCAAAACATTCGGGGGATCAAAAGGAAACCGAACCATGTCGACAAGTCCCATAACAGCGGCCGATGTGATTGCCGCCGAGAATTCGACCAGTCAAGCAACCAAGGATGCCTGGAGCGACGTCTCGCTGGAGTCGTTCATGGAGTTGTTGGTCGTCGAGTTACAGAACCAGGATCCGCTGGACCCGATGAACAACAAGGAAATCCTCGAACAGATGAGCCAGATTCGCGAGATCGAATCCAACCAGCATCTGACCGACACCTTGGAATCGGTGATGCTGGGGCAAACGGTCTCCACGGCCGCCTCGCTGCTGGGACGAACCGTCTCGGCCCTAAGCGACAACGCCGAATGGATCGAGGGCACGGTCGACAAGATATCGATCGAAGACGGCAAGCCGAAACTCCATGTGGGCGGCGACACGGTCGACATGAAGAACATTTCGGAAATCCTGCCTCCGGGCGAGACTTCGGAAGAGGGTTCCGAGGAAGAACAGCAACAAGCGTAATCGACAATTATCCCGACCGCGTCCGGATGAATCTGTTTTCGTCGACGAGCGGCTCGGTTTCAAATAGATAACCAGTTTCAAAAAGACACGAAGATTATTATAGAGGGGATATACCATGGGTCTAGCATCCGCACTAAGCACGGCCTTGACGGGGTTGACGGCCGCCGAAACGACGATCGACGTTATCGGTAACAACCTCGCCAACTCGAATACAGTGGGCTTCAAGGCCTCCTCGGCTACGTTCGCCACGCAGTTCCTTAGAACTCAGAGCCTCGGTTCCGGCCCCACGGAGACCTCCGGCGGTACGAACCCACGGCAGATCGGCCTCGGTACGATGGTCGCCGACATTACGCCCGACTTCAACCAGGGTACCATCGAGATCAGTGCAAACGCCACCGATCTGGCCATCCAGGGCGAGGGCTTCTACATCGTCGAAGGTCAGGCGGGCGAGCAGTTGTACACTCGAAACGGCATCTTCAAGATGAACGCCGCCAATGAATTGGTCACCATCACCGGAAACCGCGTGTTGGGACATACCATCGACGACCAGTACAACCTGATACCGGGCCGCTTGAACTCGCTGAACATCCCGCTCGGTGCCGCCGTGGTCGCCAAGCCGACCGCCGAGGTGGACCTCGAAGGAACGCTGACCCCAACCGGCGACATAGCCACCACGGCCGAAATCATCGAAAGCGGAGTTCTTGGCGAGGGCAAATATACCTATCCAACGACGCCGCCGGACGCGGTCCAGGCGCCCACGCCGAACGTGACTCTAAGCGGTGCCGCGGCACAAGCCGGCCTGGGACTGAATGTCGGGGATACGTACTCTTATCGCGTGGTATACGCCGACAGCGCCAAACTCGCCGACCCCGATACCGAAGGCCTGATCTCGGCCGACATCGGTTCGCCTATCACGGTGGCCGTCGGCAATCAGCAGATCGCCTTGAGCGGCATTCCCAACCATGCCGACTACTCGCATATCCGAATCTACCGTTCGACCAACGGCGGCGCTTACAAGTACATCAACGAAATCACTTCGGGAACCACCGCTTTCGTCGACACGGGATATG
>Ga0180432_10001147_pt1 | contig 42496 bp, 31 predicted proteins | sample SS_ome_10_FD_132414 | JGI IMG/M metagenome (GOLD analysis project Ga0180432, IMG submission 132414) | Hypersaline lake sediment archaeal communities from the Salton Sea, California, USA - SS_1_MS_2 metaG | ecosystem: Environmental > Aquatic > Non-marine Saline and Alkaline > Hypersaline >... | reverse complement strand
GTGATCAACACTGGCAGAGCCAGTGGCACCCGAAAAGACAACACGAACCATCGCGAACGAGGTATCCGTCGGAGCTGGAAGGGAGAGTGCCCTTCGGTATTCGAGAGAGCCCGCGCTGATTTGGTCCTGCATGTGAAAAGTCGAAAGACGCTTCACATGCTGACATGATGACCGAGTCCGCGCGGGCTTTTTTTGTAGGGTGCCACAAGCGGCTCGGGAGGGCGAGGTCGCGTGCGAGCCGTCGTTAACCCGCGAGTGGACGTGCCACGTCGCATCACCCAGCACTGGCAGAGCCAGTGGCACCCAACTGCTAACCCGAAGCGTGAGCGAGGGACACAACCAAACGATGATGCGGCGTCAGCCGAGTGCAAGGCGGTAGCTGCAGAACAACCGAACAGCCTGCAACCGCGGCTCGGCGGGAGCCTCGCCCTCCCGTTAGACGTTACCACTCCAATAAACAAACGTTGAACATCCGCCGAACAAGCAGCGAACAAGCGTTGAACAACCGCCGAACAAACGATGCACAAATGCCAAACATTTCGAACATTTGCCTGGCGCTGGCCGAGCCAGTGGCACACTAAACAATCCGCCCCCCGCGCAAGAAAAAAGCACGCGACCCACGGTAGTCGCGTGCTTCGAGGATGAATATCCAATGATCGCTATGCGGCCGCAAAAACCTGCGACGCAAATTATGTCGACCGCAACCCTGACAGCCGCAACCTTAACGGCGGGGCGGGTCGTTCTTCAGCTGGGCGATGCCGCCGACGGCGCCGCGAGTGACGACCGAGGCGCGGGTGTTGCGCGAAGGACCGACGGCGGTTCGCGTAATCACTTCGTCCTCGACCATACGGTGCGATCGCACCGGCACCTGTACCGTTCGCGTCTCCGGCACCAGCTGGCGACGGGTCACGGTCTGCGGAATTTCTTCCACGCGAGTTTCCCAACGCGTCCGCGGTACGTGGTGGTAGCCAACGTAAGGCTGGACGAAGGGATTCAGCAGCCCATGCCAACGGGCTTCGAGATGGTACTCGGTGACCGGCGTGTAGACGGTCCGCGTCGTGGGACGCGACTCGGTCACGTATTGTTCGCGGTAGACGGTCTGAGCGCGCTCTTCGACACGCGTTTCCGAGATCGGTCGCTGAACCCGACGACTCACTTCACGATAGGTAACACCATCCTTCTCGAAATAACGCACGTCCTCGGCGAGAGCGGTCGAGGTGAGCGTCGAAAGGGCGGCGACAACCAACAGCATCCTTGCTTTCATGGTTTCTCCTCCAGTTCCTTCGCTACGGGCAGTCCGGTAGCTACTGGCGGTTATCGACCTGAAAAAGCGGCCAACTTGAGGCCCTCGCGTATCTGGCCATGGGGTAGCGACTTACGCAATCGCGAAATGACGCTTGCAGGGCGAAAAGAGAGTGCTAGCACTTGGCCGCGAGGAAGCAGCCGAAAACAAAGCCACAAGATGCGGAATATGCCCCTCTTAGACGGGAGCAAGCAGGCAGCATCGCGGGCCAACAAAAGCCGCGCGAAGAGACGGCGTGGCGTGGAAAGCTGGGGCGGCGCAGCACGACACGAAAGCGGAGCCAGGCCAGCAGCGGCAGCACGACACGGCCGCCGAGCGAACTACTCCGCTTCCTTGCTCCACATGATGACGCCCACCGCGGCGATGGGAACAACGACCACGATTAAGACGACAGTGAGACCGACGAGAGTACCAAACATTGAAACTCACCAGCCCCATGAGGCTGGCCCCAAAACGTTGCGAATAAGAGTTACCGCGGTAGGAAACACGAATCGGTTGCCAAGCACGGATCGACGGCGGTCGATCGCTCCATTCTGCCAGATCGGCTCTGCGCCGTCGACAGACCTCCCAAGGGGCCCGTCGACAGACCTCCCAAGGGGCCCGTCGACAGACCTCCCAAGGGGCCCGTCGGTAGGCCTGCTAAATAAGGCGGCAGCAGCACCGGGATCTGACGCAATTGGGGTCGACTTTCTTGGCCATCCGCGCGGCGGTATGATGGCTCTCGCTGCGGTGAACGCCCCTGGGCAGGCCTCACCACGGATCGTGAGTACGGAGACGAGATCGAACCAAGGGAGAACCAACCATGAGAAATCTAGCACGAGTTATGCTGCTCACCGCCGCGGTGGCCGTGAGCCTGAGCTTCGCCGCTCCTCAACAGGCCGAAGCCCACCGCCGCTGGGCCTACTACGGTCCGCGGGTCGTGTATGCCGCCCCGCCGGTGGTTTATGCCGCCCCGTATGTGGCCTATCGCCCCCGGCCGATTCTGGCACCTCGCCGGGTGCGAGTCGCCCCGGTCTTCGTCCCGGCAGTACCCAGGCGGGTCTACTACTACGGATTCTAGAAATACGAGACGCCATGCCGGCCAGCCCTGCGGGGCTGGTCCGCCGGCGTGCTCAATCACGAACTTATGAAGACGCTCGACCAATTGATCGAAGAGACCGGGCTCACGGTCAAAGAGATCGCCACCAAGGCGAAGCTACCCGAAGAACGGGTCGCGGCCATGCTCGATGGTCGCTGGACCCCCAGCCCCAGCGATCGCGAAAAGATGGCGGCCGCCTTCGGGCTGACCGCGGACGACATCGTCTGGGGACACACCATGGATCCCCGCAACGTCCGCTACCGGCAATTCGGCCTGGAAGACAACATCTAGCTCCCGGTCATCTGGACCTGGTCGATGCGCGGGGCCGGTCGATGGGGGCGAATCTGAACGAGCCCACCAAGGTGGCACGGGCGACGTCGCTGGTGCGCGAGCGACCGTCAACGAAAATTCAACCTTACATCAAGACAGACGGAGAAAGCGACCATGAGCGTGGAAGCGAAACTTGCGGAACTGAACCTTACACTGCCTCCCACGCCCAAGCCGGCTGGGGTCTACAAGCCGATCGTGATCGTCGACAACATCGCCTATCTCTCCGGGCATCTGCCGATCCTGCCCGAAGGGGGCATGATCACCGGACGCGTGGGAGCCGACGTGAATCAAGAGACTGGCTACGACGCCGCCAAGCGATGCGGGCTGGCGATGCTTCGCACACTGCTGGACGAACTTGGCAGCCTGGACCGCGTGAAGCGAGTGGTGAAGGTTCTCGGCATGGTCAACTGCACGCCCGACTTCCACGCCCAACCGGCCGTGATCAATGGCTGCAGCGAGATGCTCGCCGAGGTCTTCGGACCGGAAATCGGCGTAGGGGCGAGAAGCGCGGTCGGCGTGGCCGCCTTGCCGCTGAACGTGACCGTCGAGATCGAAGGTATGTTCGAGATCGAGTAGGGGCCAGTGGATTTGCGGTGGATCGATTCGCGAACCTAGCGGCGGGCTGTAACGGCCTAGCGGCGAGCTGGCAGCAGCGTAATTCGCTCGCCCGGCTTGGTCTCGAGCACCAGCAGCGAACGGCCATCGACGACTTCCGTGGCGTCACCACGGCGAACGACCACCTGGGTGGTTCCCCAGGGATTGCGAATCTTGCACTCGCCACCGAGCTGCGAGGTAATTTCAACGAACGGAACCTGCCCGTCGTCGCTGGAACTTCGCACCAGAAAGCCACCGCGGCAGAGCAGCTCGAACTCGGCATCCCACTCGCGTGGCCAGGCCGGGAAGAGATGAATCACCGGCTCGGCACCGGGCCGTGGCGGGATGCTCTGACAGAGAGCTCGCTGCACGGAATAGCTGACCGTGCCGAGATGCTCGATGCCTTGAGTCTGGGCACCTTCCTCCAACGACATGCGGTTGGCGAGCAGCAGATTCGGATGCGCCCCGGTACGGAACGCCTGACGCGGCAGTACCTCCTTGAGATCCTTGGCCGCTCCCATGTTGGCGGTCACGATGGTCGTCTGGTCCAAAATTCGCTGGAACTTCTCCGGCACGCCGGCATCGCGACGCTTCGTGAAGCTGCGAGACTCGTAGGTCAGCTCGGCCATTCGCGTGAGATTCGAACGCGGCGTCTCCAGCGTCACCAGGTCGAAGTGAATCGCCGGACGAAGGCCGACGCTGCGGGCGTTGAACTTCTTGGCCGGCTTGAGCGCGGGGGTCCACACCACGCCATCGCGAGTCAGCCGCGGATTGACCGCCTGCAGATGCAGGTTGGTCGGCAGCGGGGCAATATTCTCAAGCAGGTCTCGCCAGGGGCCACGCAAATCTTCATCCACGCCGAGAATCTCCGAGGCCTTAATCGCGAGCGGCAACACGCCCATGATCGAGGCGATCTCTTCGTGAGGATCTTGGCCGCCCCAGACGCCCTCGCCATTGTTGACGTTATAGATGTGGTAACGGCCGTCCTCGCCCTTCTTGATATTGGGATAGGTGCGATAGAACTGAGCCACGCCGCGGAGCATCGGATAGGCTCGCTCCCGCAGCCACGCTTCGTCCTGAGTGTATTCGTAGCGAAGCCAGTAATGCCAAGCGATCTGGGCCTGGCTGAAGAAAATGTGAGTGATCCAGGAGTGAGGCATCGCCTGCGGAGCGTGGATGAAATTCCATCGGCTGGCGAAACCGTTCTGCGCCAGGGCGTGATTGCGGAACTTGGCCGAGGTCGCCTCCCACAGCTTTCGCTCCAGCAGCAGATCCTGCAGGTCGGCGGCAATCGGTTCGGACAATTCGGCCAGGCCGTCGAAGTCGACCGTTTCCGGAATGAAGATACCGTCAGATCCCCACTGCTGACGCGCCGCGGTGGCGGCCGAGTCGATCATGCCGGAATACATATCGAACAGCGGATCCATCAGCTCGGTGTGATTCGCCGCCATCGGGGTCCAGTAGAGGGTCTGCGTATTCCACCACCAGAACTTGCTGCCCCAGCGACGAACATCGCCGCCGGTGCTGAACAACATGCCGTTGAACTTGGGCGGAATACGTCCTCGCGAAGTGGACGCCATCACGTAGAGGTAATAGTTGTAACCTTGCTCGACCCGGTCGGCGGTGCCGTCTTCGCTCGACATGCGGACGAACGACTTCGACCAGAAATTGTGCCACCAGGCGAGGTTCTCCTCGCGGACCTTCGCGTAACCACGACGGGCACCTGCGCGGGCATGCGACATGGCAACCGCCGGCACGTCTTCACCTTCATCAAAGCTGGCGGCACTGCCCATCCAAACCGTGTAAGGGCCATCGCCGGGGCCAATGGTCAAACGAGCGGTCGAGGCGTCGACCTTCTCGACGGTCGCCTCGCGGCCTTCAACCACGATCGCCACGGCAGAGCGGCAGTAGTAACCCTTCTGCGTGAAGGTCTGCTGCAGCACGGCGGTCGATTCGTCGAGCTTGAAGGTCGACACAGCGCGGTGCGAGCCAGTCAGCACCCAGTGGGGACGCAGCATCTTCAAGTCAACATGCGTGGCACCGGCGGTCTTGCGGGTATCGGTAACGCGAATCGCCATCGCATCCCGCTCATGCCAGCCGAAGATCTCGGCCTGCGGGGTACCACTGCCGACGGTCACGAGACCATCGTAAACGGAGAGGTGCTGCTCGACGTCGGCCGGCGGAAAGACATCGCCATTGAAGGTGACGGCGACCTTGGCCAAACCGCCGCAGTAATCGACCGAGTAGGCACAATCCTTATTGACTGCGAACACGTCGGGGCGATTGAGCTGAAAATGGAGCGAGCTGCCGCTGGTCCAAACGAGGCTACCCATCCGCCCGTTGCCGACCGGCAAACCGGCTTCGCTTCGCTTAACCTGACCGCGGTAGTGCAGATCGGTCCGCGAGACGAGAGCCCGCATGTCGGGTCGCGATGGCAACTCGGCCAGCGGGTTTGTTGGCGAGGGGCGATTCGTCTCAGCGGCCAGCAGAGCCCGGCCCTGGAAACTGACAGCCGTCAAGCAAAGAGCGGCCAGGGAAAACAGGGCCGCGTAATAACGAGGCGAACGGATAGCGGCGCAGCCGTGGCGCGAGCGGAAATTCTGGAGCATGCGAATCGACACCGAGGGTGGGAAGATGCGTGGTGGGTAGGTGTTAGGAGGGATTGGCGCGAGGCGCCAAGTTGGGCCCATTATAGCGGCAATTGGCCGTCATCGCGAACGCTCAGCCGCGTCTCCGCCTCGCGTCGTAAAGACTCACTTCACAACAGGTTAACAGGCCGCCGATTGCTGGCCATTCTTGGCAGGAATATAATTCAGTCTGCGAAAATCAAACGCGCCGGGCTACGGGCTCCTGCGCATGAGAGAGCGGACAAGAGCCAATCATGAAGCGAAGGCACAAAATCGTGAAGCGAATCGGCGGCGGAGCATTGCCGCTGGTCTTCACCACCGTGGTGATGCTGGTGCTCCTGGTCTTCGCGCTCTCGGGGGTGCGTGGCTGGTTCGGTGCGGCGGAAAGCCGTGATCCGCTGGTCGTTTACTGTGCGGCCGGCGTGACTCCGGCAGTGGAACAGGTGGCTCGCCACTACGAAGCGGAGTTTGGGATCCCGGTTGAAGTTCGCTCCGGTAGCAGCGGGGCACTCGAGTCTCAAATTCGCGCCTCGAAGAATCTTCGCAGCGGTGACCTCTACATTCCCGCGGCAGAAGAACCTTTCGTCGCGCGGAACCGCGTCGGCACCGACGCTTCTCGCGAAAGTGGCACGGAACCTTTCCTGGCGGAAGTCATTCCGCTGGCTCGCTTTCGTTTGGCGCTGGCGGTGACTCCCGATAACCCCAAGAACATCGGTTCCCTCGACGACCTGCTCAAGCCGGGCGTGTCGTTCCTCGTAGCAAATGATCAGGCCGCCGTCGGCAAGAAGACGCAAGAGGTGCTCGCGGCCGCCGGTCGTTGGAAGGCGCTCGCCGCTGCCGCCACGCGTGTGTTGACCGTGACCGAAGCGACCAGCATGATCGAGATTGGTACCAAGGCCGACGCTGGTTTCGTCTGGGACACCAATGCCCGTCAGCGAGGGCTAGAAATCGTTCCCGTCGCGGAACTGACCGCGGCTCCGGCCACCATTTCTGCCGGCGTGATCACGACCTCGACCAATCCGACGGGCGCCTTGCGTTTCGCCCGTTACTTGGCGGCACCAGAAAAGGGCCAACAGGTCTTCGCCGAGCACCACTACGAAACGGTCAACGGTGATTCTTGGGCCAAGACGCCTGAGATTGTGCTCTTCAGCGGGGGCGTTAATCGCGAGGCGGTCAAAGACACGATCGTCGAGTTTGAACGCCGCGAAGGATGCACCGTCGTGCCGACCTTCGACGGTTGCGGTGCCCTCGTTGCGACGATGCGATCCGGCACGAACCCGGACGCGTATTTCGCCTGCGATGTATCTTTCCTGACGCAGGTGCAGGACCGCTTTGATGACGGCGTCGAGCTGACCAATACCGACATGGTGATGCTGGTTCACAAAGGCAACCCCAAGAAGATCGAGAAGCTCGAAGATCTCACGCGCGAAGGTCTCGCCGTTGGCGTGGCCGATGAAAAGCTCTCGGCGCTTGGCCGGCTGACCGCCGATCTGCTGAAGGAACGCGGCATCTACGATGGCGTGGTGAAGAACCGTAAGGCGTCTTCGCCCACCGCCCACTTCCTAGTGATGCAGCTGGTCGAGAGCGACAAGCTCGACGCGGCCATCGTCTACCGAGCGAACTGCTACCACATTCTTGAGCAGCAGCAGGCCGACATTGTCCCGATCGATCACGAACGGGCGAACGCGATTCAGCCCTTCGCCATTCATCGGCAGGCCAAGTACCCTCAACTGACGCAACGACTGCAAGACGCACTGATCACGGCCAAGTCACGTGAACGTTTCCAGAAGCTCGGCTTCCGCTGGCAGCTCGACAAGAAGAAACAGGCGGACCAGTAACAGCCGATGAGCGATTACGACGTAGCTGCCGATTCGCCGATGCCCCACGCGGAAGGACAGAAATTCCGTCCGCACAACGACGTCTTCTTCTTCAGCGGACTGTTTGTGTTGAGCGGGGCCTATGTGTTCCTGGTCTGCGGCATGTTGCTGGCCAACGTCGTCTTTACTTTTGCCGGCGAAGGCCCGGTCGAACCGGTACTCGATCCGCAGTTCGCGGCCGAACATCCGGTCATGTCGGCGATCTTCGACAACGCCCTGTTCGCCGCCCTAGCGAAACCGGAAATTCAGTACTCACTCGCTCTGAGTTTGATCTCTTGTACCATCACCACCATCCTCGCGCTCTGGGTGGCGGTGCCGATCGGCTACCTAATGTCCCGGTTCAGCTTTCGTGGTAAGGCCTTCATCGACGCGGTACTCGATATTCCGATCGTTCTGCCTCCGCTGGTGGTCGGGCTTTGCCTGTTGATCATGTTCCGCTTCGCCCCGTTTAGCTTCTTTAGCCGGTACGTGGTGTTTGAGATTCCCGGCGTGATCCTGGCACAGTTCATGGTCGCCGCTGCCTTTGCGGTTCGTACGATGCGGGCGACCTTCGATCAGATCTCCCCGCGACAGGAACACGTCGCGGTAACGCTCGGTTGCAGTACCGGACAAGCCTTTTGGCGGGTTGCATTACCGCAAGCAGGACGTGGTGTGCTGACCGCTGGCACGCTCGCCTGGGCCCGTTCGCTCGGCGAGTTCGGTCCGATCCTGGTACTGGCCAGCACGACGCGGCTTCGCACCGAAGTGCTACCGACCTCGGTCTTCCTGGAACTTCAGGCGGGCAATCTCAAGGCGGCCCTGGCCGTGTCGCTGATCATGATCGTATTCGCGATGGCGATCCTGGTGCTGGCCCGGCTGATGGGCGTGCGTCAGACGCTGGCTTAGGCATACCGCCAGCTACTTCCCACCGCAGACGGCGCAGTCGGCGCGGCGGCCGATCTTGAGTTTGCGGAAGGTCATGTTCCGCAGGTCGCAGGCGACCATCTGACCGGTCAGTGTTTCGCCGAAACCGGCGATGACCTTAATCGCTTCCATCGCTCCGAGGCAGGCGACCATTCCAGAGACGGCGCCAAAGACGGGGAACTCACGCCGCCAGGACGGTGGCTTCTCAGGGTACAGGCACGCCAAGCAGGGCGATTCGCCGGGCACGATGGTCGTGATGTGGGCCTCGAGATCGTACATGGCGCAGTCGACCAGCGGCTTGTTCTGGGCCACGGCCGCGGCGTTCATGGCGAAGCGTTCCTCGAACAGCGGAGCACAGTCGACGATCAGGTCGGCCTGACTCACCAGCCGTTCGGCATTCTCGGCCGACACATTCTCGGGCACCGCTTCGATCTCGAGCCTTGGATTGAGCTCGAGCAACCGCCGCTTGGCCGATTCGACGCGCGGCGTGCCGAGCGAGTCGTGCGTCATCAGTAGCTGGCGATTCAAATCGCTCGGCTTCGTGCAACCGGCATGGGCCAGCACCAACTTGCCAACCCCGGCGGCCGCCAGTTCATAGGCCACTACGCTGCCGAGCCCGCCACAGCGAGAGACCAGCACGCTGGCGTTCTTGAGCTTGCGCTGACCCTCTTCGCCGAACTCCGGCACCCACATTTGCCATTCGTAGGTCGCCCGTTCTTCGTCGGTCAGTTGGGGTAGGGACTCGTTCGTCACGTGGACGTCTCCTGGTTCGTTGATCCTGGAAAGCGGTGAGGCTATTGGGGTGCCACTGGCTTTGCCAGTGCCTTGATGGTGCTGAATGCGGAGCATTCAGCGACAATAAGACTCGCCCTCCCTTACTGATTCCTACCCACCACTAATGGCCGAGAGCAGGGTCAAGGTATCGCCATCCTGCATCGAGTACTCTGCCGGCGACGTCAGTTGTTCATCGCCCACGCAAAGCAACATCGATGGCAGCAGGTCGCCAGCTGAAGTGAATACCAACGTGGCGATCGTCTCGCCGTGCTTGTCGGCCAGCTGACGCAGTAAGTCGAGAGCGCTTGTGCCCTCGGCGACTTCAACCGTTTCGCTGGCCAGCTCGAGGGCCGCCTTGATCTGTGTGGTGTAAGTGACCGTCACGTTCATGGTAAGACCTTCCTGGTGATGTTGTGCTTCGTGGGATCGCGTCAATGAATTCTGCTACCGCTATTCGTCGAGCGAGCCGTTGTTTAGGGCTTGATCGAGGTCTTTCGAATCGCAAGCGACGACCTTTCCGTCGATGAATCGCAAGAAGCGGTCGGCCAGTTCTTTTGCTTCGGAAAGATTGTGTGTGATGTGGACCGCGGTGACGTCGTGCACCTCGCGGACCTTTCGAATCAGCTCGTACATCTGCTGCCGGGTCTCTTCGTCGAGCGCACTGAGCGGTTCATCGAGAAACAGGATTGAAGGGCGATAGGCGAGCGCCCGGCCGAGGGCCACGCGCTGTCGTTCCCCGCCACTGAGTCCTTCAGGTCGCCGATCGACGAGATGCCCGATATCGAGGAGTTCGATCAGCTCCGCGGTCCTCGCTTCGATATCCTTGCGATCCCACTTGCGAATTTCGAGCGGAAAGGCCAGCTGCTCGCCCACGGTCATGGAACTGAACAGGGCCCCGTCCTGTGGCACGTAGCCGATACCACGCTCGGCCGGTTTGGCTCGCGTGACATCGTTGTGCTCGATCACGATCCGGCCGCGGTTGATCGCCCTTAGCCCGCAGAGACACTCCAGCAGCGTCGTTTTGCCGGTGCCGGTCTTGCCCATCAAGGCGGCGTACTCACCATGCGGAATCTCAAACGAGACATCGCTGAGCGAGAAGTTGCCGACGGTGACGGACAGATCGCTGACTTGAATCACGAAGCCTGGGCTCCGGTACCGAGATCGATTTCCAATTCTTCAACCGCTTCGCCGATCGCCTTGAGCAGTTCCTCGATATCTTCCGGGAAGACGTGGCCGATGTTGCCAATGCGGAAACAGTCGACGTCGGACACCTTGCCGGGGTAGATCACGAAGCGACGCTTCTTCATCGCTTCGTAGAGCGCAACGAACTCAAACTTAGGATCGTCCGGATAGATGAACGAGGTGATGATCGGCGATTGATGCTCGGCCGCGACCAGCGACTGGAAACCAATCTTCCGCATGCCGTCGATCAATAGCTGGTTGTTCTCGCGATAACGGGCCGCGCGTTTGGCGATACCACCTTCTTCTTCCAACTCGTCGAGCGCCCGATCGAAGGCTCGCACGGTATGCGTCGGCGAAGTGTAACGCCACTTGCCGCCCTTGGTCTCCATTTCAAACCATTGGTCGAACAGATCCAAGCTCAGGCTGCGAGCCCAACCTTTGGTCTTTTCGAAGGTGGCTCGATGAGCGAGCACGAAGCCGAAGCCGGGCACGCCTTGGATGCACTTGTTGGCCGACGACACGAGGTACTGGCAGCCGACCTCAGGCATGGTCATTTCCACGCCACCGAACGATGACATGGCGTCGAGAATGAAGATCTTGTCGTGCTTGGTACAGATGCGACCAACTTCGGCGGCCGGATTGAGCAGCCCCGTGGTCGTCTCGCAGTGCACCATGGCGACGTGCGTGATCGCCGAATCGTTCGCGAGCGTCTGGTCGATTTGTTCCAGATCGGCCGATTCGGTTTCTGTCTGACGAATCACTTCCAGCGGAATGTTGAGTCGCTCAGTGATCTGGGCGATGCGATTTCCGTAGGCCCCGTTGTCGACGACGAGCAACTTGCCGTCGGGCGGAATCACCGAACCAATGGTCGCTTCCACGGAGAAGGTTCCGCTACCCTGCATCAATACGGCCGTGTATGCGGCCTCCGCTGCATTTGGTTCGTCCGTCTTGCCGCTGCCCAGGGCGAGTTTGACTAGACGTGCGCGGATGCGGGTGACGATGCTGTTGTAGTCATCGTCCCACGTGCAGAAGTCACGCATCATCACTTCTTTAACGGTTCGCGAAGTGGTCAGCGGTCCCGGCGTGAGCAGCAGATAAGGAATATCGTCGTCCACAATTCAGCTTCCTGTAACGGGTCGTACAAGTAGTTCGTCAAATTCAGTTACCAAGGCAGCGAGAAAGTCTTCACGTTGGTCATGTGCTTCATGGCCTCGATCACGCCCTCCTTGATGCCAAGGCCGGAATCCTTCACGCCGCCGAAAGGCGAGCATTCGATGCGGTAGCCAGGCACCTGGTTGATGTTGACCGTGCCGGTGCGAATGCCTTTGACACACTTGATGGCCGCATCCATATCATTGGTGACCACGCCGGAAGAAAGACCAAAGGCCGTGGCGTTGGCCAGTTCAATCGCGTCGTCCAAGTCCTTGACCGCCATGATCGGGGCCAGCGGACCGAACGATTCCTCGACGACCATTTCGGTGTCGCGAGGAACGTCGGCAATGACGGTCGGTTGCAGCAAGGCTCCTTCGCGAGAACCGCCGGCGAGAACCTTGGCTCCTTCGTTGACCGCTTGATCGACGACACGCAGCAGGTTGGCGGCCGACTCTTCGTCGATCACCGTTCCAACGCGGGTGTCGTCGTCAGCCGGATCGCCGCAAACGTACTCGGCCGTGCGGGCAACGAACTTCTCGGTGAATTCGTCGAGCAGCGATTCGTGGACCAACAGTCGCTTAACCGCCGTGCAGCGTTGACCGGAGTTGCGATAACAACCTTCGGCCGCCAGCGTAACCGCCAGTTCCATGTCGGCGTCTTTGAGGATCAACAGCGGGGCATTGCCGCCCAGTTCCAGGCACTGCTTCTTGTAGCCGGCGATCTTGGCGATGTGCTTGCCGACCCCGACGCTACCAGTGAAGCTGACCATCTCGACGCGGTCGTCGGTGATCATCGGTTCGACCACTTCCGAAGTGCTGCCCAACACGACGCTCAGCATCCAACCAGGCAAGCCGGCCTCGTAGAGCAACTCCGCGAATTTGATCGCCGAGAACGGCGTCTTGCGCGGCGGCTTCAGAATCACCGGCACACCGGAGGCAATCGCGGGTGCCAACTTGTGGGCAACTTGATTGAGCGGGTGATTGAACGGCGTAATCGAGGCCATCAACTTGAGCGGCTCGCGGATGGTGAAGATCTTGCGGGCCTTGCCTTGCGGCGAAATGTCGCAAGAGAAGATCTCGCCATCGTCACGCAGTGCTTCCATGGCACCGAACTGCAACACATCGGTCGAACGACCAACCTCGTAGCGAGTCTCTCGCATGCAGAGACCGGCTTCCATACGAATGATATTGGCGAACTCTTCGCGGCGCTCCATCAGCAGCGCGCGAGCCTTGGTGAGAATCTCGCTTCGCTCGTAACGCGTCAGCGGATCGCCACCGGCGGCGTGCGTAGCCAGGGCTGTTTCGAGCTGCTCGCCCGAAATCATGGAGACTCGGCCGGAGACTTCGCCCGTGTAAGGGTAAGTGACATCGACGGTGTTGTCGGTCTTGATCGCCTGGCCTGCGATGTACGAAGGCAGCTCGAGGATGTCGGTGCTTTGCGTGGCTTGGCTCATGCTTGGCCTCCGTTGCAGGTGAATTCAAAGATATCAAAGTTGCGGGGATCGCCAGCGGCGCGGGCGACGTATTCGCCAGCGAGCGGCTCGGAGAGCAACATCGGCACCATCTCTTCGTAGCGTCCGCCGTGAGAGCGAAGCTTGCCGCCGAGCTGCGACAGGTCGTGGTCCTCCGGAGTGCGGCCGACGACGACATCGCGGGCGGAAAGCACATACAAGTCGCCAATGCGGTCGGCCGGCAGCTCCATCTTCAGAGCGGCCGTCTCGCGGTCATAGACCTCGGTGATGCCTTCCTTCTCCAGGACCCATTTGGCGACTTCCGCCACGTCGAGGTTCTCTGGCAGGTGGACCGTAACGGCCGAGCCAAGCGCCCCATGATGAACAACATACGGATCGGTGATCGGGCAGATGACCTTAATGCCTTCGCCGAACTGTTTTTCGAGCAGCGACTGCAAGTAGATCACGTTCGGCTCGCCGTCGAGCGTGTTCTTGGCGTTCATGCCATGATCGGCGGTCGCTCCGACGATGGCCCCGAGTTCCAGCAGGCGGCCAATCTCGGTGTCCATCGCCTCGTAGAAGTCGAGCGACTCCGGCTCTTCCGGAGCGTACTTGTGTTGCATGTAGTCGGTCAGCGACAGGTAGAGGAAGTCGGCCAGACCTTTTTCAACCAAGGCGACGCCGGCACGCAGCACGAACAGGCTGGCGTCGGCGCTGTAGATCTCGGGAGTCTTGTGCCCGACGACTTCTTCCACATTGGAAATGCCGTGGGTTGCCTCTTCGGCCTGGTTGGCTTTTTCGGCACTAAAGGCCATGCCGTCGAGATCCTTGCTGAGGATGTCGCGGAGTTTTTCCTTGGCGGTGACCATGGCGACCTTGCGTCCGGCCTTGGCCGCTGCGGCCAGCAGCGTGTCGGCCCGCAAGAACTTGGCCGAGTTCATCATCACCTCTTCACCCGTGTCGGGATCGAGGAAGAAGTTTCCGCCGATGCCGGTGCCCGCTGGCGGCAGTCCCGTGCAGATCGCCGAGTTGTTGACGTTGGTAAACGACGGCAGGGCCCCGCGAACCATTCCCCGATAGCCGGTCTTGGCGATGCGGGCCACGTTCGGCATGCGGCCTTGGGCAATGCTGGTGCTGAGGTATTCGTCACCACAGCCGTCGATGCAGATCACGGCGATCGGACGGGCGGGGACGTTATAAGTGCGGTCGTTGACCGAGAACGTGGTGCTAACAGGCGTGGTCGACAAGGGTTTCTCCAACGGACAAAAAGGCGGGGTGCTGGGTTGAGCCTTCGGAACTCGGGCGTTCGGGGGCTCGGCATGTCTTGAAGAGCTCCCAAGAGGGGCTCCGGTAGGAGGCTTCATCCTACAACATTTCAAGCACCATTTCAGGGTGGCCCAAACCGCACGCACATCGACGCGAGCCTGTCGGTAAGCCTCGAAAACTAGGCAAATCCTCGCCAGAAATTAACACTTCGCGCCTCTGCCGCCGGGGGCTCCAGCGGGGCCGCCTGGCTACCGTCGAATTAGCGGGGCGAGCACCCCCCCGGCTAGGCAAGCGACCGCCACGATGACGAACACCAGTCCGGTATCGTTTTGGCTTTTATCGATCAGCCAGCCAATCAGCGGTTCGCCCAATCCGGCGAAGATGTAGGCGACGCAGTTCATGACCCCAGTCGCGGTGGCTGCGCGACGGTAGCCCATCAGATCAGGGCAAAGAGCCCAGAACAGCGACTGCGGGGCGTAGACCAGAAAGCCGGCCAAGAACAACAGCACGATCGCCAAGAAGATCTGGTCCTTGGGGATCCAATACATGCCAATCGAGACAGCGGCGGCGAGTAGCATCGATCCGCTGATCACTGGCCAGCGACGGCGGTTCAGGAAACGGTCCGAGATCCAACCGCTCGCCAGGGCCCCGAGTGCCATACCGATGGGAAGCGCTAGCACGATCCATTTGGCGTAGACGCCGCCGGTCTGTTTCCATTCCTTGCCCAAGAAATGCACAGGCACCCAAACCAACAGGCCATAGCGGGCCGAGTTTTGAAATCCAATCGAGATACTGGCGATCTGGAATCGCCAATTCCTCAGCACGGCCAAGTACCGGCCGATGGAGTCTTCGTCGGCCGACACGTCGGTCTCCTGCTCTTGAACCGCGTTATCTTCCGGCTCATCTTCCTCGGGAGATTCAAAGCCAAGATCGCGCGGATGGTCACGAGCGACGAGGTAGTAAATCACGCCAGCGGCCAGCAGCAGCAATACCGGCAGGCGAAAGATCCACCGCCAACCGAATTCTTCAATCCATAGCGCGAGCGCGAACGACAGCACCGACGACAGACCAGCGGCGCAGACATAGAGTCCAAAGACTTTACCCCGCTCGAAGCGGCTCCACCAATTCGTAATCACACGTCCGCCCGGCGCCCAACCGAGCGATTGTGCATAACCGTTGACTGCCCAGAACCCGCCGAGCTGGAACAAGCTGGTACTGAAACTGGTGAGCCAGTTGAATCCACAGGAGAGTATCGCCCCTAAGCTCATCATTCGCCGCCCACCCAGCTTGTCAGCCAGGTTCCCGTTGATGGCCTGGCCAATTGCGTAGGCCCACAACAGGGCTGTGCTACACCAGCCGAGTTGTTCCTTCGTCCAGCCGTACTCGGCCTGGATGCCTGGGATCGCGAATCCGAACGTCTGCCGCCCCGTGTAGTAGAACAGGTAACAGAACATGGTGGCCAGTAGCATTCGCCACTGGACAGCGCGGAAGCCCTCGCCAGGTGGCAGCAGAACATTCAACGCGCCGGACGACGCATCGTCGGCAGATTGACGGACAGTCCGCGGTGAACGATAGGGATTCGATTTTTTCGACATACGCGGGTGCCAGTGGTGCTTCGCTACCGCTCGGGTGCGATGGGTAGTTTGCAAACAGTGCTTGTTTCGACAGGCTGAGCGGAATCGACGTGATCAGAAATTGTGGAGCATCCTGTCAATCTGTCAACTGATTCCGGCACGCCGTGGATGTCGGCAAATCATTGCTATGTGCCATTGGGTTTCGTTGGTGCTCTCCAAAGGGTTGTCGCCAGAGCATCCTTCAGACCCGGCAGTGATGGGGCAGCGATCTCTTCGACCTCCACAGCGACACCAGCTGGTAGCCAGTCGACGATCTCATTCCACATTGCATGATTCGACTCTACGGTACCAATCCGATCGATTACCCTGAACGCTACGACCGGGCGACCTCCGAAGAAGCTTGACGACCGGCATTCGGCTTCCACACAGTACGTTCTGTAGTCCGTCATCCACCACTCGCACCTCCCAGGTGATCCCCAATCGGCTGGATCCGTAGAATGCTCGGCGTCCGACCCAGGTTGGTCTGGATCGCCAATTTCCGCAAAGCTGACAAGTTTAAGTCCATTCGAATTCCAATAATCGGAGACGGCGGCACGCACGGCGTTAAATCGACGAACCGTCACATAGCGTGCGGCAAGCAGACCGAACAGAACGCTCGCGAGTAGCGTCAGCAACAATAGCGAACGCAGACGAAACTGTAATCGCATTCTGTTCATGAAGAAACTGTCTACTGTCTCGGCAAAGGTCTCGTCGGCCTCGATGCAGGTTCTACGTTCCCGGTACCACCGCCACACGCAGGCATCGTTCGCGAATGGTGTGTTCAAACGCCGCCTCGGAGTCTTCCAGCGAGAACGAGTCGGTGACCAGTTCCGCGAACGGAAAATTCTCGTGTTCACGTTCCAAAAAGTCGACCGCCGTGGCCAGGTCTTCTGGCAGGTAGTTGTGTACACCATGGATGTTGAGCCAGCGACGCACGACCCATTCGGCGGAAACCGGCACGTCGTCGGCCGGATAGACCGAACCGATCAACACGTAGGTGCCGCCGATGCGAAGCAGCTTCAACCCGGCCGCCACGGAAGCAGGCGAACCGGAGAGTTCCACCGCGATGTCGACACCGCGACTCTCGGAAACTTCGGCCACCACGGCCTGAAGTACATCGAGCCCGTCACGCACATTGGCGGTCCGCGTCGCCCCGAATCGCTTGGCCGTCTCCAACCGAGCGTCGTCGATGTCGCAGACGATCACCTCCGCGGCACCACGCGTGCGGGCCATCGCCATGGCGGTCAGGCCCAGCATGCCGGCCCCTTGAATCAGCACAATCTTGTCGCGGCAGTCGCCACCGGTGCGAAGGGCCCCGGCCACGGTGGCCGTCGCGCAGTTCGCCGGACAGGCCACCACGTCGGACAAGGCATCGGGCACACGCACGATCGGCGTGCCGGGGGCTAAGTGACAGACTTCGGCTAGGCCGCCGCTGAAGGGATGCACGTCGTCGATCGCTTCGTGCCCGTACTTGAAGAGTTGTTCGCACTTGGGCGGAATCTCGTGGCTGCAATAAAAACAGTCGCCACAGTTGGCCGCGATCGACCAGGTGATGCGATCGCCAACCGCTAGCGGTTGGCCGGCCACATCACAGACGGCCTCGCCCGGCGGCAATTCGGCCACCGTGCCCATGATCTCGTGCCCAAGAATGGTCGGCACCGGCGTCGAGCGGCGACCTTCGTAGGTATGCACATCGCTGCCGCAGATCGTGCAACAGGTCACCTTCACCAGTAGCTCACCGGCGGCCAACGTGGGGAGGGCGTAGCGGTTGAGCTGGAGCGGTTCTCCCGCGGCGGTGAATACCGCGGCCAAGGCGTCGGACATGGTTTTGTGTGCTTTCCCAATCAATGTATGGAAATGAAAGGATCGATGGCACAATTGGGTGCCATGTCCACGTTTACGTGGGCATGCCTTCGTTGAGTCGTCGGACGCATGCTCGCCCTGGGGTGAGCATGGCACCCGTGTCAGTCGTCCCTAATACCCGATGGCGTAGTAGTTGCTGTAGTACTCGCGTGCCTTCTCAGTGACCGTCTCCCAATCCCACTCGCTCTCGGTGAAACGATCGGGGCTCAGGCTCTGCACGTACTCCGACGGATTCTCTTCAAGAATCGATTCGACCACGTGCCGGCCGATGCCTGCGGAACCGGAGACGCCGTGGGCGTTGCAACCGCCGGCCATGACGAAACCCTTCACGCGGCAGCTCTCGCCAATCAGGAACTTGCCGTCGGGGGCAAAAGTCGGCCAGCCTTTGAATACGCTACGCACCCCGAGTTCATCGAGCTTGGGAATGTAGGGCGAGAGATCGGCCCCAAACTCGCCGAGCACGTCCCAGTCGTCTTCCAAAGGAGGCGTTTCTTGATCGATCTTGTAGCGGTTCACGTCGAGTGCCAGGCTGTTCGGTTCCCAACCACCGACGAGCATGGCGTTCGTCTCTGGGCGAAGGTAGAGCGTGATGTCGGGGATTCGCACCACCGGCATGTCGGGGTGCAGGCCTTCGCTATGCACGGTAACGAAGAACGAATGTCGCACCGGAACGATCGGCAGTTCAACGCCGACCGACTTGGCGACGTGATAGGCATTCGCCCCAGCGGCATTGATGACGATCTCACATTCGATCGTACCGCGGTCGGTGACCACACTCTGCACGCGGCCATCTTCGACGACGATGTTCTGCACGTTCGTGCTCGTGGCAAACTTCGCACCCAGTCGACGGGCGTGCGTGACGTAGGCCATCGTCAGATCGTACGGTTGCAGGTATCCGTCACTAGGACACCACAGGGCCGCTTTCACTGAGTCGAAGTTCAACAGCGGCCATTTCTCTTTGGCAGCGGCGTTGTCGATGAAGTGCACTTCCAGGCCGGCTTCGTCAGCGACCGCTTTGAGCCGCTCGAACTCGGCAACTCGTTCGTCATTGAGAGCCAGTCGCAAAGAACCAACCTGTCGCCAGGCGGGGTTCACCTCGTCGTCTTCCTGAAGCGAACTGAAGGTCTCGACCGACCACATCGCCAGCTTCACGCGGTCGACGCTGGTGCGAACCTGTCCGACCAGGCCGGCAGCCTGAGACGAAGTGACCGCGGCCACGGTCGGCTCGCGTTCCAAGAGGACAACGTCGGTCTCGCCAGCCTTGGCCAGGCTGTAGGCGACGCCGGCTCCAACCGCACCGCCTCCGATGATTACGTACTTTGCCTTACTCGGTAGATCGGCCATCTAGTTGTCGTCTCCTGTCGCACTATCCGTAGCACTCACGTCACCGTTGCCTTCGCCGCCACCCTCGGCCAGACGATCGGCCAAGATTTCGGCGATGTCTCGCACCTGGGTGTTTTCGTCCTTGGCGGCCACACCGTCGTTCATCATTACCAAGCAGAAGGGACAAGACACGGCCACCGTATCGGCGCCGGTCGCCAGGGCTTCATCCACGCGCGACTGACCGATTCGCTCGTCGACCGCGTCATCGAACCACATTCGTCCACCACCGCCACCACAACAGGCGGTCTGCCGACCATTGCGGGGCATTTCGACAATCGCAGGCGAACCTGCCGACGGCGAAGAAACGTTCATCGACAGTTGCACCAGCTGCCGCGGCTCCTCGGTAATGCCGTTCGCTCGGGCGAGATAGCAAGGATCGTGGAAGGTGATCTTCTTGGCCGCCGCTTCGCCAGATTCATCGAGCGGCAGTCGTCCGGCATCGGCCAGCTCGGCGAGGAACTGGCTGTGGTGAATTACTTCGTACTCACCACCCATCTGCGGATAGTCGTTTTGCAAACTGTTGAAACAGTGAGGGCAGTGAGTGACGATCTTGCGAACCTTGTTCTCGCTAAGCGTCTCCACGTTCTGCATGGCCAGCTCTTGGAACAGGAACTCGTCGCCCATCCGTCGGGCCGATTCGCCGGTGCAGCGTTCGTCGTTGCCGAGCACGGCGAAGTTGACCTCCGCCGCTTTGAGCAGTCGCACCACACTTCGGGCCACCTTCTGCACGCGACGATCGTAGGAGGCGGCGCAACCAACCCAATAGAGCACGTCGAAGTCGGGTCGCTCGGTGGTGGTCGGAACATCGAGTCCTTCCGCCCAATCGAATCGCTCGTCGGGCGGCAGCCCCCAGGGATTGCCAACGCGTTGCGACTTCTGCAGGGCCGTGGCAGGCGATCCACGCAGGCTTCCTTCACCGATGAGGAACCGCCGCATGTCGGTCAGGTAGTCCATCGGCCGCACGCCCAACGGACAAACATCGACACAGGCGGAACAGGTGGTGCAGGACCAAATGGTATCTTCACCGATGGTGTCGCCATGCAGGGCAGCACACTCGGCCGCGTTGCCACTGTCGTCGCTGGATCCGTTTGCCTTGGCAGTGGCGGCAATCTGCATCATGTGACCACGCAAGTCTTGCACCACGTCGCGCGGCGAGAGTGGCTTGCCGGCCTCGAAGGCGGGACAAGCATCTTGGCAGCGACCGCAAGAGACGCAAGCGTCGAGTGCCAACAGTTCGCGGGCCGTGAAATCGGTGATGCTGCCGACACCAATCATGCCGGTCTCTTCGACCTCTTCCATGGAGATCGGGACCAGGGTGCCCATCTGCTTGGTCTGAGCCGGCAGGTTGAGCGAACCCGCCAGTACGTGCAGCAGTCGGGTGTACGGCATGGCGGCGATGAACGTGAGAGCGAGCGCTGCGTGTGCCCACCACAAAACCTGATGCCAAAGAGCGGCGGCGGGCTGATCGATGCCGAACGATTCAAACAGTTGAGCCCCCGCGAGTCCCACAAAGGAAACCTCGGGAGTGACCGTTTCGGCTTCGATGATCCGCAAGCCTTCGACGACGTAACCGGTGATGCCGATCAAAATCAGCGAGACGATGATTAGGTAGTCGGAAGCATTGTGATCGATACTCAGCTGGCGATGCCGCATGCGGCGGAACAGGAACAGCGTGCAGCCGAACAGGAAGACCAGCCCAAAGGCGTCGAGCAAGACTTCGTAAATCGCGTAGTAGAGCCCTTTGTGGAACAGCGGATTGCTAGGCTCGCGGCCCAATAGATCGGCCAAAATATGTTCCAGTGCAATCAGCAGCGTGCCGACGAAGAGGACCACGAAGCCGGAGAACATCGAGACGTGGGCCACGCTGGCCAATCCTCGCCCTAGCACCCGGCGTTGTAGCAGCACGTTGGTTAGCCACTGCCGGGCGGCGGTGCCGAACTTGATGGGCGTGCTGCTCGGGCGGCCCATTCGCCACAGCTTTACGCGGCGGTAGATGCCGTAGGCAAAGATGCCGAGGGCGACGGCCGCCGCCACGTAGAACAAGAATTTTGAGATCTTCGGCACGTTGCCAAAGACTTCGCGCATCAGCGGATTGCCTTCGGCAACCAGCGCGAGCGACGACGGGCGAAACAGATCAGTTGGCATTGAGTTTTTCGATTAGCTGCGGCACGATCTCGTAGACGTCGCCGATCAGTCCGTAATCCGCCATTTCAAAAATCGGGGCGTCCGCGTCTTTGTTGACCGCCACGATCACTTTGGAGTTTTTCATTCCGGCCAAGTGCTGCACCGCACCGGAGATGCCGAGTGCGACGTACAGGTCCGGGGCGATGATCTTGCCGGTCTGACCGACCTGCATCTCGTTCGGCGTGATGCCGGCATCGACCAGGGCACGGGAACTGCCGGTCGCTCCGCCGACCGCGTCGGCCAACTTGCCGACGAGTTGTTCAAAGTCGTCGCTGTTCTTGAGAGCCCGTCCACCGGAGATGACGATGTTCGCCTCCGAGACATCGGGGCGGCTCGAGGTCTTGGTATCGCGGGAGACAAACTCGATGGTGTTGGGCAGGTCGGCCGCAGCCACGGCGATGTTCTCGATCGGCTGCGCTTCCGCGGCCGGTTCGGCCGGAGCGTAGGCGGAACCACGAATGGTGATGACCTGAGGCGAACCATGCAACTGAACGGTCGCGGTAACCGCTCCGGCGTACATCGGTCGCTTGAGGACGAGCTGGCCATCGCGTAGTTCGTGACCAATGACTTCGCTGGCCATGCATCCGCCCAGCAGGCCGCCGGCACGCGAGACGATGTCCTTCGCGAAGGTCGAAGTCGCCGCCACGAGCACCTCGACACCGCGATCGTTGACCACGTCGGCAATGACCTTGGCGTAACGATCGGCCACCGGTTCCGCGAGCGCCGCGTCGTCGGCCACTAGGGTCGTCCCATATCGGGCGGCGTCGGCCGCAACCGCGTCGAGCGAGCTACCCAAAACCAAGCATTCGACCGTGGCACCACTGTCGGCCGCGATCTGCTGGGCAAAAGCAATGGCCGAACGGGTCGAAGAGGGCAACGCCTGTTGATCGTGCTGAGCTACTACCAAAATCTTCATACTATCTGTCTCTTCCTCTTACGCTCTCCGTCGTCTGAATGTCCCTGTCGTTTGAACGTCTCAGTCGCTTGAATGGTTGTTCGCCCGCCAACGTCGCCGTCGCGATTTGTTACATGTGGTCTCGTGTGCTCTACAGAACCTTCGCTTCGGTTCGCAACCGCTCGAGTAGTTCGTCGGCCGAGGAAAGCTGCTGGCAGTTCCGTTCGGCCGAGCCGACCTCGTAGCCGAGCACGCTCACACGGGGTTCGATCTCCACGTCCAGGTCTGCCAGGGCGATCTCTTCGATCGGCTTCTTGCGGGCCTTCATGATGCTCGGCAGCGATGCGTAACGCGGTTCGTTGAGGCGAAGGTCGGCCGTGATTACCGCTGGCAATGCAACCTTGACCGTCTCAATGCCTAGATCCGTCTCGCGAGCGACGGTGGCACCGCCGTCCGCCAGTTCGACCTTGGAGGCGAACGTCGCCTGCGGCCAGTCTAGCAGCGCGGCCAAGAACTGGCCCGCCTGATTGGCATCATCGTCGACCGCTTGCTTGCCCATCAAAACTAAGTCGGGCGACTCCCGCTTCACCACGGCCAGGAGAATCTGGGCGGCGTTCCAGGGGTCGAGTCCTTCGTCGCTCTGGACCAAAATTGCTCGATCGGCCCCCATCGCCAGCCCAGTGCGGAGCGGCTTCTCGTACTCTTCGCTGCCGATTCCGACGACCACGACCTCAACGTCTTGTTGTCCGCTCTCTTGAATGCGAATCGCCTCTTCCAGGGCGATGGCGTCGAACGGATTGGCGACATAGGAAAGTTGGGCCTCGTCGACGCCGCTGTTGTCGGCCTTGAGGCGAATCTTCAGTTCCGTGTCAGGAACACGCTTGGTCGGTACGAGAATCTTCATGCGATAGGAGTGTGGCCCGAGGCCTGAGGCTTAAGTCGTGAGGGTGTGTTGGATTGCGGTGGGGCGATACTTTCCCCGCTGTTACTTGCCAGCGGAGCTTTTGCCTTCCACGCGGCCGTAGTAGCTGGCGAACATGTCGTAGCACTTCTTCTTGATCTCGCCACGCTCCAGGAAGCCAGGCATGTCGAAGAAGCGATCGGCATCGAGGGCCGCTACATCGTACTTGGTCGAGCCGTCGAGGATCAGGTCCGCCATGATCACGCCAATCGTGGGGCTTTGAACGATGCCGTGTCCCGAGAAGCCGGCACAGTGGAATAGGCCGCCGATGTCCTGCATCGCCCCGCAGAACGGCTTGCCGTCGGGCGTGAAGGTCATGATGCCGTGGGTGATCGTCATCGGCGTCCGCTCGTTAATCCAGGGGTAACGTTGCTGAGCCGAATGGATCAGCAGGGCCACGTTGTAGTCGTCGCGAGCGGTCTTCATCGTCGACATGTCGAAGTCGGCCGGCAGATCTTCGGTGTCGTATTCGACTGGCTCTGCTTCGTACATGCCGACCAACAATCCACCTGCGTCGGGGCGGGCATAAATGCGGTGGTGGCGATTGCGAATCGCCGGGCTGAGGCGGTCAACTTCAATTTCGTCGTCCGGTCGCGTGGCCAGGTAATAGTGTCCGAGTGCTGCGGTGGCCAGCTTCTGTTCGGCCATGCCGGCGATCAGGTACGACCAAGGACCGGCCGCGTTAACGACCACGGGGGCATGGAATTCACCTTTGGCCGTGCGAACGCCCTTGGCCTTGCCGCCTTCGACGAGCACTTCCTCAACCGGCGTGTTGTTGTGGAACGTGACTCCGTTGTTTTTGCCGACGGTGACATAGGCGGAGACGAGTTCGGCCGGCTGCAAGTGACCATCGGTTGGGCACCAACAGGCATCGACCAGGTCGTCCGTCTTCATGTACGGCAAACGCTTGGCGACTTCTTCGACCGGCATGTGGTCGATGTCGAAATTGATCGACTTGCCCATCTCGACCAGGTCTTTGATCTCCTGGGCGCGCTCGGGCGTTTCGGCAACGCGGAGAGAACCGGTCTGGATGAAGATCTCGACGTCCGCCTCGCGTTCCAGTTCCTTCACGATCTCGACGCCGTCCATCAACATCGCGGTCGCCGCTTCGCTACCACGAAGTTGCCCCAGCAGACCAGCGGCCCGGCCGGTGCTACCGTTGCCGAGACGTTCCCGCTCGATGACGATTGCTTTCTTGCCACGCTTGGCCAGTTGCATAGCGGTGCTGAGTCCGGCCACGCCGGCTCCGATCACAATCACATCGGCCGTATCGATTACTTGTGCCACGAGAGGGGGTTCCTTCTTGTCTTGCTTGCTTCTTTATGCGGTCTTTGAATTCTTGTATTTGAATTGTCTTGTATTTGGGCGAAGTTGTAATTTTGTTGTATCGGTTGCCGCTGCGGTGCGCTTGCGGCTTTTCTGATGCCGCATCTGGCTCAAGTTCTGATCTCGGGGGCGATTCGCGTCAGGCCCCCTGGCAATAGTCGCTCAACTGCCGCAAATACCACGTAAAAAACGCCTCGACGTTGTACTCTTTGTAGGTGGAAAGGGGTCCCGGCACAAACGCCCTCGAATCGACGCCCCGCTGGGCCTGTTGGCAAATCTCCCAGTCCTGTTCGCTGGTCATCTGCCAGAAGGGCATTAGATCGTCGAGCTGGTAATCCTCGCCTTCGACCGCGTCTTCGTCCACCAGCCAAGTCACTTGGGCCAGCGTACGACGAGGACCATCGGGCGTGAGTCGGGTCGATACCCCGTGGTCGCAGCTCGAATGGTTCCAGAAGTTGGGCATCGTTCGCAGACGCAAGGTGCCAACGTCCGTGTCTTCGTAATCGCCCATCAGCGGTGCGACTTGATTCCCTTCCAGGGTCTCGCTGACAAAGCCATCGACGAGCGTCGTTCGATTGGCCGAATACCAAAGGTTGCACTCGGCGTCGGGGAAGGTGGCCATGCCGGTCTGTTGGTGCGTGGCCGCCAAACCCTTGGCGGCCCACTTCTCTTCACTCCGTGCCACGGCCGATGCCATCTCTTGCTGGATCGCTTCGCTCGTGTCGTCGGCATTGATGTGATCGTAATTGGCCTTGATGTACTGTGGGTGATTGGCGTTGCAATGAAAACACTCGCGGTTGTTTTCCCACACCAGCTTCCAGTTCGACTCGATCACGTAGTCGACCGTCTTGGCAACCTTGGCTCGCTCCAATCCTTGCGGGTTCATCAGCGGTTGCATCAACGCCTTCGCTGGCTCAAACGCCGGCGGCTCTTCGGCCAATGAGATCTAGATCAGCCCGGCCATCTCTTCAACATGCACCGGCAGCAATCCCAGCTGCGACTTGTCGATGTCGTCTTGCATGCCACGACAGGAAACTAGCTCGCCACTTCGCGAGTAGGTCCACTGGTGATAGGGACAGACGATTCGCCCAACGTGGCCTGCTTCTTCCGAGCAGAGCACCATGCCGCGGTGGCGGCAAACATTGTGCATCGCGCGAACCGTGCCGTCGTCATCGCGGACAATCAGAATCGGATCGGTGTCGACCTGATAGACGAAGTAATCGCCCGGCTTGGGGATCTGGCAGGTGTGTCCGGCGAACAGCCAACCCTGTCGCCAGAAGACGTCGATTTCGGCCTCGTAGACCGCCTGTTCTTGGTAGAACGCGCGGGGCAATCCGTGACCGCTCTGGCGCGAGGCGATCAGCTCTCGCAGTCGGGTGGCGCGTTCTGAAGAGGGCGACTCAGGCACGGAATCGGACGCTCACAGGTAGGAAATCGGGGGCGGGAAGAATCCACCAGGATAGGTGACGCCGGGCGCTGTGAGCAAGTAGCGCGGAGTCGTCGAGAGATGCTACGAATATCGGGCAATCCGCAGGGTGTCGCCTCTTCACGAGACGTTCACGGAAGCGGTGTGGCTTCGTCAGAGCAGGTAAGAGACGACTGCCAGGATGAGACGGCGGGCAGGATGGAGATGCCAGACCGGAGGTCAGGCGTTCTCGATGCCCTGCGGCTCATCGGCCGGCACTGCTCGCGTGAGGAAATAGACCGCACTGGCCACGAACAGCACCGAGGCCAGTACCGCTAGCGAGTAACTGAAGAGTCGCATGAAGTCGAGATCCGACATCCGCGACTCGGCCAGATCCTTGTAGAGCCGTACACCGACGCTGCCGGTGTAGCCCAAGGCGTCGGCCACGTAGATCGCAAACACGGCCGTACCGACGGTCCGCGTGGTTGCCATCAGGCGATCAAACAATACCGAGCCGAAAGGCACGTACGCCAGATACGATCCAAGACCGATCATGATCATCCACTGCAATCCGGTGATCTGCCCGGCGTCGAAGAGCATCGTGCCAAGGCCTAAAAGCGCAGTACCGGTACCCATGATCAGAAACGCTCCCAATAGCCCCCAGCGGTTGTTCTTGATTAAGAACAAGAAGGCCAGCGGTGTGATCACGCCAAAGGCAACCCAAGTTTCGCTGCGACTAAAGATTCCAGGTGCTTCGTCGTACCCAAGTTCTCCGAAGATCTCGGCGCCAAAATTGTCGCGGTAGTCGCGGAAAGCGGTCAGGAAGAAGTAGACGATAAACAGCATCGCCAAGCCAGGCAGGAAGCGTTTAAGCCAGGCGATTCGCTCAGCCCCGGTCATCGGTTCGCGATGCATACGCATCTTTTCGTCCAGCGCACTCGGATTCGGAATCTGATTCAAGAAGAACACCGAAACCAAGAACGGCAACAAGAAAATAACGCCGGTCAAGAACGGCATCCAAAACTGCGAGATCTCGCCGAACGAGGCGAACGGATTGGGAGCCATTAATTGCACCAGACCGACTGGTTCAGGCAGGTCCAAGGCGAAGAACGTCAGTGATTCCTGGCCTCCCATCAGAGCCTTGCCGATGTCTTTGACGATGCCGCTGGCGATGATGAACGAAACACTCAAGCCGGCAAGCAGTAGTTCCGAGGTGCGTCGTCCTTCCAGGTACCAGACAACCAAGCCCCAGATCATGCCCAGTGGCAGGCCGTTGAGGAAAATCGCCAGGATCTTCCAATTGCCTGGCAACAGGCCGAACAGCAACAGCGCTCCTTCGGCGATGGCGATCATGGCAATCAGCAGAATCATCCGCTGGCCCCGTTTGACTTCGGAGCAGACCTTGGTGCCGATGTACTTGGAGAGTGTGTAGCCCAGCAGCTGGCTGATGACAAACACTGTCTTCAGTTCCAGCCCGACGAACATCAGGCCTTCGTACTTTGCTGCCGAGAACGGCTTGCGAAACGCGTACATGCAGAAGTAGGTGCTGAACGCGGCGATGATCGCGTAGATCGTGAACAGCGGCGAGGGAGCTGCGGCGAGCCAAGCGGTGATGCGTCCCTGTTTCTGTTGCACGTGGTCGACTTCCCTGTACGCGTCTGACGCAGTCTTGCGAATATCTAACGATCTAAATCAAAACGTGTCGCCGCCGAGACTATTCTTTCTTCGGCTTGTAAACGACCGCCTTCGCCTTGCGGGGCATGAAGCCGACCGAGGTTTCCATCCACTTGCCGCAGCTACAGCCGCCACCCGCCTCGGGCGAGAGCAACATGCCGCTAGAGGGAATCGTGCTCAGCCAACAACTCGGACGGAGTCGCGACCACTGCGAGGGAATCTCCCAACGGGCGTCCCACATGATCACGTTGCCAGCCCGGAAGAAAACGTGGCTCCAGGTACAGGCGTACGTTCCGCAGCCGCCGCCTGGCATTCTCTTGGGCACAATGTCACCCGTCGCCAGGTGATATGCACGCGGTCGCACAAACAGCCACTGGCGAACAAAGGCCGGTCTGGACATCGCTTTGCCGTGATCGTGCTCACCTTTGTGCCAAGGGAAGGCATCGTTCCACTTCGAGCTGCCGTCGGCCGCGTCGTAACAGGTAACTTCGTATTGGCCCTGGCCGGAGGAAACGATCACCAGTCGCTCGAAACGATAGGCCATGTAGAAGACACTCTCGCCGTCGTGCGTGTCGAGCGGTCGTTCGTAGATCTTCTGACCGGTCTTGGTGTCGAGCGCGACGAGGAATTGATCCTGCCATAGCTCCGGCATGCCGAGCCGGCGCTGATCCGCCGCGGCGACCGCGGCGTTGCGCGATTCCACAAAGTAGATGCGGTCGCGGCCGATCGTGATCGACGAGTTGATGATCACGCCACCGTTGTACTGCCAGAGCCGATTGCCATTCTTCTTGTCCTGCGCGAATAGGTTGTCGCTACAGACCTTGAAGCTTTCCGGTCCCTTTGGCTGATCGTACCAGGCGCCATGTCCCCAGTAGCCGGTGTAGGCGGAACCCTTCTTGGCCGCGCTACCGATGATCGTGTCACGATGACTGGCCAAGTATCCCCAGTCGTATTCCCAGCTGCCGTTGCCACCAGGGGCGACCAGCAGCTGCTCGGCCAGCTCTCCGGTCTGCGCGTCGAACTTCCAGCAGCGGTCCTTGATGGCCACGTAAACATGGTCGTCGTCCGCACACCAGTTACTCGAGTCGCGGGGAACGTTCATGCGAGCCATCTCAGGAATTTCGGCCGACCAGAGAATCGAACCGTTGTAGGAGTCGAGGGCAATGAATCGCTGCAGACCTTGGGTGAATAGTCGTCCGTTGGTCGCCAGCGGTCCCGTCTTACGGCCTTGGCGGTCCGGCTGGTATCGCGGACCCGGTCGTCCGACCCATTGGGCCTCGAGTTGATTGGCGCTGGAAACGTACGAGAGCATCTCGCCCCCGTTGGCCGAGTTGTCCGAACGGCCGTACTGGTGCGACCATTCGCCGGCACCGACCAGGGCGCCCTTGCGAATGGTGGCCCATAGTCCGCCACCTTCAACGACGACCTTCTTTTCGAGGGGCACTTCGGCCAGCCAAGTGGTGAGTTGCTTTTCGTTAAGTGGCTTCAGCCCAACCCCATCGCCCCCGATGTAGGCGAGTCCGCCGAGCGGGCGAAGAATTCGGGCCACTTCCGCGGCACCAAAATCGAGCGGTTCGTTATCGAGCACCTGCTGCGAGAGAACGAGATTGGCGAAGTGGCTCGGCAGCGGCAAGTCGTCGAGCGAATCGACCTTGAGCACGCTCGCTCGGACACCGTAGACGCCTGCCTGCTGAAGCATCTTCCGCGAAGTGGCCACCTTGTCGGCGTCCTTCTCGACGCAGACAACCTGCATTCCGCTTTGACGAACCAACTCGTAGGCGAGGCGTCCGTCGCCGGAACCGACGATCACGCAGACACCACGATCGACACCGCCCTTGGCGAGCGCCTGTTTGGCAAAGCGACGGGCACGCTTCGTGGCCGCGTCATCGGCATAGGGGCTCTTGTCGCTCGCTTCGATCGGCGAGTAGTTGAAGAACATTTCGAGATCGAAGGGGTTCTCCTTCCCGCCGCCGGTGATCTTGTACTTGTAGTTCTCCAGCCGGGCCAAGTTGGTTAGCGTGGCCGTGTGCTCTTTCTTGGGAGCGGCGTCCTTGATCGTCTCGGTGGTTGCTCCATCGCGTCCGATCATGCGATAGGTGAGCAGCGTCGGCTCGGCTTCCTTCGTTCCCCAGCGAACCACGGCGGTCGTCGGATCGACGAACTGCGTCAGCGGTCCCCAGGCCAGCGTGGTGATCGGCGCCTTGGGCGGCTCCAACTCGCTGCGAACCGGCTTGCTGCTGGTCGCCGCGGGGACAGCCTTGGTTGTTCCTTGGGCACGGAAGCAGTGAATGGCTCCTTCGTCCGTGCTGACGAACAGGGCCCCATCGGCCACGGCCAGGCCAAACGCGCCGCCTTCGATGGCGGTTCGCCAGGCAATCTTGCCGTCGTTGGCATTGATGGCCACCACGCCGCCGACCGTGCCGGCATAGATCGTGTCTCCGGCCAGAACCATGGAGAGGAACTGCTCGCCGCCGGTTCGCCAGTTGAGTCGCTTCGACTCGCGATCGAAGGCGGTAATCGTTGGCGTGCCGAGCTGCTTGCGATTTGCCTCGGTCGTCATCAGCGGCTTCTTGTCGGCCGAGAGAGCGAGAATCAAATCCTTGCGCTGTTTCGGATTGATGGCGTTCTTCGTTGGCGTGCTCAACAGAAACGCGTTGGGGCCGGCCACGATCATCTCGCGGCCCATAGGAAAGGTCGCCAACCGGGCACCGGTCTTGGCATTGCTGGCGGTGAAGTTGCCGTCGCGGTTGCCAGGCCCGTGATAGAGTTGGTTTTCTTTCGTGAGCAGCACGAAGCAGCCAGCACCGTGGTAATCAACGCGGCCCTGTTGTTCGCCTGTTTTGCGATTCAAGAGCAGCGGTGCGATGCGGCCCTGCGAGAGGATCAACATCGAATCGGAAGCGAGCATTGCTCCTTCAAACGAGTTGCTCTTGGAATACTCTTTGACGAAGCGACCTTCGCCTTCGGCCTTGCCGGTCGCCGCATCGAGAGCACTCAAATACGAACGCTTCCACGGCAGCAACGATCCGCCGAAGTAGGCGGTGCCATTGTCAACCATCACGCCGGTACGAATCGGCCAGAAGGAGACCATGCGACCGTTGTTGATCACGCGTCGCTCCTCCGGTGCCGGATTGAAGTCCCACACATGCGAGCCATCTTCGTTTAGGCAGTAGGCGTTACCGTCGTCGCTGCCGAAGTAGACTTTGCCATCGGCGATCGTCGGCGGCATGCGAATCGCGCCTTCGGTCGTGAATCGCCAACGTTCGTCGCCCGTTTTGGTGTCGAGACAACGCAGCGCGTCATCGGCCGAGGAGCCGAAGTAGACCGAGTCGCCGGAGACCGTGACGTGGAAAACGCGATCGTAGTTCCGCATCGAGTTCATGCGGGGAATGTCGTTGTAGGCGTCCCACTTGGCCGGTCCATGCCAAGCTGGTTGCGGAGGATGCGCCGACTGCCAGGTCCAAGAGAGTTGCAGGCTTGCGGCGTCGAGCGACTCGCTGGTCTGTCCGCTGCGGAAATTGTCGTGCCGGTAGGTCGGCCAATCGGCGGCCGTGGCCAGGCTTCCGGCCCACGAAAGCAACAGCGTAGTCGCCACCAACATGGCTTGTGGTAGACGATGACTTGTCGTTTGGCAGAGACGATTCAGCATGGTGGGATCTCGCGGGGAGCAATTAGTGTAGCTGTTCATTATAAGGAGAAATTTAGGACGCCGGGGAAGCGGCGGCCGTGGCCGTCACTTCGGTGATGCGTCCGTCTCGCATTTCCACGATCCGATCGGCATATTGCTTCGATTCGCTGCCGTGGGAGACGACCAGCACGGTGCCGCCCTGATCGCGGTAATCTTGCAGAATCTTGTAGACCGCCGCGGCATTCTCTTCGTCCAGGTTGCCGGTCGGCTCGTCGCACAACAGCAGCGGCGGCTTGCGGAGCGTCGCCCGGGCGATTGCCGCCCGTTGCCGCTCGCCAGTGCTCAATTGGTCGGGACGATGACTAATACGGTGCGTCAGTCCGAGTCGTTCGATCGCGGCGGCCGCCTCGTCTCGAGAGACCTCTCCGTTCTCGCCACCGGCGCTGAGCATCACGTTGTCGAACACGCAGAGGTACGGCACCAGGTGAAACATCTGGAACACGAAGCCGATCTTTTGGGCGCGAAACTTCGACCGGGCTGCACCGCTCATGGCATACAGATCCTGGCCGGCCACCGAGATCGAACCGCTGCTGGGGCGAAGCATGCCGCCGATCGAAAACAGTAGCGTCGTTTTGCCGCAGCCGCTCGGTCCGTAGATCATCACCAATTCGCGCTCAGGCAATTCGAGCGACACGTCATCGAGTGCCGTGACGATACCGGAACGGGCGGTGAAGTTGCGGACAACATTCTTGACTTCAATCATCGTGACTCTTCTGACTCTATTCGTGGCGAAGGGTAACAGCCGGATCTTGTTTCACGGCCAGGGCCGCGGGAATGAAGCTGGCCACCATGGCCAATAGCGGGGCGTAGACCAATGCCCAAACCAGCAACTCGGAATTCCATTTGATCTTGCCTGCGGTGGCCGGGAACAACTCCGGCCCGAAGGTAGTCGCCACGAAGCTGCCGAGCAACCAGCCGACCAAGGCACCGATTAGGCCAATCAGCAGGGCGCGTCCCAATACCAAGGAGCTGATGGTGCCTGAACCGTAGCCAAGAGCCCGGAAGAGGCCGATCTCGCTAGTCCGGTCCATCACGTTGATCGCGGCCAGCACACCGATCCAGGCGGCGCTCACGATCAACAACGTCGAGATCACAAACGGGGTGTACCGTTCCTGCATCTGTCGCTGCTTGGCACGGGCGTCGGAGAGTGTGGAGTCATGTAGCACCTGAGCGCCTGGCTCCGTGGGCGTCTCAGGCAAGATCTTTTCCATTTCGCGTCGCAAGGCCAGCACCGGATTTTCGTCCGATGTCAGGCAAAGGCAGTCGATCGCCTTGATCTCGTTGATCTTGCCCTGCATGTCGAAGGCGGCCTGCACATCTTTCAGAAGTGCCATGACGGAGGTGTCTTCCTTGGTTCCCTTTTCCGGCTGCACGCGAGCGACCTTCCAGGCATTCGCCGCATCGTCCTCGGTGACCTTGCGAAGCTCACGTTGTGAGCCGTCCTTGGTGTTCACCTCAAAGACCGCGACCTTGTCGTTTTTTTCGACGTCGAGCAGTTTCGCCACGTTATGCCCGACGTAGACCTCGCCTTGAGGAATGGAGTAACCCATCTTTGACTTGCTCGGGTGTCCCGGCGGACTTTTCGCGGGGGCCATGCCGATCAGGGGAACCGACTTGCCGTCGACCTTGATCTCTTGAGCCAGGCGGGCGATCAAGTGGTTGTAGGAGATGTCCTTTTGGCCGGCGATCTTGTCGACGTACGCCTCGGGCATTGTATGGGGCGTGTAACCGAGTTCGTGATACTCGAACAGGTCGGCCGTCTTGGGAATGATGCGGATGTTGGAACCGGCGTCGCGGGTGTTGCGTTTGGTCTCGCGTAAGGCGCCACCTTGCGTTGTGGTCAGCGCCACGCAAATCGCCACCGCCGCTACGGCGGCCAGGAGCGAAAGCAGGAAGCTGATCTTCCGGTACCAGATCTCTTTAAGAACGAGGGTCGCTGTTAACTTCACTACCGATTCTCCTGACCACTCCTTGCCAAGATCACGCCTCCGGCGGCGAGAACCACGACAATCAATCCACCTACGACCAAGAAAACCACATTAATAGGTCGCGGTTCTGCTTCGGACGCTTCCGGCTCGGACTCGGGCGACGCGGCCTCGGAGCCGCCTTCTCCCTTAGCAGCCGAGGGAGCGACTGCGATCGTCTCCGTGGTTTCGCTTTCGTCGGTTACTTCTGTTGTTGTTACTGCTGGTCCGGCTTCCGTTCGTGTCGTGTCGTTGAGGCCAATCACAACTTCGACCGGAGCTGGTTCTTTCTTAGTCACTGGCTTGGCCGTCACGGAGTCGCCTTCCGAACTGTCGACCAGCTCAATCTCTTGGTAGCCAAGCGACGGGAAGACCAGGCCGGTTTCGTCGACGGGTGCCTTGCCGCTGGGACCACGCGAGAGCAGCTGCGCGATTTCTGTTTTCACTTCGGGACTGCCGGGATCGAAGCCGAGTTTCGCCAGGGCCACCTTTTCGGATTCTTCGTTCCAGATGTGTGGAATCATGTCGCCCTGCATCCAAGAACGATCGAGCCCGCACTCACAATCCTGACCGACCACCGCCAGGCTGTATTCGAACTTGTCGACGTCGTCACCGGGGAAGCGAAGCACGGGGCCGAGTCGACGACCACGACCGAACAGCAAGGCAACTTGCGCGATCGAGGTGTCTTGTAGATCGGCACCGACCGACCAGAGTAGAACCCGTTCCGCCTTTGCCTGTTCGCGCGTGAGCACGATCATGTGCGGCGGCTCCTTGGCCGGCTTCGGCATCAGCGGCATGTGGTCACGCACCTTGGGGATGAAGTCGCGGGTCATCTGCGTGATCCGCTCGTTCAGCTCCGCGTCCTCGCCTTCAATGACAATCATCACGCTGTGCACGTCGAGCACGCGGGAGAAGATCTCGTCGCGAATCTTGGAACGCGTTACATCGTCGATAAGGTTCGGCACGTTCGCGGCGGTCAGCTTCTCCGCACCTTCGGCTAGCAGCAGGGCGCGACCATCGGGACTGAGCAACACCGCGGCCGGAAATTCTGTGGCACCGGCCGTTTGCAGAAAGGGAGCCGCCGAGTGTTCGGCGTTGGCGTCGAGATTGACCAGTTCCGCTTCGACGTTGCTTTCCGCCAGGCGGTCCTGGACCTTGTTGACCGCTTCGCCAAACGAAGCCGCCGCGTCCCCCTTGGTGAAGAAATAGAGTCGGTAGGGCGAGTCGCCCAGGTCGACAAAGGCGACGTGCCGCACCGTGTACTGGCAGGCCGCGGCGTTATCGGTCAGAAGACCGCCGCCGAATGCGATCGCCAACGTGGCGAGCACGAGGGCCGCGGGCGTTGTTTGTCGTGTTGCTCTTCGCATGTTCTCTTGTGTTCTGCTATCTTTTTGGCCGCTGCAATTTCTCTTCGGGCGAGGGGCCATTCTCGTTTCGGCCATTCTCATTTTTCGCGAGCCACTAATCTTCTCGCACCAGGCGATTGGTCGCAAGGCCGTCATTCATCGCTCTCGTCTTGGTTTCTACCCTTTGTGTTAAGACGCATACTGGCCGGCATAAAGGCCATCGATGTTTGCACCGGGTAGTCGCAGGTGCAACCGCTGCTGGTTTCTGGCATCAGAACCAATCCACCGGCGGCGATGACATTGACCCAACAGCCGGGGCGGTTGACCTTGCAGACGCTGTGGATGGCGCCGGTCTTCAAGTCGCAACGGGCGGTATGCGAGTTGCGAAAGAAGAGCGAATTGGCGGACGCGGAGATGTTTCCGCACCAGATCTTTCGCGTTAGCCGCCATTCATCTCGTCGCTTGCCGTCCTTTACGTGGTAGGCATACGGTTCGACATAGATTGTCTCGCCGACCACGGCGGGCCGCTTATCTTGCTCGCCATGGAATCCGCCCGCCCGACGGAGATTGTCCTGCTGCTGCTTCCAGAGCAATTCGCCCGTGGCGGCATGGTAGGCGTAGCTGTCGTACCAGACGTTGGCAATCTTGCGGCCCTTCTCGTCGAGTTTGCCGGTATCTTGATTGCGCGAGCCGACGATGAAGAGTCGGCCACCTGCGAAGCTTAGATAAATATTGTGTTCAAGATTCGTGAATTCGATTTTCTGTTGCCAGACCTTTTCGCCGGTCTGCTTGTCGAGCGCGACGATTCTAGCCCCGCGACTCACCAACGCCGGAATCGATGAGCGGCCGGTCGGTTCGTTGAGCGTCTCGCTGGCATCGCTCTCCACGAAGTAGATGTGCTCCTCGCCGATCGTGATCGTCGGGTTGAGAATCGCACCGAGGTTGTTGTCGTAGCGCCATCGGAGCTTGTGCGTTGCCGAATCGAGCGAGAAGAGCCAGTCGCTGGTGACCACCGCCCGACGATCGAGATAGACGTCCTGAATCGACTCACGCCCCAGCTCCCGTCGCGAGGCCCCTGGCTTGGTGGCGCTGCCGAAGATCTGTCCGCCGTCGACCGCAATGTATCCCCAGTCCTTTCGCTCGTCGCTTCCGCCGGCGAGCGGAAGCGGAGTATTGCGGGTCACGCTGCCATCGGCCGCTACAATCTCCTGGCAGGTGCCAGCAAAGACGACGTAGAAGTTGTCGTTCGTTGCGACCATGTTGCCGCAGTCTTTGTTGGCACCGATGCGGCGCGAACCTGGCAGCTTCATGTCCCACAGCGGCGTACCGTTGTAGGCGTCGACCACGAAGACGCGTTCGTTACCGGGGATGAAGAGTCGACCCGCAACCGACAGCGGCGCCACCGTACGATGATGGCGATCGACCATGTCGCGAGGCCCTGGCTGCCCGAACCATTGCAGGGCGTACTCGCCCTCCGCCGCATCGTTGCTGCAGATGGTGTTGGCGGCGTTCGCGTACATGTGCGACCACGAGCCGGCACCGGGAAGGGCGTCGCGTTGTTCGATTACGAGCTGAAGCTCTTGCTTGTCACCTTGTTCAAGAACGAATGAGACCAGCTTTCCATCTGTCGGGCGCAGCACTCGTTGGGGTTCGTTTGAATTGGATTTTTTCCCAGGTGCGACCACAATCAGATTCATCAGGCAGTCGGCGTAGGGCAACTTGTCGAGCGGACCATGATGAATCACAACCCGTCCGTAGAGGCCGGCCGCGGCGAGTCGCTCTCGTACCGCGGCGACCTTCTTGGCGTCAGGGTCTCGGCCAATGATTTGCAGCTTGCTTGTGTGGGCTAGCTGTTCGATCACCGTGCCGTCGCCGATTCCAAGCACCAGGCAGTAGCCACGGGTGATGCCACATTGTTCGGTTACCCGGCGCGCCAGTTCGACCGAAAACCTGCGCGATAAATTGACATTGGTCGTTGACGGTTGCGAAGTAGTCGTGCCGCTTTGAGCCGACTTTGCGTCCGAGATCTTTTCTTCGACGGGCTGCTTCTTGGCCTCTGCCGGTCCAAAGCAGTGAATCGTTCCTTGGTCGGTGCTGACTAAGAGCCGGCCGCCGGCGATCGCAAGGCCGTAGGCACGACCGTTGACTTCTGCATGCCAAGTTGTCGGAGTAGGGGCCGTGGCAGCCGCCTGATTCTTGTCCTCCACTTCCTGTTGTTCACTCTTCTTCCCGTCGACAACCGGCTTGGCCAGACCACGTGGGGCCAATGCCGCCACCACACCCTCACCGCCGACGTAGCGAGTCTTGCCGGCGCCGACGATGGCGAACGGATAATCGAACGGCGGCGGGCCAAGCTCGAAGTTGTCGGGACCGATCTTAGTATCGAAGCTAAAGAGTGACTTCCGCTGACCGCGACCGTTGGCCACGATCACCTCTTCGCCCCGCTGTTGCATGTATCCTTGCGGTGAGATCCACAGCTTCCCGCGGGCGAGCTCCTTGCCGGTCTGGGCGTGCAGCACCAGTTGATCGGTCCCCTGCGTGGGAAAGAGTCCACAGGCGACGCGGAGTGTTTCGCCCTGAACCAAGAGGCCGGTCCGCACCGGGCTCGCCGAAATGACGCGACCATTGCCGGCAACGAGTCGCGTTGAAGGCGCGATGCGCGTCTTCCACTTCAGCGTGCCGGTCGCCGCTTCCAGGCAGTAGACGAAGCCGTCGTCGCTGCCGAAGTAGAGCGAGCCGCGATCGACGACGGGCGCCAGCCGCACCGGGCCTTCGGTGAAGAAGGTCCAAAGTTGCTTGCCGGTGGCCAGGCTCAGGCAGCGAACCTGATCGTCTGCCGAGGAGCCGAAGTAGAATCGCTCGCCGTCGGAGACCGTGTGGAAGGCGCGGTCGAAGGTCACCCGCGGCTTGAGATTGAATTGCTTGCCCCAGATGTTCTGCTTCGCTGGTGCTGGCCAAGCAGGCTTAGGGGCGTGGGCCGCGTCGTAGCGCCAAAGTTCGTCCAAAGGTGTCGCGAGCGATTCGGGTGCGATCCCCCGCCGCTCGTTGTCGTAGCGATAAGTTGGCCACGCGGCTTTATTGTTCTCTTTCTCTTGGGCCGCTTCTTTTTTCGGTGCGTCGTCCGCCATCGCCGACGGAAGTAGGCCGAAGCCCAGTAGCAGCGTCACGCCGGCAAGGAGCAGTAGCACGCCGGGGCGCAGGCAGTTCGTGCAACGATCCAGTGGCATAGTTGAGCCCAGAGTGAGCGGGTGACCGGGAAGGATTATGTGAGGGGCGCGTAGGTGGACAGTCGCGGCGGGTGTCGATTCATTATACCCGTGCTGGCCGGGCTGGTTGCTGTTGGGAATGGCGGCTGAATTCATCGGTTTCCTGCCCCTTTACGTTGCTGGTGCTTGGTTTCTGCTGCCGCCCCCCGTCCTGCCGCCCCCGTCCTGCCGCCCCCGTCCTGCCGCCCCCGTCCGGGCAACTCGTCCCGACAACTCGACCTGGCAATCTGTCCGAGCAACTCGGGTATCGGGGAGCCTTTCGCCAATCGGACCAACCCGACCATTCGGTCATCTTTCCGGAGCCCGCATGAGGCGTCGTCCGGCGACCGTCTGCCTGCCACCTTGCTGGTGGGATTTCTCGCCGCTCGATCGCGACAACCGGACCTACTGCTACGGCCGGTCGCTGGTAACCGCAAGTGGACGGCGCGAGCCTGCTTCCGGTGTCGCCAAACCGATCACCTCGCCGATGAATTTGTTGTGCCGGTGTTCTGTTCCGTGGAGCGGTCCGGCCCTTCCTGTTTTCATTCGAGCCGGTGGTGTTGCCATGCGAAGCGTGAAGGTCTTGCTTGCGGTTGGTTGTCTCTCGGGCACGATGTTGTCGGTCACGGCCGAGGAAGTTCGCGCCGACCATCGCCATCGCGATAAGGTCTCGCGGAATTACTACCAACACCATCAGGCGAGTCCCCACTTGGTGCGATCGCCTTACCCTGGTCGCTACCGCGATTACGCGCTGCGGTATCATTACCAGAAGACTCGCGTGTTCCATGCCGGACCTTACTACCATGTGTATCACGGCAAGTATCTGGGGCACCTCAATCGGCCGTATCACTTGGGCTTCGGTCCACCTCGCAGTGAGTGGAAGCGCCAAGGCGCTCGTCCTTTCCCCTACTAAGCGGGTGCGATGACGCCGATTCATCAGCTCTCCTCGCCGCGCAGCAGTCTCGCGCCGGCTGCCGGTCGTGTTGTGAACCAGCTAGGAGCGATGCCCGTCTCTTGCTGATAACGGCGGGTGATTTCTTCGGCCACGCGGTCGACTGTTTCGGCCTTAGCCAGTGTCACCGTGCAGCCGCCAAAGCCGCCACCGGTCATGCGTGATCCAATCACACCGCCACGGGCCGGTCCACTTTCGCCGGCATTCAAGGCGAGTTCTACCAGTAGGTCGAGCTCCGGGCAGCTCACCTCGTAGTCATCACGTAAAGAGGCATGGCTGGCGACCATCTTTTCGCCAACAGCGGCCCAGTTGTTAGCGGCCATATCCTTGGCGGCCTGACTTGTGCGTTCAATTTCTGTGACCACGTGGCGAGCGCGTCGGTAGTGGATATCGTCGAGTTTGTCGCGCTGCTGCTGGAGATCCGCGGCGGTGAGATCTCGGAGGCTCTTCACGCCAAGCGTCGCGGCCGCCTCTTCACATTGCCGTCGCCGCTCGGCGTATTCTCCGCCGGTCAGTTCGTGCTTGACGTTGCTATTGATGACCAGCACCGCCACGCTCTCGTCCGTCATGGGGACCGCCTCGAAATCTTGCGTTCGACAGTCCAGTAGCATCAGATGGTCCCGCTCGCAGAGCGTGATGCTGAATTGATCCATGATGCCGCAGGGTACACCGGCGTATTCGTGTTCCGCCTTTTGGCAGAGGAGTGCCTTCTCGACTGGGTCGAGCGGGCGACCACTGATTGATTCGAGTAGCGTGGCCGTGGCGACCTCGAGCGCTGCGCTGCTGGAGAGCCCGCCACCTAAGGGGACGCTGGAGTCGAGTACCATCTCCAGTGGTCCCGAGGTCAGTCCTTGTTCACCGCAAAGTGCCATGGTCCCGCGCACGTAGTCGTGCCAGGCCGGTTGGTCGGTCGCCTTCGTGTCAGCCGTGGTGAAGCTGGCGGTCTCGCGCAGTGCCGTGCTGAAGATCTGGATCGGCTCGCCAGCGGCTTGCCCGTTTGCGGCCTCGTCCGTTGAAGCGTCGCTGGGTCGATCGGCCGCGATTACCACGTGCCGCTCAATGGCCATCGGCAGCACGAAGCCGTCGTTGTAGTCGATGTGCTCGCCGATTAGATTCACGCGGCCAGGTGCGGCGACGATCCAGCGAGGTGAGCGGCCGTAGCGTTTGTTGAAGAGTACCTCGGCACGCCGCAATAGCGCCTCGTCAGATTCGTCCGTGGCCTTACTAGTCTGCGCCATCGTAGTTTCACTTCCGTCGTGCAAGGGTTGAGGCTGTTGATGTGCCAATGACCGGGCCAGTGTAGCGGATCGAGCCGTCACTGCTCGCGGGGCCCCGGGGCTAGAAAAATACTCTCCAGAGCGAGTGTCGATCCCCTCAGATTCGGCCCCCTGGAGCCGGGATGCCTGATTAACCGGCTTGCGGCCGCGTGTTGACATTCTTGGCAACCGCACTCATCGACGCAACTCGTTGCAATTTGGGGGTTTAGGCGCGCCTGGGAAATTTGCATGTTTTTTCGGAAAGTAATTGCGTCCTGCGCAACGCTCGGGTAGCATAGTGAGACGTGCAGAGGTCCGCGCAGCGTGCGTGGGCCCTGGTGAAATGGCCCGAGGTAGAGCCAATCCGGAACCGTAAAAAGCTGTCTGGAACCTCCTAAGCGAGATGTTCGCGCTTGTGCGCGTGCGATTCGTTACGAGGATCCTGACAGCTTTTTTCGTCGACAGATTTGAAGGCAACACAATTTTGAAGGCGTGGTCCTGTTGGAACGCAGGACCAAGAGGCTTCACCGATACACGCAGATAATTCGCACCAAGGGAGAAGGAAGAATGACAATGAGGATTCTTAGTTGTGTCACTTTGACACTTGCCTTGGCGGCCCTGACCGGTCCCGCCCAGGCGTTTATCATCGACTCGTTCGATGACAACCAGCTGGTTAGTTCAGATTCGGGCACGCCCGTTGACACCAATTCCGCCGGTGGCGGCATGATTGGTGGCAATCGCGTGATGACCTCGAATTGGACCAGCGGTGCCAACTCGGTTGACGCCGAAGTGAATGCCGGTAGCTCGAGCTTGCTGAATGTCAGTATCGGTGCGGATACGCTCGGTACGGTTGACGTCATTTACGACGGTGGTGGCGGAGGTTTCGCCCCGACTGACTTCACCGTTGGTGGTACGCTCAATTCGATCGCCGTTGAGATCCCGTTTGACGACCTGCCGGTCGACATCGAGATCGTCGCTCTGTCGCTGACCGGTTCGTCGAGCCTGACCGAGAACCCGGGCGGTGGAATTTTTGCCCCCACGCCGCTGCCGTTCCTGTTCAGCAATTTCTCGACGACGAGCGGAACGGGTGCCGACTTCACGGCCATCACCGGCCTGGAGATTCACATCACGCCGTTGTTCGGTGGAACTGACCTGCAGGTCGATTTCATCGAGACCACCTTCACGCCGGTCGTTCCCGAACCGAGCACCTACGCCACGGCGTTGATGGGCTTGATGGGACTCGTCGGTATCGGTCTTATGATCCGCCGCAAGCGTCAAGAGTAAGTCTTGATACTTGTTTTTGGTTGAACCAATCAGGCCTCGCCGGTTAACAAATCGGCGAGGTCTGTTTTTTTGCGCTGGTGGGCGGGTTTTCTGGAATCGAGTCTGGTCTCGGCCTTTCTGGCAAGATGTTTTTTGGCTGGTGCGCCCGCCAAGAAAGATGAGACCCGACCCCGTGCTCGCGTCGCAAATGTTCAAAATTTTTGGCATTTGTGCATCATTTGTTCGGTGGTTGTCTGACGGATGTTCGCCGCTTGTTCGATGGATGTTCAACGTTTGTTCGATGGATGTTCAACGTTTGTTCGGATTCGGGTTTTCTTGCAATGACTGGTCGTTCCAAGAAGGGACTTATTGCCTCCGCAACCCGAAGCGTGAGCGAGGGACACGACCAGGTGGGTGTCATTTCTCGGCAGACCGTGCGAGGTTCCGCGACGCATTCGACTATTCGCATCTCCAATCGCGTTTGTTTGCTGTAGCCACTCTATCGGCTGACGCCACTTGCTTGACCGTAGGTCTCCAAACAGCTACCGCCTTTCGCTCGGGCACTATACGCAGCAGCCGTGCTCAGTTGCTCTCACTGACGCTTCGGGTTGTGTTTCGGGTGCCACTGCTGGTCATAAACAAAAAAAGCCCGCGCGGACTCGGTCATCATCTCAGCATGTGAAGCGTCTTTCGACTTTTCACATGCAGGACCAAATCAGCGCGGGCTCTCTCGAATACCGAAGGGTACTCTCCCTTCCAGCTCCGACGGATACCTCGTTCGCGATGGTTCGTGTTGTCTTTTCGGGTGCCACTGGCTCTGCCAGTGTTGATCACACCTTAATTTCTTCTGCAGCTACCGTCCTGTGCTCGGCTGCCGCCTTCACGCCATTTGGTTGTGTCCCTCACTGACGTTTCGGGTTATATACAGGACTGCTAGTCACT
>Ga0180432_10001145_pt1 | contig 42514 bp, 28 predicted proteins | sample SS_ome_10_FD_132414 | JGI IMG/M metagenome (GOLD analysis project Ga0180432, IMG submission 132414) | Hypersaline lake sediment archaeal communities from the Salton Sea, California, USA - SS_1_MS_2 metaG | ecosystem: Environmental > Aquatic > Non-marine Saline and Alkaline > Hypersaline >... | reverse complement strand
CTTTTTGTCGAGAGGCATATATACTCCCGAAGATGTGCTCCCGATGGATAGCCGTAGGGACAACTCGCTCCAGCGCCTAAAATGAAAACTGTCTTTTTATCTAACATTCTCTGTGAACTCTGTGCTCTCTGTGGCTAAACCTAAACGGAGACGCGTTTGATGCCGTCGATCAATCTTTTTTCTCCGAAGTTGATAACCAAACCTCTTTTGAGTCCGGTTGCCTTTAGGTATGAGATAACTTGAGCGACGGCTACTTCGGGCAGTTTGCTAAGTGATTTCATTTCAACAACGACCTCCCCCGCGACAAGCAGATCGAGCCTTTGCCCCTTAATCACTTTACTCTTGTAGATGATATCTGCGGGCACCTGACGTTCATATTTGATGCTCTGCAATTCAAATTCATAGCACAAAGCCTCTTCGTAAATAGACTCCAATAATCCGGGCCCAAGCTCTTTATGAACTTCAATAGCTGCTCCAATAATTCTTTCAGTTACCTCGTCAGACATAATTTTTATTTATTTCTCTGTGATCTCTGTGCCCTCTGTGGCTCCATTCTTTTCAATCGTCAATCTCTCCGCGTCTCCCCAGAGCAGTTCGAGGTCGTAGTAATTTCGGTATTCCGCGTCGAAGATGTGGATCACGACATCCACATAATCGAGCAGGATCCAGCGGGCCTGTTCGTACCCGGCCCGGCCGAAGCGCTGCAGGCCTTGTTCCTTCGCCATAACGCTGATTTCGTCGGCGACGGTGCGCATCTGCCTATCGCTCGTACCGGTGGCGATCACGAAATAATCGGTCGCCGGGGACATATCTCTCAAATCCAAAACCGCAATCTCGCTGCAATGGCGCTCGGCCGCCACCTTGGCCGCGGCCAAGGCAAATGTCTTCGCTTTCAAGTTTCGTCTTTTCACCAAATCTTATATCCTCATCTTTAATAAAAACGGGGCAGCCGAATCGGCCACCCCGATAGATTACAACATACTCTATTGCTTCGTCAATATCCGTTACTGTCCGCCCAGATGGAGCCAGTCGCTGATGGCGGGGGCGAATTTGACGATCACGCCGGAGAAGACGACGCTGACCATGGTCATCAGCTTGATCAGAATATTGAGGCTCGGGCCGGAGGTGTCCTTGCAGGGATCGCCGACCGTATCGCCGACGACGGCGGCCTTGTGGGCCTCGGAGCCTTTGCCGCCGTGAGAGCCTTTTTCGATAAACTTCTTGGCGTTGTCCCAGGCGCCGCCGGCGTTGTTGAGCGTAATCGCGAGAACGAAACCGGCTGTCAGGCCGCCGACCAGCAGGCCCATAACCCCCGCAACGTCCAGAAGCAGGCCCGTTACGACGGGAACAATAATCGCCAGCAGGGACGGCAGAAGCATTTCCTTCTGGGCCCCCTTCGTGGAGATGGCCACACAGCGGGCATAGTCAGGCTTACCCGTGCCTTCCATGATCCCGGCGATCTCCCTGAATTGCCGGCGAACTTCGTTTACCATATCGCCGGCCGCACGCCCGACCGCCTTCATCGTCATGGCGCTGAAGACGAAAGCCATCATCGCCCCGATGAACAAACCGCCGATGAGTTTCGGATTCATAATGTTGAGCCCGTAGGCGTTGACGAAATCCATAATATCCGCGGTCTTGACATTGATGGCATCTGCCACTCCATCCTTGGCTGCAAAAGCCACCTGGCCGACCCGGTAGATGCCGTCGCTGTTCTCTTCGGCGAGCCGTCCGATCCAGATCCGGACCTCTTCGATATAGGCGGCCAGAAGGGCCATAGCCGTTAAAGCCGCCGAGCCGATGGCGAAGCCTTTACCGGTCGCCGCCGTCGTATTGCCCAGCGAGTCAAGGGCGTCGGTTCGTTTCCGGACTTCCGGTCCCAGACCGGCCATTTCAGCGTTACCGCCGGCATTGTCGGCGATAGGACCATAAGCATCGGTCGCTAAGGTAATACCCAGTGTCGCCAGCATACCCACAGCGGCAAAGCCGATACCATAGAGGCCCATCGCCATATTCGAGAAGCCCCCGGCGAAACCGAACGCACAGAGAATGCCGATCACGATTGTGATCACCGGCAGGCCGGCTGAGTACATTCCCGTGGCAAGACCGTCGATAATTGTCGTCGCCGGTCCCATTTCCGCCTGGTCGGCGATACCTCTCGTTGGTTTGTATTCGTCGGAGGTGTAGTATTCGGTGAATTGTCCGATCAAAACGCCGGCTACCAAACCGGAGACGACCGAGCCAAACACACCCCAGGTAATCCAGTCGAGGGCGGCCAGAACGGCCACGGCAACGATGATGAGAACGGAACTGCCAAGCGTGCCGATCAGCAATGCCCGTAAGAGGTTCTTTTGCGTGGCGTCTTCTTTACATCGGACCATGAACATCCCGGCGATAGAGAGCAGAATGCCAAAACCCGCGACGACCATCGGCGCCAAGACGGCTTTCAATGGCGTCAAGCCTTGCGGCAGCGTTCCCAGCGTCAATGCGGCACCCAGAGCGGCGGTCGCGAGGATCGAACCGCAATAGCTTTCGTAGAGATCGGCGCCCATCCCGGCGACGTCCCCGACGTTGTCCCCGACGTTGTCGGCGATGGTGGCCGGGTTTCTTGGATCGTCTTCCGGAATCCCCGCCTCGACTTTACCGACCAGGTCGGCTCCGACGTCGGCGGCTTTCGTATAAATTCCGCCACCGACACGAGCGAACAAGGCCTGGGTCGAAGCTCCCATACCGAACGTGATCATCGTCGTAGTGATTTCCACGAGCTTATGATTCGCCTCCATGCCGGGTTTGACGAGCGTCAGCCCTAAGAACGACAGTCCGTTTTCCATATGCCCGGCGGTGTAAACCACCTTGTCCAGGATCAGGTACCACATGGAGATGTCGAACAGGCCGAAGCCCACAACGACCAGTCCCATCACGGCGCCGGATCGGAAGGCGACTTGCAGGCCGCTGTTGAGGCTCTTGCTGGCACCCTGGGCGGTTCTGGCCGAGGCGTTCGTGGCCGTCTTCATCCCAAGGAAGCCGCACAGACCGCTGAAGAAGCCGCCCGTCAGGAAGGCTATCGGCACGAAGGGGTTCTGCACGCCCTTATAGGCCAGGATGGCGAAGATTACCAATAACACGACAAATACGATCGAGACGACGCTGTACTGCCTGTACAGATAGGCGTAAGCGCCTTCCCGCACGTGCCGGGCAATTTCGATCATCTTGTCGGTGCCCTCCGAGTCTTCCATCATCTTCTTATAGAAAAAGAAGGCGAAACCGAGGGCCAGCAGAGACCCGATCGGGGCGACCCACCAGACCGCCGTTCCGTCGGCCTGACTTGCCTGGTCGCTTTCGGCCGCTATCGCCACTGAACTTAAGGCGAAGCCGATCGCGAACAACACTATGAGGCTCTTAAAGATTTTCACTTTTCTTACTCCTTTTCAATTTGACTATAAAGACCATGTAAGAGACTAAGATTTAAAATTCTGTGAAGTGTAACGAAACGAGATGGTTTTTCAACTGTTTTATTTCCGGGCGACGATTTCGCGACAAAATATTTTTCTTTTCACGGAGGATCGGACGGAGCCGTTCGACACGTAAATCGTGGTTTTTCAGCGATTAAGATAGATAATGACGCCGGCGAGAATCAAAATGCAGGTCACGCAGACGCTGATGGCCGCGATGAAGATCCACATGAAACGCTTACTGTGCTTGGAGATGATGTACTTGAGATATCGGTCGCTGGCCGCGAAGGTTTTGCTCATCTGTAGAATCCCGTCGGTCTGGCCGATGCTGGTCTGGTTCAGCCGTTCCAGGGTCTCGTTGAAGTTGTTGAAGCTCTGCGACATTTGGACGTCGATATTGGCGGCGGCGGCGAGCTGCTGGTCGATCTTCACGAGGGCGTCGGTTTGCTTGGCCGTTTCGTTGGGGATTCGTCCGACGGCGTCCATAAACTGTTCGTCCTTGGCGGCGGCGCCCTTGAGCTGTTCGAGAAGCTGCTCGATGACCTGCTTCTGATTTTCCACGGCGTCGGGGAAGCTCTCGAGCACTTGGGGCAGTTGTTCGAGCCGGCCCATCAAGTCTTCGTGCTGGCTCGCCTGACGGTTAAGGTGCTCGTTAATGCCCTGAAGCTGCTCGACGAGTTGATCGAAGCCCTTCTGGAACTTTTCGGCCGATTCCTGAGGAGTCATCGGCTGGACCGCTTTGACCATGACCTGGTCCCCGTCGGTCTCGTTCGACGCAGGTGCGTCTTGTACCGGCTCGGCCGGGTTGTCATTCTGGCTGATCAGACCATCTTCGTCGATCTGAGGTTGAGGGCCTGTCGTTGTAAACGGTTTGCGGGCTTTCAGCCACTTGCCCGTACCGGCCCAGAACTGTTTCAGAGTCATCTTTCACACTCCTGATCTGTATAGGACGTTTGTTAACCGGACTCCACGATATATATAAGACCTTTTCGAGCGCAAGTTCAAGCTATTTTTACCACAATTACCGGATAGGCTGACAGATTCTTATAACCCACGGAGGATATAGACACTTTGAGGTATGTGGCCGACGAATCATCAAATATCTTGAGAACTCGATAAGAATGCTGTACCTTAATCTAAAGAGAGAATTCGGGCTTTGATAGGAGAGCTTTCGCCATGAAACACGTCGAAGGTCGAGTACACGAAGGGCCAGATCGTCACCGTCATTATCCCGAAGCTGCACTGCACGAAGTGGCAGGGATTCCACGTCCAGATTTGCTACGGGGATTATCTCCGCGAAATCGGCTACGCCCTGAAAAAGGTAGGGAAGATCGAATGGCAAAATTTCAGTTGAAGGAACATCGGACCGTTGCAATCCTATGTGCAATGTGGGTGCTGATGCTTCCGGCCGCTCCAACGGTTGCTCAAACGCTCGGTCCAACAGATTTCGGCTGGCTCTCTTCATCGCGGATATTTATCCTCGACGCCTACACGTATCCTTTCTATCCAAAGATTGAATTCGATGCCGAAAAGCTCGCCGAGACGATGGCGGACATGCACGCCGATACGCTACGAGTCGCCACGTCGGGTCACACTTATCTGATCGGCGGGACGCCCTTTCAGACGGCGCCCGACCTCGGTGACCGTGATATCCTGGCCGAATGCATCGCCGCCTGCAAGCCGCGTCAAATCAGGGTCGTCGCGTATATCCGGACCGGCGGCGTCCTGGCCGCCGAGACCGTCAAGCCCGAGTGGGCCTATCGCGCCAATCCGCAGGGCGATATCCCCGTGCGGTGGGACTTAGGCGCCAGGCATTCTGCGCTCTGTTGGAACACAACATACCGGCAGGCCTTTTATGAATTAATCGACCGGGTGGCCAGCAATTACGATATCGACGGTATCTACTTCGATGCGTGGAAGATTTTTTACGGTTTTGAGCGGCCATACGTCTGTTATTGCGCCGGATGCCGCGAGGGCTTCGCGGAAGCGACGGGACTCGAACTGCCCTATCGGGAAAATCACGGGCAGTTTACGAGCCGGGAACGAGAGACGATTCGTCGCTATCAGGATTGGTATCGAGAGGAAATGGTCGAGGTCTCTCGCGAAACGAAACGTATCGTTCGATCCCATAAAAATGTTCCTCTGATCTTCAACCTCAATCACGCGAGCAATATCAGAAATGTGTCGTTTACCGATCCGCGGATCGTCGATGAAACCGACGCGTTCCTGTACGAAATGTCCAAAAGCATGTTAGAGCGTGCCGAGGGGATCAGCCTGGCGGTCGCCCATGGTCTGGCGGTCTGGCCGTACGTCGATGCCTATCACGGCTACGGTCGGATCGGGATCAACAATGACGATATCCATCAACATATCTGCGCGACCGTTGCCTATGGCGGCTCGCCCATTCTATACCATACCTACTTTTTCACGGATCACCTTGAGGCCCGGAAGCCGGTGCGAAAGGCGTTTGCGATTTTTGATCGGAACAAACGCTACGTCGAGAAATTCAAGCCGCTTAGGTTCTGCGCCGTCGTCTGGAACGACGAGGATCCGCCGGGTCATGCGAGCGACGGCTGGCTCTGGGATGCGAATGCCCGGCTGTGCACCTCGGGCGCCTTCGCGGCGTGCATGGATAGCCACGTGCAGACCACGTCGTTTCTGAAAGAAGATCTAAATAACCTGGAACGGCTCAAACAATATAAAGTCCTCTACCTGCCTGATATCTGTCAGCTCTCGGAAAAACAAGTCGCTAACATCGAGCGGTTCGTAGCAACGGGAGGCGGGCTGGTGATGACCTATGGGACATCCCTCTACGATCAAAATGGCAAGAAACGATCCGATTTTGCTCTCGGCGATCTCGCCCGCATTCAATGCGTCAATCCGGATGAGCGGCTGCGTGATAAAATCTCCGCCCATTATTGCTTCGGCGGCGTTTGGGACCTCTACCTCAAAGCCCGGGAAAATCAGCAGGTGATTACCCGTCCCCTTGCCGATGATCTGATGCCGACGTTTTTGTGCCAGCCGGTGAAGGCCCTGCCCGGTGCGACCGTCGCGGCGGACGTGGTTCTGGGAACCGACAGCGAGCCGCTCTTTCCGGGCCTGGTCGTCGCCGAACACGGAAAAGGAAAAGTGGCCTATATCTCGTCGGCATTGGATGCCATGTACCTGCAAACGCACATTCGTCAGTTCCGCGACGTTATCCGCGATGTCATCGAATACGTTAGCCCGGAGCCGCTGCCCTATAAAATAGACGCTCCATCAGCGTTGATAACGAACATGACCGAACAGGGTGACACGCGCGTGCTCCACCTGGTTAACTGGACCGGCTGCAAACAGGAGCGACCTCAACAGAAAGTGTATTACATACCGCCTGTTGGAGATGTGACGGTCCGCTTTCGTATCCCGCCGGGCAGAAGCATCCGTAATGTCTCGCTCTTTGTCCCAACGGCGTTTAGCTATACACAAGACAAAGACACGTTACAGATCACGTTGCCAAAGGTCGAAAAATATCAGGCGGTGGTTATCGAGATGCATAAATGACATAGATAAGGTCTGTCCGCTCTGTATAAAACATCTAAATGGAGGTAAATCGATGAATGTATCGACGATTGTCCGAGTGCTGTTAATCAGTACTATGCTGGTGGCAGGAGCTACAGGTTGCAAACGTGATCCTGATTTTGCCTTAGACAAACTAAACGGGCTTAGGGAGTACACAAAAGAAAAGGGATATGACATTGAAGAGAAACGCGCCGAGTTGGCCTTGTCGAAGTGGCAGAACAGCCGCCTGGACAGTGAACCCATTCTGCTCACGGGCGAGTTGGGAGAGACAACAGGAAAGGAAACCAAACACCTTTCATTCTTTGCATTCGACGAAGACAAAGATATCGTCGGAATTGGTATAATCGAGGAGTACGTCGATGCAAGTGGCCTCAGTACGACACTGACTGAAGAATATGAAACAACTGGAAAGGGACCATACCCTCCTGATGAAGCAGTGCAGGCATTTAGCTTCGTAGTTCAAATCCGTGACGCTGGCCAGCGTAAAGATGTGAAAAAATGGAACGAATACCTGAGTGCAAAATCAGGAAGATCTAACACCGAGCGGGACATGGCTCCAACTGGAGAGACTTTACCCGCTATGCCAACCATCTGGATATCTATCCCAGAACCTAACCAAGTAGATATACACATATACATTTATGATAAACAAGGGCACAAATCCGAGACAATCAGAGCCCGTAACTTAATAGGAACTCAATAGAGATAGGCATATTGGGATTAATAGGGGGATTAAGATAATAGGAGATAATAGGCACAGACCAATTTTTCTCCCGAGATGGAGTAGATTCCCAACTTCAATTTTCTCCTCCATCAAAAAAGATCTGTGCGGAGGATGAAAATGTACGAGCGACTATTTCGCGTCCATCACGACGCGGAATCCGTCGTAATCCATTTGTGTTTCCGGTACGTTCCGGCTGCGATTGGCCGAGCGGGAAGACTCCGGATTGAGGTTCCAGGACCCGCCGCGAAGAATGCGATCGTTGTTCTTGAAACGCGTTCTCCGGGGGGGTGTCTCTTCCGAACCCGGGTAATTCTTGTTGTACTTTTCTTCGCACCATTCCCACAGGCTGCCGCTCATATCGTACAAGCCCCAGGCGTTGGGCAACCGCGTCCCCACGTCCTGGATCGCGCCGCGGCTGTTGCGCAGGGTCCAGGCGTACCGGTCGTCGAAACTGCTTCCCCAATAATACGCCGTTGCGGTCCCCGCCCGACAGGCGTATTCCCATTCGACCTCCGTCGGAAGGCGGAATCGTTCGTTGGTCATACTCGACAGTTTCTCGCAGAATTCCTTCGCTTCGTACCACGAGACCATATGGACCGGGTATTTCGGGCCTGTATATTTCGAAGGGTTCGTCCCCATGACCTTTTGGTATTGTTCCTGAGTCACTTCGTGCACACCGATGAAGAACGGCTTATCGATCCGAACCGTGTGTACCGGGCCTTCGTCGGCATCCCGGCCTCTTTCGCTCGGCGGAGAACCCATCTGGAATTGGCCTGCCGGGATGAGCCGGAAAGTCATCGTCACGCCGTCGCCGAAGTCAAGTATCCTCTCATCCAGTTCAACCTGGCTGACTTCCGGTGCCTTGACCTCGGGTTCGGGTGTTTGGACAACGGGCCTGGGCGGCTCGGTTCTCTTGGGTTCCGGCCGACTTACCTGGGGTTTCCGGTCCGGAGGTCTAACCGGGACCGTGGGTGGCTGTGTTTTGACGGGCGTTTCCGGGCTTGTCTGCGCCGGGCGTACCACCGGTTTCTCGGGAGGTTTCGTTTTTCGAGGCGGCTCCGGCGGGCGTGTTACAACGGGCTTTTGGACGGGAGGACGCTCGGGCCGGCTCACTTTCCTTTCCGGAGGCAAGGTACATTCGAGCAAGACTTCACCCAGGTCGTACACAAAATACGGCCCGCATTTCGTTTTCTTCTCGGACTCGGCCACATTCATCAGATCGTTGTAGGCCGTGCTGTAGTCTTCAGCCCGGATCTTCTCGAAGAATTCGATTCGACGGCAATGTTTATTTTTGAAATCGGGAAAACTCTCGCCGGGATCCAACACAACCGACCTGGGAACGGCAATGTTTTTGAAATCCACGGGAATGTCGGCATTCTTGCAATCCGGGTGGTTGACCCGCAAGGTCACAACGCATTCAATATCGCCGGGACGCATGCCGGCGGCGCCTTCCACGGCCGGCCAGGCATATTCTTTTTGCCAGTTCAGTGAAAAAACAACAAGTCCATTGGAATCAGAGATCGCGTCCAGTTTGAACGTGCGTTTTTGAGGCGGTAGCTCTTGGGGTTTCATCTTGCGAAGATCGTGGAATATGCTCAGGTCAACCTGGCCTTGAGCGTCCGTGCGGGTCCACTGATGCTCGTATTCGCCGCGTACCGACACACCGGCATCTTTTATCGGGCGTTTCGACGCTTTATCCAGCAGTTTCATTTTGACGGCCACTGTCTTCGGGTACTGAGCGTCAGGGTAGAGCGTGGGATCCCACGTTCCGGCGTACCATATATTTTCGACAGGAAGATCGGATTCGTCGGCTGTCGTCTCACGAAGATCGGTGATGATCTCGTCGGGTTCGGCTTTGGGCTCGTTGGATTCGCCGATAATATTATCGAGAAAGGAAGACACGGACGAGTTTCCTGTGAAGTCCATAGCAACCACCGTTTCGTCTGCGGCTTCACTCGTTCGTGGGGCCGGAAAGTACGACGCGGTCATCAGCGTAAGCCCGAGAAAGCCGAGCAGGATGATAACGTAAGCATATCTGTATTTGTTAGTATCCATCATTCGATCTCCTTCTGACGGCGGCCAACATCCTCGCCGAGGACGGAACCTCGCTCTTCGCCCCCGCGATTTCTATGGTCAAAAGCGCAAAAATACCCCTGCGAAACGGATTTTCAACGTCACTATATCGACAAAAAGAGCGAGTGCCTTAATCGCTTCTCCGTTTTGTTTTCAATAGTGGGCAACGCCCCGCCTGTGAAGCGCCTGATTCCGGATGTCCCACGCTGCTTTCGCATCATCCAAACTGAAGGTGCGTGGATTGAGGGTTTCAATGAGTCGCCGGCCGGCTGGGTCGCACAGTCAGCGTGTATTTGTAGGCGTTTGAGGACCACAGATCAGTCGCGTTCTCACCGAGGCGGGTCAGGTAGATCTCGAACTGGTGCGTGGCGCGGTCTTCGAACAGAGCGAAATTCGACAATTGCAGGGCCGGACCGTCGCCGGTTTGCCGGTCGTCGATCAGGGTGACGGTGTCTTTTTTTAAGGCTACGGTCGTCTCGTCCACCTCGGCAATGATCAGTGGATAACGAGGCGAGTTGCCGTTGGCCGGGCGCGTGCAGATGTTACCCACCCAATAGAGCTTGCCCGTTTGGCTGTGGCGAATCAGTCGATGTATACTCGACGGCGAATAGAAGCGGCTGCCGTCGTTGTATGTTAACTCGGCGGGTGTGAGGAGCGTCGCGCCGCCGTCGGTCGAAATCGTGTACCGCTTGCGGCCGTCCTGGTAATGGGTAATGTTCTGGTTCGAATCGCGGTAGATGGTCAGCAACCGCCCGTCAGGCAATTCCGCAACGGACGGCTCCAATAGCCCGCGCGATGACACATGCCGCGGGACCCAGACCACATTGCTGCTCGCCCAGTGGTAGCGGCCCTTCTGATGATCCCACGTTCCCACGAAACAGATCGCGCCGAGATTCCTGGAATCCGCGGGCAGGAAGTAAGCCGAGACGTTGTGAGGATTGATTTCACCCATCGGAACGCGGTCGGCAATGTTGGCGCCCACACCGGGAACCACCAACGCCCCGTCTCGGCGAATCGCGATGTTCTGGGGAAAATACGCGTGATTGTTCTTGAGGAATGTCAAGTTCAATGGATCGGCCGGGTTGAAGTCCGCGCCGTCTTCGTACATTAACAATTTCGGATCGCTCCAGGTGCGACCGTTGTCGTCCGAGAGACGAACAAAGCTGTGATTGTGATAACGACCATCGCCTAATTGGGTCTGACGCAACCAGATGCCGACCGTTTTTTGCGAGATCGGATCATAGACACATGGCCCCGGCCCCCAGTAAACGCGCTGGCCGCCGGGCAGCCGACGCACCGGTTCGCTATACGCTTCCCAGTCGGTCCAGGTTTGACCATTATCCGATGACCAGCGCTGCCGCAGGTTGTAGGGCGTGTCGCTGGCCTTCTGCCAGGTCATTCGCTCCCAACGTTGCGAGTCAACGCCCAGATCCGGACCCATGTATCGCTGAGAAATATTGACCGCGACGCCGGGAGTTGGATGCGTCCGGCATACCTGCTTGTTAACCGAGACAATCGGTGCATTGATTTCCCAGGGGGCCTGGGCGGGCGGACTTGTCGATAGCAATGACAATAATGACAGCAACGTGGTGAACATGAGATAATCCTCCCAGACACTGTCTAATTGGACCGGACTGCGATAAGTTCGGTTGTTAATCATAGGGAAAGCCAGGCGGCCGTCTACAACTTTTCCCTAATATTTCACCTAATGTTTCTCTACTTCCGTATCCGGCTGCGTGTCGGGAGTGGACTCATTTGTGGCGATTTTAAAGGCGGTGGCGACGGCCAAACCGAAAAACAACAAATCCATCACGCCGAAGCTGCTTCGAAATCCGTAAGAAGAAATATTGCTAAAGAAGGCCTGGACATTGGTGCGTACATGTTCTTTGAGTTGTTCGCGGTATTGTTCGCGCTCTTGCGTTGGCATCCCCTCCCACTTCGATGCGGCCTCGGACCATACGGCCACAGGGTAGTCGGATTGCTGACTGGCCTCTTCCGGATTCACACCGGCCGGCCACTGGATCGTCTCGCCCTGCGATTGCCGCTCTTCAACGATCTCGTCGGCTAAGTAGGATATGACGACTTCATCTTTCTGGAGCTCGGCTACGGCGCTTTGCAGAACTTCCTCCTGACTGCCGATTTCCCTGCGAATGCTCAATTCGACCGCGGCGTACTTTCCCGCCAAAATGGACAGCAGCGTAATCACAACGGCAGCAACGCCCAGAGCACGTCCGCTGCCCTGGCTGCCCCAAACACAGCCCAATCCCACCAGACCGCCGACACCCCAGGCGATCCAGCCGATCTCAAAGCCTGTAAAGCAGGAAATACCCGCCCAGATCATAGCTCCAGCCAAGCCGCCGAGGGCTCCACATAGGATACCTTTGCCCATGTTCATTCTTTTTCCTTTCATGAGAATTTTTGGCCGTTTTTTTGCTTATCTCTGCTTATAGGGCGTTTATGGGTATCGAAATGTTGATGCTGAATTTCAAAATTTCTCGAAAAATGTTAAAATTTTTCGGTTTTGCTCAGGATGAAGGAGACCGCCGTAATTGAAGGAACCTGAACTTGCTCGTTCCCATTTCGGTCCTAATCGAGTATAAGGGCGCTCTATGAAACTCATCACCTATTCAAAAGACGGGTCGGTTTCCTGCGGGATACTGACGGAAACGGGGCTGATCGATATTCCATCGGCCTGGAACGATACGAATCCGCCGCGGAGCGTGAAGAACATTCTCCAGCGGGGACCGGACTGCCTGGAGAAGCTCGCTGAACTGGCGAAATCCCCCGGCGATGTGATTGCGCTGGATTCGGTCAAGCTTTTAGCGCCGATTCCCCGGCCGGGCAAAGTTCTCGCCCTCGCGGGCAATTATGTCGAGCATATCAAGGAAGCGGGTCTCAAGCTCGGCCTGTCGGATTCGCCCCGGCTGACGACGGTCCCCAGGCCGTTTCTGATGCCGGGCACGGCGGTCGCCCATCCCGGCGAACAGATACCCTGGCCCGTCTATAGCGAAACCGTCGATTACGAGCTTGAGCTGGCCGTCGTGATCGGTCGGCAAGCCAGGCACGTCGAGCCGGACGGCGCGCTCGAGTGTGTCGCCGGGTACACCATCGCCAACGACGTCTCGGCCCGTACGGTGACGTTCACGAAGAACCGGGCCAAGCGGCCCTGGGACGAATTCTACGATTGGCTCAACGGTAAATGGGCCGATAGCTTTTGCCCGATGGGACCGTACCTGCTGACCGCCGACGAGATCGGCGATGTGCAAAATCTTCATCTGGAATTACGCGTCAACGGCGAGATCCGCCAGAAGGCCAATACCGCGCAGATGATTCATACGGTCGCCCAGATTGTCTCGTTCCTGAGCCATCTCATGACGCTCGAGCCGGGCGATGTTATCGCCACCGGCACGCCCTCCGGCGTCGGCCTGGCCACCGGAAACTACCTCAAAGCCGGAGATCGTATCGACGCATCTATCGAGGGCCTCGGCACCCTCACCAACACCCTCGGCCCGAGACCGGACACATTCTACGAACCGCTCAGATGAAGGAGACAGGGCAAAAGGCCGAATATTTCTTTGTAGATGAATCTGGCGATCCGAATTCTTGTGATAGCAACAGAAATCCATTTGAAATAAAAAAGGCTTCGCCCCTTGGCCAAGACCTTAACAGGCCCACGGCGTGAAGCCGACATTCACCAAGGCAGCAAGCCTATATATTAAGTATGCTATCAAGCTGGCAACAAGTCAAGGAACCCCTCTGCGGGTGATGAAGATTTTTTTAGTTTTTCCGGAGAATTAATCTTTTTCCAACCGTTCTCAAATATACTCGTCGTATTCAAGATTGAATATCAAGGATCACCTCCGAAGGCAGGAGACTTTAAAATCAGTTGAAAATGAGTTCATCATTTGGTATGTTATGAGAATCAGAGGTTTAAAATGATCATTAAATTATGTACACGAGAAACTTGATCACGGGGTGAATGTCACATATCTATATCAATCCTGCGAATTGTCTAACTTTTACCCATACGCTTATTGGTGGAGTACAGATTCAATGTCGAAAGAGACAAATAGACGGATATCGAACGCAAAAGCCGGCGTTTTTGCCAATTACCGGTTGCTATTGATTCTTATTGGTTGCTGGTTTCTCCCGGCGGTCGTGCAGGGCCACGATTGGCCGATGTGGAAGTACGATGCCGGGCGGACCGCCGCGACGCCCGAGGAGCTGCCGGCCCGGCTGCATCTTCAATGGACGCGCGAGCTGGCTCCTCCAAAACCCGCCTGGCCGGAAAGTCAGGACCGTTTACAATTCGATGCTTCCTACGAACCCGTCGTCGCCGGCACGACACTCTTTGTCGGCTCGATGGTCACCGACTCCGTGACGGCGTATGATACGAATACGGGGATCGAGAGGTGGCGTTTCTATACCGACGGCCCGGTACGCTTCGCCCCGGTGGTTTACAAGGATAAGCTTTACGTCGCCTCGGACGATGGCTACCTCTATTGCCTGAGTGCCGACAGCGGGACTCTGATCCGCAAATTTCTCGCCGGTCCCGGGCCGAACAAGGTGATCGGCAACGATCGGCTGATCGGCATGTGGCCGGTGCGGGGCGGTCCGGTGCTGTACGGGGACACCCTCTATTTCGCCGCCAGCATCTGGCCTTTCATGGGTACGTTTATTTACGCTATCGACGCCGAGACCGGCCGGGTCGTCTGGGACAACAGCGGCAGCGGTTCGACCTATCACATGCAGCCCCATACGAGTCCCGCCTTTGCCGGCGTCGCGCCACAGGGCTATCTGGCGGCGACGGAAAACAAGCTGCTCATATCGGGCGGTCGTTCCGTGCCCGCGGCTTATGATCGCATGACGGGAGAATTCTCGTACTTTCACCTGAATAAATACGGCAAGACCGGGACGTGTGAGGTCATCACCTCGGGCGATTATTTCTTCAACCGCGGGGCTATCCACAAGCTCTCCGACGGCGTTGCCGTCGCCAACGGATCGGCATCGGTCATAGAAGGCGATGCCATTTATGGTCAGAGAAATGATGCGGTGGTCGCCTACAAGCTCGAAGCCGGGGGGAAAAAAGCATCGGTATTGTGGCAGGCAAAAGTACTGGACGAGGGCGGCAAGATCCATCTGAAAGCCGGCTCGCGTTTGTATTGCAGCAACCAGAGCGAAAAGGACATCGTGTTTGCCGTTGATGTTCCCACGGGGGATCATGAAGCCAAACTTTCGTGGCGGGCAAGAGTCGAGGGTAAAGTCTGGAGCATGCTGGCTGCGGATGGAAAGCTTTTTGTGACGACGCTCAAAGGTCGCCTCTATTGTTTTGCTGGGGAAAAGGTCGAGCCGAGGCACCACGCTCTGAAAACCAAGCCTCTGCCGACCACTCGGCCGCGATGGAAAAACAAGGCGACGCAGATACTCCAAGCGACAAACGAAAAAGAAGGATACTGCCTGCTCCTCGGCCTTGGCACCGGCGAGTTGCTGTATGAGTTACTGGATCAATCGGAACACCATATTATCGCACTCGATCCGAATGTTGACAAGGTCGCGACGATGCGTCGCACACTCGATCAAGCGGGAGTGTACGGGACGCGCGTTGCCGTTCACGTCGGTGATGTCACGACGATGAAACTCCCGCCCTACGTCGCTAATCTGATCGTATCGGGAGATTTGAAAGCCGCCGGTTCCGATAAGAGGGACCTCTTTGTTAAAAAGGTATTTCATTCTTTGCGTCCCTACGGCGGCACGGCGTGTTTGTCGATCCCAAAGAAACGACATGCCGGAATCCTCAGGCGTTCGAGCAAATTGGAATTACCCGGCAGTCAGGTCGCCCGTTCCGGCAGACTCCTGATGCTCTCCCGAACCGGTCCCTTGCCCGACTCCGCCGATTGGACGCATCAGTACGGCGACGCCGCCAACACAGTGGTCTCGAAAGATAAAAGTGTCAAGGCCCCGTTGGGTCTTCTATGGTTCGGCGGCCCGTCGAATGATGAAGTCTTGCCGCGGCACGGACACGGGCCGTCGCCGCACGTTGTTGACGGCCGGCTTTTCATCGAGGGACGCAACATGCTCCGGTCGGTGGATGTTTACACCGGTCGGTTGCTGTGGGAGAGAAAATTCCCGGACCTGGGTAAATTCTACGATAACACGTCTCACCAGCCGGGCGCCAACGAAATCGGAAGCAATTATGTCTCTGTTTCGGATGCGATTTATTTAGTCTATGGGGATACGATTCACATGCTCGATCCGGCGACGGGTCAAACGACGAAAGAGCTCTCCATACCGGGCGAAGATAAACCGAATTGGGGGGCCGTTAGCGTCCATGACGATTTGCTTCTTGCGACGGCTTCGCCAGTCTATGTTCCGTTAAAGGATGAGATAAAAGCGGAAGAATTGCCCGAAGGGATGCAGGCGATTATTGAAAAAGGCGCCGATTGGCACTATTTAGCCGGTCGTCATCCGGATCGAACATGGACAGAGCCGGATTTTGACGCCAAAGGCTGGAAGACGTCCCCGGCGGGTTTCGGCTTTGGCGATAATGACGACCAGACGGTGCTGAAGGACATGAGAGGCCGCTATTCGGTGGTGTATATACGAAAGTCATTCGGCGTATCCGATATAAAAAATATCAGCGAGCTGGGTTTGGCCATTAACTATGACGATGCCTTTATCGCTTATCTTAACGGCAAGGAGATATTAAGAGTGGGTGTCCGTCGAGGCAGTGGCGCTCGTGCTTCCAATATCGACAGCCATGAAGCCGATGGTTACGTCTATTTTCCCATCCGCGACTACGACAACCACCTGCATGAAGGTGTGAATGTCTTGGCGATTGAGGGGCATAATGACGGCGCCGGCAGCAGTGATTTCAGTCTCGATCCGTATCTCATCGCCCGGCAAAACGGGGAATCCAAAGTGAAGAAAACCGCTCCTTCCCGCTGGAGCGATGTCTCCGGGGTCACCATCAATGCCGACTATGCCTCGGGCAGCAAAATGCTCGTTGCGATGGACCGACACTCCGGCGAGATTCGCTGGACGCGCCGGGCGGAATACTCTTTCCGCCACAATGCCATTGTCCTAACGAAGGATAAAGTCTTTTGTATCGACGGAATGAGCGAAACCAAGCTTGCTTATTTCAAGCGTCGTGGGATCAAGCCGGATAAAGGACGGACGCTCTACGCATTAGATGCGAAGACCGGAAAGCCGCTATGGAAAACCACTGAGGGCGTTTTTGGAACATGGCTTTCCTATGCCGCCGAGCACGATGTCCTGCTCGAAGCCAGCAGCCGGTCCGGCGACCGGGCGGCGGATGAGCCGGACCGGGGAATGACCGCCTATCGAGCATCGGACGGCGAAGTGCTCTGGCGGACCGACGAGAGCTACAAAGGGCCCCCGATACTCTATCATGAGTGGATCATTACACAAACCGGCGGGGGCAGCGCGTCGGCCTCTGCCGAGGCGAAGGTTTTCAATCTGCTCGATGGCCAGACCGTCATGGGCCAACATCCTATGACCGGCGAGACGATCCCCTGGAACTGGATTCGCTTCAAAGGCTGCAACACGGCCATCGCCAGCGAACATCTGCTGACGTTCCGCTCGGCCTCCAGTGCGTTCGTGGACTTAACTGCGGGCCACGGCACAGCCAGTATCGGCGGATTCAAGTCCGGCTGCACGTCGAATCTGATCGTTGCCAACGGTGTGTTCAATGCCCCGGACTATACCCGGACCTGTATTTGCAGCTACCAGAATCAATCATCGATCGCGCTGATTCATATGCCGGAGGTGGCCTACTGGACGTTCGATTACTATCGATCCCCGAGCAAACCGAAACCGGTCAGGCAAGTGGGCATCAACCTCGGAGCGCCGGGTAATCGCTATGCAGAGAACGGCACGTTGTGGCTGGAATTCCCCAGTGTCGGCGGACCGTCGCCGGATGTGCCCGTGCGGGCCGCATACGACAAGCCCCAATGGTACCGCCATCATAATTGGCGTGTGGAAGGCGAATATGATTGGATCGGCGCCTCGGGCGTGACCGGGTTGCGGGAAATCCGCGTTCGTATGTTCATACAGCCGGGCGAGAATCCATCACGAGTGGACGCCTTCGACAAACACATCGGCCAAATCCCGACCTGGTCTGAAGATCAAATTAGGGGTGCTTTCGAGAAGCCCCGACCTTATACGGTGCGGCTGTATTTTGCCGAAACGCAAGGCGCCGAAATCGGCCAGCGCCTCTTTGATGTTTCGCTTCAGGACCAGAGGGTTCTGGAAGGCTTCGATATCGCAAAGCACGCCGGCGGGCCGAATCGTCTTGTGGTCAGGGAATTCAAAGGGATTCATATAAAAGACGATCTTAAGATTAACTTCGCGCCCGTCGCGGCGGGCCGTCAACCGTTACTTTGCGGCATCGAGATCGTCGCCGAAGGCTGGTAAGCTAACAAAATATTGATCTCTTCGTTGTCATGTCGAGCGCAGTCGAGACATCTGGCTACAGACGGTCCGGTCCCTTCGTTTGTAACCAGATTCCTCCGCTTCGTCCGCCTTAGGCGAACTTCGGTCGGAATGACAGATGCGTGGCAAACGATCTTTGATATTTGATCTTTTGATTTGAAAGGTCCAGGAGCCATGAGAAAGAACACTTTTCGCTTCAGGTTGAAATCCTATAAAACGAAAATTGCAAGCCATACCATTTCGAAGATTCGAGTCTCCGCGCTGATCTTCTTATTCTTAATGGGTGGCAGCCTCAAAGGCGAAGCCTTTGGGGATGGTGTAAATCCCCCGACTCGCTACATGGTCGTCGTCACGGGTGGTGAACTGCTTACAGGTGTTTACCCGGATGGACATACCTATTTTCTGACCCGGAGGCTCCGCCCGCTGGGCCTGCAATGTGTTGGCTCGATGTCCGTCGATGACAAACGACCCGATCTCGAAGAGGCGCTTCGCTTTGCCACGGGCAAAGCGCCGCTCGTCATCGTCACCGGCGGTTTGGGTCCGACCGACAACGATATTACGCGCGAAGCGCTTTCCGGCTTCACGGGCATTTCGTTAAAAGAGCATCCCGATGCACTGCGGGAGATGGCGCGACGCTTCCGAACGTCGCCGGATCGGCTTCGCTCCAACCTGCGCCGCCAGGTACAGGTCCCTGTAAGCGGTACGTACTTCAAGAATTCCAATGGTACCGCAATTGGTCTCGCCTTTGAACGGCCCGATAGCGTCATTGTCGCTATGCCGGGACCGCCGCGTGAATTACAGGCGATGGTTCGTAACGAATTGATTCCCTATTTGAGCCGACGTTTCGGCACGCGTCTGCCCGGCTGCTCGTTGACTCTGCGTTTCGTCGGTCTCGGCCAATCGCAGATCGACCAAACCCTCAAGGATCACGTCCCCCTGCCGCCGGACGTGATCTTGTCTTCGCAATTCGAAGGCGGACGGGTGGACTTCACATTTTCGCTCCCCGACGATACGCCACAGGGCCGTGCGCGACTTCAGGAATTAAAACAGAAGATGGTCAAATACTTAGGCGACCATATCTATGCCGAGGACGAAACGTCATTGGAGATATGTGTTATCAAGCTGCTCGAAGCACGTGGGGAAACGCTGGCGCTGGTCGAAGTGGGCAGCGGAGGTTCACTGGCCGCGACGCTAAGCGACGCCGAGGGCGTTGAACATGCTTTGGCGGGAGCGTATGTCGCCCCGACGGAGGACAAAATGCGACGCCTGCTCGGAGTCAGTGCCGTTGATTGGAAGAAGGTCACCTCAGAGAACGCGGGCATCGACCGATTGGCAACTGTCGCTGCGGATGCAACGGCAGGCTCATGGAGTGTTGCCGTAGGAGAGGTTCGACCGGAGAAGGACCGTACCGGTTATGTCGTCGTTGTTTTCAGACAGCCGAATGGAAGGTGCGAGAGCCGAAAAGTACGCGTTCGCGGCACCGGCGAATTGGCGCGATCGAGATTGAGCACCCAACTGCTCGACGAGCTGCGCCGGAGATTAAGGTAAGTGTTCCACTCCCATTGAGCGTTCGCTGACGGGATGACATAGAGTTCGGGCGAAATCTCAAATGTCTCGACGTTCAAATCAATCGTTACGGCCGTTCCATCTGCAAATCTGGCGTCCAGACAAGTCTTTCCGAAAATCATGCGCACGAAACTTGACTTTTTGCCTCAAAATCGTTATACTAAGTGCTGGATTGAAATCCTCGTTTTGTGATAGCGCAGCTTGATTATGGACGAGCAAAGGAGATTCACACCGTTAAGAAAAGAAATTCCCGAGACGGGAGGAGGGACCTTCCTAACGGGATTCACGCTGATCGAACTGCTGGTCGTGATCGCGGTGATTGCGATTCTCATGGCGATCTTGCTGCCGGCGCTGCAGAGGGCGAAGGAGCAAGCCAAGAAAGTCATCTGCTCGAGCAATCTCAAGCAGATCGCCACGAGTTTACACATGTACGGCAACGACCACGACGCCAGGCTCCCGCTCAACAGGGCGGGCAACTGGCTGTGGGACGTCGCGTACAGCACGACCGATTACATCATCGCCACCGGCGGCGACAAACACACCTTTTATTGCCCCGCCGACCCGACCAAAACGGCGGATATGCTGAATCTGTGGCAATTCAGCCAGAGCGCCTCGCCGGAAGCCAAGCCCGGCGATATTCCTGAACCCGAGACCAATCGGCATCAGCAGTTTCGCGTAACCGGCTATTTCTGGATGATGGATACCCAAAGCGGCCGGACCTATCATCCGGAAGGCACCTCCGAAAAAGATTGGGTCACGACGCTGAATTGTGAAAAACCATCGGAGACGGAACTGGTGCTCGACGCGACGCTCAGTACCGGCAGCGATCCGCAAACCGCCAGTTTTCTCGAGGTCCAGGGAGGAACGTGGAGCCGGTGGCAAATCTATGATCGCACCAATCATGTACGGGGCGGCGATCGGCCCGCTGGGGGCAATATTGTCTTTATTGACGGCCATCTCGAATGGCGCCAATTCGATGAAATGGAAGTCCGCGTCTCGCCTCCATATCACTGGTGGTAGGACTGTAGAAGGAAAGGACTGACGTGAAGACGTATTTTCTTGTGGTGCCCATCATATTTCTATCGTTAGGCTGTTCGGCTTCGTACAACGTCGCTGTCAACGGATACACCGCAAGCGGTGAATCTGTACAGATTCCGCAAGCGGCTTCCATCGCCGTCGTCACGGACAGTAACGTTCCCAATCCAATTCTGGAAAAGGAAGTGGCGGTGAAGATCGAGAAACTCCTGGCCGAGCAGGGATACAGCACCGGAGCCGATCAACCGGACTATTATCTGACGTTCAACTATGGAATCGACGCGGGCCGGACCGTCACTGATGCCATCCCCATTCACCATCCCGGCTTCTTCTACGACAGATATCCCTATGAATCTTTTCACTGGTACGGCTACACCACCTATATGCCGTATTCCGAGGTGATTCATACGCGCTGGCTCCTGCTCAAGCTCCATGACGGCGACGCTTATAGGACTTCCAGGAGCGCCGAGCCTGCATGGATCGGCGAGATCGCCAGCGCCGGTATGAGCTCCGATTTGAGAGAAATCGTCAACTACATGCTCATCGCTGCCTTCGAGCATTTTGCAGAAGACACGCAGAGGCAGATCACCGAGATTATTTACAGAGACGACGAGCGCGTCTGGATGCTGACCGGTTATTAGCCGGGGCAAAACGGGCTTTAATTCCTGGTCATCCGGCCTTTTTTATTGTATAATAGGGGTGTTGTTGGCAAGCCGTATCCAAAGGAAGCGGCATCGCTTTCGATGGGCGATAAGGATGGAGTGGTCATGCGTTTAGAAATCCGTTGTCTGATCCCGGTAGTTCTGATCTTGTCTGCGGTTGCAGCCAGAGATGAAGATCCCGCCTGGAAGAACCGGATTGAATATCCTTCGGAATCCTTTCAGAGCTGGACGTCACCGCCCTATGTCAAGTTCACAATGATTACGAAGGGAGGATTCGATCCGAACATTGTATATTATCAGGACGGCCGGAAATACGAATACCATTACGATTTCGCGCTGGAATGTCTCGATCCTTTTATCGGTATGAGCGTAGAGGCCTTTGACGAGGTGACGCTCCACGAGACGGGCCAGCAGGCGGTGCTGGGCGCGGTGATTTTTTCACCCTGGGCCGATCCGCCATTTAACGAGTACGGCATACAGCTTGTACGAAATGATCCCTATTCCCGCGAGGACGTTGTCCGTCTGTTCAATATCGTCAAGGCGTCCATTGTTGCCGAGCCTAACGTCACGGCTTATTATTTTCCGACCTACGAACAGTATGCCGTAGCCCGGCAGAATAGCGATTGGTTTGAAAGTCGCGGTATCCCCGTCGGCTCGACCGCTCAATGGGCCGAAGGCAACGCAAGCTACTCGGACGGCTGGGCCTTGGGCACGTTAAAATTTTTTCCGGGCGATCAAATTCAAGATGCTTTTACCGCCGGCGATTTACTGCCTGAAGATATCCTGTTGACCGACGGCGTCCCGGCGGAGATTCCCTCGGTAGCCGGTGTGATCAGCTTGACGGCCTCGACGCCGAATTCTCACGTGGCCATCCTCGCCCGCTCGCAAGGCGTTCCTTTCGTCTATCTGGCGGTCGAACAGGACACCGCCCACGCGCAGAGCCTGGTCGGTCATCATGTCTATTTAGCCGTTGGGAGTGAAAACTATAGCCTCTGGTCTTCGGTTAAATTGCTTGATGTGGAAAGCCTCAGTGAGCATGAGAAGGCATCGGTTCTGGCATTAAAGGAAAGGCCGCCGCTAACGATTCAGCCGATGATGCATTGGGGACGTCTCAGCGCCGATACGAATGATTTGCACCCGGCCGACATCCCGTATGTCGGCGGAAAGGCGGCGAACTTCGGCATCTTACGTCAAGCAATCCCGGACCGTTCTCCCCCGGCGATGGCGTTCTCTTTCGATCTTTGGAATGCCTATCTCGATCAATCTTTGCCCAGCCTGGCGCCGATTCTGCTGGCCCCGGGTGGGCATATGCTCTTCTGGGCGGATGGCGATCCCGAACAAGGGCCGTTTCATACGAGTTTCAAGCTCAGCCGGTCGGGTGAGGACCTGGGCGTGTTCGATGCGGACGGTCGGACCTTGATCGACGGCGTCAGTTTCGGTCCTCAACAGAAGGATATCTCGTATGGGCGATCTAACGACGGCGGTGATCGATGGCAATTCTTCGAGAATCCATCCCCCGGTACGGCCAATTCTGAAGCCAAAGTGAACGGAGGATTGGTGATTAATGAGTTTATGGCCGACAATGAAACTCTCCTTGAGGACCCGTCCGAGCCGGGGGAATATCCCGACTGGATCGAACTCTATAACGGCTCCGACGATACGATGATTCTCAACGGATTGTTCGTGACGGACGACTTAAACGATCCGACAAAATGGCGGATTCGTTCGCCTTTAAGCGGGACGACAATTCGGGAGGAGATCAGCCACCGCCTGTCGCAATACACGCGGTATCCTCCGGCAGACATGCAAGGCTTATCCCGGGATTTAGCGGCTGTTCGCGATCTTTTGGAGAACTCGAACGTCGCTCAGTTCAATCCGGACCTGCAGGCCGGCATCATTGACGCCCTTCGGAACTTCGGATTCGATCCCAAGAAAAAGATTCGGTTTCGCAGCTCGACCAACGTCGAAGACAGCGAATCGTTTGCCGGGGCGGGTTTGTACGACAGCTACAGCGGCTGTCTCGCGGATGATCTCGATCAAGATGAGGGCGGTCCGTGTGCCTGTGACGACACGGATCAAGATGAGCGGGGCGTGTTCCGGGCCGTTCGCAAAGTCTTCGCGAGTTTCTACAATGACAATGCCTTCCTGGAACGGCTCAAATACGGCATCAACGAATCGGACGTAGGCATGGCTTTGCTCGTTCATCACTCTTTTCCGGACGAGATCGAGCTGGCCAACGGTGTCGCGACGATGAACAAATCCAACGGTCCGAACTGGTCGGCCAATATCGTATCCCAAAAGGGCGCTATCTCCGTCACCAACCCGCCGGCCGACGCGGTTCCCGAAGAAGTCCGGATCGATTATAGTCCTCTTCGCGGTGCAACACCGTGGCTGATGCAGCGGTCGAGTCTGGTACCGCTCCGAGAGAATACGGTGCTGGAATGGGAGCAGGAGTACATCGAGCTTTACGAACTGTTAGTCACAGCGGCGGAACATTACTGTCGGGTTGTGCAAAAAGAAGATCCCGTGCTGGATTTCGAGTTCAAGAAGATCGGCCCGGAGGGTAAGCTTATCATCAAGCAAATTCGCGAAATCCCGCAACAGGACGACGCCGGGTATGTCACGCCCTTTCTCCTCGGAGAATCGAGAGTCTATCACACGCTCCAGGGACGGGGCGGCAATGTCTTCACGAACCACAGGCTCAAGTCCCGATGGACGCTTCAGCCGAAAAATCTCTGGCTCAGCGAGGATAATCTGCACGCGTGTATCTACGCCGAGGCCCGGATCGAATATGTCGCCGACGGGGACGTCCGGGACATCTCCACCGAACTATCCTTATTGCCCGAAGCCGAACACACCTACGAACCGCCGCAGTGGGAATTCCACCGGTACACGCTCATCGATACGTGGTATTCTCCGGACATCTGCAATCCAAGAAGGTATCAATTGCATACCGAACCGCTTTTCCAGAGCGTCGTGCCGGACCCGATGGTGACCTCGGACGACTTCCAGATCGGCATCGAGGTCGAGCACGCCGTGCCCGTGCGCATCGACGATGCGAACACAACGACGACGGAGGCGGTGGGTCTGTATCGACCCTGGCAACCCGCCGATCAGGACGTCCTCGATGTATGCTCGTTTGACGATCCCAACACGGGCGTGTCCATAGGTGTGCAATATTACGTGCGCTGGAGCATGATGGGGGGCACGCCGACGTCCGTTCAAATCGAGAAGACCCGCATCGAAGGACTCACGGCCGAGCCGATCGTTTTGACGGGATACTTTTCACAGAGTGTCGGCGGCGGTTCCCATCTGTGCCCGAAGAACTTCCTCTTCGAGCCGGCGCTGGAGCCGGGAATTTCGCCGACGATCCTCGACGAGCTCGAGGCCAATAACATTCGACTCATCTACTACACAACCGGCGCCCGGGAATGCCGGCCTACCGAATGGCGGGACACGCCGCCCCAGATTGCGTTTTACCGTTTCGACGACGTATGGGGCTGTTCTCCCTCACGCATTACAGCTTCCCGGCGGTCCAGAAAATAGCGCGCTCTATCAGCGTTCGGTAGTTGTCGTTCGCGTACGCCTTCGAGTCATGCCCCAATTGAATCGTGCAGATTCTCGCGCCCTCGAAATGTCTCGCCCAGCCGATGGTCCTGTCGCTGGTCGGGTGTTGGGTGGTCAGCAGAACGTGATTATCTTTGTCGAACCAGCAATTCTTGTAAGTCTCATCGTGGATCGTGAAGTCACTCAATCCTTTTGTGATCGGGTGATCCTTATCCGCGATTTGAACGTTCATATCGACATCGTGCAAGTACGTGCCGCCTTTCTGCAAAACGTCCCCGACCTTCGTATCCTTCAGATAATACTTCGTGCCAATGATCTGCTTGAATCTCGGAAACTCCTGGTATGCCGCCATGGTATGATGCAGCGCTACGACGCCCACGCCTTGGTCCAGCAACCGGACAAAGTTCCTTCGGCGCTTTTGTGAGATATTCTGCGTCATGTTATAAAAGACCATTACATCATAGTCCCACTCGCGGATATCCTCGAAGATTTCACTGTGGTCTTTCTGGGCCGCTTCGATATAGCGAATCCCTTCGATCTGATCGAACATCTTAAAGAACGGCTCGTGCTCGAAGCCGTGTCCGCCGGTAATCACGACCACCTTAATCTCGTCGTTTGCGGCGGCGCCCAGTTCTTTGATCCGAATGTTACGCCAGCGAACCTCATAAGGCTGGAAGTTTCTTCCCACGCCGTGGACCTGGAGGCCAATGGTCCCCTTGGCATCCATCGAGTCTTTCAACTCGGCGCAGAGTACACCGTTGACATACGTCCGGATCGAACTTCCGCGACATTCGATGCGGTACTTATTCCACTCGTTGTCCTTGAAGGCGTTTTTGGCGGCCGGCTCGTCGCGCACTTCGGCGATAAAGAACGCCCGTCGGGCCTCGTCATAAATCCCGCCGGAGGTGCCCGTTTGCGTCCGGGCGATCTCGACCTGATAGCCGTAAACGCGGTCCGGCGGGTTCTTGCGCGTGCGAGGCTTGCCGTCTGCCCCTCGGAAAACAAAGTGCGTTTCGCCCCCGGAGATTTGGCTTCGAATCTGGACGCCGGAATTCAGACTGGGATCGCATTTGACCTCGAATTCCAGAATATAGTCGCCGTACTCCTTGTCGGTACACAAAAACGTGTTCGGGCTGCCCTTGACGGCGGTGCCCACAATCGCGCCGTCCTCGACGCGGTACGTTGCAAAGCCGCTGTGGATACTCCAGCCGTCCAGGCTCCGGCCGTTGAACAGGTTCACCCACGGTCCGGCCGTCGCACAGGCGGCGACCGATAACAATATCAGCATACTGAATGATAGCTTCTTGAACATTGTCGAACGCTCCTTTCTTAAAGGCTACACTTGTGTTTATGCTATTGTAATCATGAGATGACAAAACGCAAGTGTTTCGGCGGATATCTCGATAGCCCCCTCATGAGTTAAGACCGTCTCGCGGACGTCGTCAGAATTTTCTGACCAATCCGATCACAACAGCTTCGATCCGACAGTGGTCGGAGTAAATGGGTTGAAAAGTGTCATTGGCCGGCTGGAGTCGGACCTGAGTCTTCTCTTTGTAAAATCTCTTGAGCGTCGCGTTCTCGTCGTCCACGATGGCAATGACCAATTGCCCGTTGTGCGCGGTGCGACTCCGGCGACAAATCACATAATCCCCCTCGTGAATGTTCTCGTTGATCATACTCTCGCCTCTGACTTCAAGGGCAAAGATATCGTCACTGTTTCCGAAACAGGAATTCAATGAGAGGGATTCAATATCCTCAACCGCCTCCAATGGCGCTCCGGCCGCCACCCTGCCGGCTAAGGGAATTCCAGACGATTCGTCGACTTCACCGGGTAATTCCGGATTGATGAACGCGCTAAGCAATTTTCGCGCTTGCCAGGTCAACGTCAAAGAGCGTGCCCTGTTGGGCGAAGCGCAGAGCAGATCCTTTTTTCGCAGCTCGGTGATGTGCTCGAAGACGGTGCTTCGGCTTAGCTTCAATTCGGACGCCATCTCGCCTAAGGTTGGGGAATAGCATCGGTTCTCCTGAGAGCGCGCCACCATCCGCAGAAGCTGATGCTGGCGAGGCGTCAGTTGTATCGCACGCTTCGCTGTTCTGGTCGGCATGAACGATTGTCTCCTTGTAACCATCCGTCAGCTCATTCGAGCCAAAGGCAACACCGCGCTTCAGACCGAAGAGAACGGCAACAATCTCAACGGTTGCGGCCAGCAGTCTGACCAGGGGATTTGATCCTTCGCAGGTTTTTGTTGGTTCCGGCGGCCAGTGGGCCACGAAATCGCCGCCGGGCCCGAACGTGCAAAGCGGTTCGATGTGTCCGTTTGGCGTGAGCGTCATTTTCGTTCCATCCCTGATTTCAATATCCTATTCAAAAATCATTATGAACAGTTGTTTCTATCGGCAAGCCACCCGGAATAACCCAAACAAAAACCGAACAAAACAGACAATTCTCTGAGTTTTTTTACTCCCTTTCGATTGCCGTCCTGAAAGCCCGAATGATATGGGACCACACGGAATTTTTTGCAACTCTAAAACGATTATTAGATTTTGCTTCGGCTAATTTGGATTTAAGAAAAAGAGGGCAATGTGTCATTCCGACCGAGGCGCAGCCGAGCGGAGGAATCTGGTTACGAATACAGTGGGGTCTGCATTCGGAACCAGACCCCTCGACTACGCTCGGGGTGACAATTCGTTACACGGCTTTGCTCATTTTGCTACAAGCTCCAGAACTCCGATTCCGTCCGGGCGATCTTGAGATATTTTTTTATCTTTGCCACGATGTCGGGATGATGATCGGCAATATCATTTTCTTCGGCGATGTCCTCTTTGAGATTGTACAATTCCAATTTTCCGTTGGTATTGAATCGAACGGCTTTCCAATCGCCCATGCGTACCGCCTGTTTGGAGCCGCGCTCGTGGAATTCCCAGTATAGACATTCGTGCTTTTCTTGTTTGCCTGGCTCGCCCAAAAGGGTGGGGAGCATGGATAGCCCATCCGTCGAAGAAGGACATTCTGAACCCGTTAACTCGGCGAATGTCGGGAGAAAATCCCAAAACGCCGAGACGTGATGGCTCACCGTCCCTGCCTTGATCTTGCCCGGCCAGCGCGCGATCAGGGGCACGCGAATGCCGCCTTCGTACAGGTCGCGCTTGTTCCCGCGCAAAGGACCGTTGCTATCGAAGAATTCGGGATTCGCCCCGCCCTCGCGATGCGGGCCGTTATCGCTGGTAAAGAAGACGAGGGTTTTCTTATCAATGTCCAGCCTTTTCAAGGTCTCCATGACACGACCCAGGTCGCGGTCCAGGCGGCTAATCATGGCCGCGTGGCCTTTCTGTGGGTCGGGCCAATCTTTGTCCGCGTAGATACCGTAGTCCGGGATCTCCATCCCCTTTTTACCGGCCTCGTTATTGGCGTGCGGCAAGGTAACCGCCATGTAGAGGAAGAACGGACGGTCCTGGTTCTTTTCGATAAATTCCAGTGCTTCAGCGGCGATCATATCGTGTGAATACTGGCCGCGCTCGACCGCGACGCCGGCGCCGTCTTCTCTGGGATTCGCCACCTTATTGCCCGGTAGAGGAACCCGCTCTTCGTTACGGAACAGAAATTCGGGATAGTAATTGTGGGCGTGCCTTTGGCACAGATAGCCGAAGAAGTGATCGAAGCCCTGCTTATTGGGTATTCCGGTACTGTCCGGCCCGCCCAAGCCCCACTTGCCCGTCAGGGCCGTGGTGTAGCCGGCCTTCTTGAGCACTTTCGGCATCGTTACCGTTTCCGGAAGCAATGGTAATTGCCCCATCGGCTTGATCTCCCGATTACCCCGGACGTACGTGTGACCCGTGTGCAGACCTGTCATCAAGGAACAACGTGACGGCGCGCAGACCGTGCTGCCTGCATAATGATCGGTAAAGCGCATCCCCTGAGCGGCCATTCGGTCGATATAGGGCGTCTTGATTTGAGTTTGACCGTAACAGCCCAAATCGCCATAACCTAAGTCGTCGGCCATGATGAAAATGATATTGGGCCGGTCCTCGGATTTCTGCCGCAGGCCGTTGGCGCAGCCCGATACAGATAACGCCGCCGCACCGCCAAAGACATGCTTCAAAAAATCTCGTCTGTTCGAGTGATAAGACATTTGTATAAAGTCTCCTTTCATTCAACCACAATAATCTCATGAATCTCCAGACGCGGGATCATCAGATGGATGCTACCCGCGCGATACGTAAAATCAATCTTCCGTCCGAAGGGTTCCAATGTCACCCTATCCGGCTTCTTGTCGTAGCGGATGGACACGGACAACGGACCCACCACCGGGATATCATCGAAAACGAAGACTTTTCCATTCCCATGCGGGCCGGCGGTGTTGACCAGATGAATCGCCAGCTTACCGTCTTTGCGATTTGCCGACACATCCACATAATGCGAGCCGTTCAACGTCACCAAAGGCTCGGGCACAAGCTCCCGCACGAGAGCTTGCAACAATTCCCGCCCAACCGCCGTGGCGCCGTTACGATAGCGCTCGCCCAAATTCAAATACGTTGCGGCCAGTTTACCCTTGCCGTAATGTGTAATGGACGCCGCAGGCTCCGAAGGACTTTCCACGTCATTGTCCGTGTGGACTTTGCCGACGGGCCTGGCCCGCTCGGATAATTCCGCCTTTTGGAACAGCGACTTAACGCCACTTACCCAGCCGTTATATTCTAATCCGTTCACCCTTTCGGTGGCTTCGCCGTGAAGGACGACGCCTAATTCCTTTTCGAACAGCGCCGCCGCTCGTGGGCCGACGACTAAGAGATTGCCGCCCCGATAAACATAATCGAGTAACTCTTTTCTGAAGGCCGGGTCGATGTATCCCCACTCCGGGTAAACCAGCAGCGGATACTCCTGCATTCGACCGTCTAAGTGGTGCTCCATCACGATATCTACGACGTCCTGCGATTCCAGAAGGCTCTGGAGAACGCCTCGTAACGGCACAACCTCACCGCCGTATGCGGCGAACAGTTTGCGCGCTTTGCGATAGAATGCCTTGCCGGAATAGATCAGCCCGACTTGCGGGATCGGCTCAGCTTTATGGCAAATCTGCTGGCGGGCCCGGCAGAACTCAGCTACCTGGCCCATCAGGTCCATCTGCCATTTGCGGACCGAGCCATCACGTCGTTGCGGGAAATACGCTTGAAAACCGCCGCCCAGCGCGAGCACGATGGCCGCTTCCTGCTTTAGTTGTGGAACGCTCTTCGTGCTGAATTGCCCGTCCGTCCGTGTGAAACTCCACGCCATAAGGTCCCACGGTTTGCCTTGATGAACCATGGAGCGTCCTTCGAAGCGAGCGGTGTTGACGCTGTCCATCGGCGAGAAATCACCAGAGATGTAATCCACATCGATTATGGCCGGCTCGGGCACCATCGAGCTGTACATCCAGTTGCTCGCAATCTGAAACTCGGGATTGTGTTCGTGGAGGACGGTAACGTAGTGATTGAGATACCGGCGAAATCCATCCCGGCAGAATTCCGAGAACTCGAACCAGTACGGATCGCCCGGCTTGCGGGGGATTTCCTTTATGCCGGTCTGTTTTTCAAAGGCCTCAATAACGTGATCGGCGTAATCCCGCTCGGTGGCCCAGCATTCGCCGTCCACCCAGACGCCGTCCACGCCGTACTCATCCGACAGCTCTTTCAACTGTGGGATCAGCAGCTTATCGACATAAGGTCCGTACACCGAGGTGAGCCGGTTATCCCTTTCGCCTTTTTCGTTGATCCTTGCCCATTCAGGATGGACCTCGACCGCTTTCGAGTCCCACACGCCCGAATAATGCAGGTAGAGTGCAACGCCTCGTTCGGCCGTTACCTGTCGCCAGATTTTCAGGGGATCCTTCACAAAGCCGGGTGCGGGATTGCCCACTTTTGTCGGGTAGCTTGTACGTCCGGGATGGCCCTTGCAATCGCACTGAACGTAGTCGGGCTTGACCTTTTCGATGATATACTCCAGCATTTCGCGGTCCACGCCCTTCCCGATTTCTTTGCAATCATCCCCGGCGTGAAAATCGAAATGCACACCTAAGAAACTCTCCGAACGTCGAAGTCTCGGCGGGTTGTTGGCACTATTTCCTCCCAGGGCGATGACGTTTGCACAAAGACAGAAGATCAACCCCAGAGCACGTGTTCCTTTTGACATATCTTAGACTCCCAAATAAAAATTACGCCAACGACGGATAGACCTGCCGGATGGCGTCGATGATATATTCATTGATTCGCTGGGTGTACTTCGGGCCGACGCGGACCTGAACGAACCGGTCGTAAACGTCCAGCGTTTGTCGGCAACACTCCGGGCCGTACTTGATTGTCTTACCGTGCGGGCTGTTATACGAGGGCCAATCCGGATGCCGGGTGCGTTTGTTCATGACGGATTCATGGATGGGCAGTAAGACCGACCCGGAGAGTCTGCCTGCCGGAACTTTCCGATCCCTTAACTCCTTGATGCAACGGTCGCGCATCGTTTTGTCTTTCATCTTGAAAAAGACGCTATACCCGATATCCCCTTCGGGATCGGGGCGGCGGCGCAGCCGGATGCCGGGGAGGTCTTTGATGCCGTCATATATAGCCTTGGCATTTCTGCGCAGGTGAGCGACCATCGTATCGAGTTTGGTCAACTGAGCGCCGAGCACGGCCCCGGTCAGCTCGTTCATCCGGAAGTTCTCGCCCGCGAAGGTCTCCGCCTGACTGGGGCCGGAGCGGTCGAGAAACAGCCGGCGGATCGTGCCCATATCATGAAAACGCGCCGCACGTTCGTAGATCAGCGGATCGCTTGTCACGACGGCGCCGCCTTCGCCCGAGGTCATCGTCTTGTTGATCTGGAAACTGTAAATGCCCACGTCGCCGATGGAGCCGAGCTTCTTCCCTTTGTAGGAGCCGCCGACGCATTGCGCGCTATCCTCGAGCACGGCCACGCCTTTCTTACGGGCGATGTCCATGATCGGGTTCATCTCGCACGGTCCGCCGAGCAGGTGAACGGCGATCACCGCTTTCGTCCGGGGGGTGATCTTCCGCTCGAAGTCCTTCGGGTCGATATTCAGAGTATCGTCGATGTCCGCGAAGACCGGTAAGGCCCCCGCGTGGACCACGCAGGTATAGTCGGACCACCAGGTATAGGCCGGGACGATCACTTCATCGCCCGGCCCCACGCCCAGGCCCGTAATCGCGCAATCCAGCGCCGCCGTACCCGATGAGACGCCCAGGGCAAAACGCGTTTCCATATGTTTGGCGAAATTTTCCTCGAAGTGTAAGACTTTGGTTGGCTTACCCGGTCCCCAGTAGCGGAAAGGCGATCCGGATTCCCAGACATCGAGCAGGGCCTGCTTTTCACGTTCATCGAAGAATTGAGGTCCGATATACCCGGGGTTGATATTCGGCGCGTTGAGGGCTTTTGAACTTTCCCGGCCTAACAGTTTACTGGAACCGAGGCCCATTGAGACGCCGGGGACGGCCAGACAGCTTGTCCTCAAAAAACTCCGGCGGGTGATATTTTGGATTTTCATTGTCTTCTCTCCTTCATTGGGTTTGATTTTTTTCAGAGTCTATACCGACCGGGCCTGCCGCTTTGCGCCTTGAGTCGCGCGATATACTGGCGTTGGACCGGTCCGAAAATGCCCACTGCGATGCGCATGATTTTCACTTCCACGAGATCGCCTTCGTTGATCTTTTCCATTTCCAGCGACAATTCTTCCACATCGCGCACCGTCGCGTTATTGATCTCCAGGATAAGATCCCCTTCATCGAGGCCCGCCTTGTCGGCGATTCCGTCTCGATCGATATCGGTGACAATCAGAATCGGATAAGCGCTTTGGAAACCAAACTGTCGCGCGACCCGGTCGGTCAGCTCGGAGACCCGCATTTGGAAGAACCTATCGACCAGCCGGCGCCCGTCCGGCAGCGGTCTGTATTGCATCGTCAGTTCGACGGTTTGCCGTCGCAAGCGGGAAGCGGTCGGGCGGACAGAGGTGACTTTGATGGGTTCGCCGATTTCCTTGCCCATCATTTTGATATAGAAGTCGATAACGCTCGTGAGTCGTTGGCCGTCAATCTCAAGGATGAGATCCCCGGCGGCGATGCCCTTTTCATCGGCGGGGCTATCCTTGCTCACCGAGTCCACGACCAGTCCGTTGTAGCCGCTCACCCTTTTCATCCGGCCCATCGATAGACCCAATCGGACGCGGCGGAGCTTTTCCGGCATGAGCATGTGGCTGAGATTGTCGGCGAGCATGTCCACCGGGATAGCAAATCCGATATTCTCCGCTTCGGCGCGAACGGCGGTATTAACGCCGATCAACTTACCGTTGATGTTGAGCAGGGGGCCGCCGCTGTTGCCGGGATTGATGGGGGCGTCCGTTTGAATCAGACCCCGCAGCCAGAAATCTTCCGTAATCTGAATATCCCTGCCGACCGCGCTGACCACCCCGCTGGTGACGGTGTTGGCGTAGCCGTAAGGATTGCCGATGGCAATGACCGTCTCGCCGATCATCAGGTCGTCGCTGCGCCCCAGGTGAATGAACGGCAGCTTCTTTTCGGCGGGGATCCTCAGAACCGCCAGGTCTTTGCTTTCGTCGGCGCTGATAATCTCAGCGGCGAATTCACTTCCGTCGCTAAAGACGACTTTGATGCGTTCGGCGCTTTTTATCACGTGCGCGTTGGTAATCACGTAACCGTCCTCGTGAACGACCAGACCCGAACCCAGCACGGCCACCTGTCTTTGGTATCTCGGCCCCCCGTGATCGAACATGTCCGGCCAGTCGAAGCCCTGCCAGACCGACGTAGTCACGAGACGCTCGCCGGCGATATTCACCACGGCTTCATGCGTGTCCTGATAGACCTTGACGACGGGCGTTCGTCTGTCAAAGGTCGAACCGCCGCCGGCACACATCGATGCCGAAAAACCTAAGACAAAGAGTGCATTCAGGATGATAGCTGAGAAATAATTGACTCGTCTCACGGCTCTAACCTCCCTTAGATTTATTCTCGAATAAGTTATAAGGCCATTGGCCGGTGAAGCGGCTTCTTACATTCCGGCTATTATCATAGACCATTTCGAATTTCGTTTCAATCCTCTTCTACGGGCACTCCGTGCCGGTTTCTTTCCCCTCGGAGATAGAAGGCGCCAAACTCGTTAACGGCCGAGAACAAATCCAGTCAAGGGGGAGTAATTCAGTATAGAATGCTTTGGCCGGATGGCCCGCAAGGCTGAAAAAAGCTGATTTCCGGACGATAAATTACCGGAGTTTTCTTCAGTCCCGCCTTCAAACGGCCGATTCTTAGTGGGGGTATGATTGGGACCTGTAAATGAAGTCATCGAACCGTGACAAAGTGAAAAAAGGGGTCGGCACTCTCCAGCCGATGACGGATACCCTTGCGCCGGGCAGAAGTATTACCGGTACGATGCTCGAACATCTCGGCAGTATCGCGGGATCGTGCGGCGCTACGGCCGTCTTCGTCTATGTCGATGAGCTGAACGGACATCCCCTGCCCGTCGCGGTACCGGACGAACCGACGCTTTATTTCGTGACCAAGTCGTCCGACGAAGATAAATTCTCCGAAGATTGTGGAGCGCGATTTCTCAGAATTCCGGACGTTCCGCTGACCCGATTGGGCCAGGTGAAGATTGCCTTGTTCCTGGCCTTCTCGAAAGGATTGGTCAAACGTGGCGATAAGATCGTCTTCCTCTGCGGCGTGGAAGAAAGCGGCAATCTGGATACGATTATCGTCACCGAGGTCGGCCGGGAATACGAAATCTTCGCCACGGCTGAAAACGAAGCCGTGAACGGGAACGGTTCGCGCATCCCTCCCGAGGTCGTGGACCGGGTGATTGAGATTGCCTCCGAACTCGGCAGCGAAGGGCGCGAAGGCAAGCCGGTCGGGGCGTTGTTTGTCGTGGGCGATACGACGAAAGTTCTGCCTCTGACGCGCCAACTGATTCTCAATCCGTTCAGAGGCTACCCGGAAGACAAGCGCAACCTCCTGGATCATTCACTCGAAGAGACCATCAAAGAGCTGTCGGCGATTGACGGCGCGTTTATGATCCGGGCGGACGGCGTCATCGAGTCGTGCGGAACCTATCTGAAAACGGCCAGCCAGGAAGAGTTCGAGTTGCCCCAGGGGCTGGGAGCGCGCCACCACGCGGCGGCCGGCATCACGTCCGTGACGAATTCAATCGCGGTCACCGTCAGTGAATCGACGGGGACGGTGACGATTTTCCGCAAAGGCGCCATCGTGACGGAAATCGAAAAGCCCAGAAGCATCGGCCGGCAAGCGAAATCGATCAGTCAACGCCGCTCGAAGTCCCGCCGTCGTAGCAAAAACCACTCCTCACAAACCGAAGATTAAGCAAAATCATCTATTCTCGCAGGTCAATTCCATAACAAATAAAAAACATGCAAAATCGCATGCTTTCTGCTTGTTGCAGGGTGGCAGCCTCAAAGCCGCAGGCTTTGGGGATGGTGAGAGACAAGCCATCCCCAAGCTGCGCTTGAGGCTGCCACCCGTTCAAAATCACCTTCTCTTTCATATGAATGTGCGGTTGACATCTCCGCCATTCTTAGTACAGTATGACGTTAGGAGTCTGTATTCATTAGATAAGAGCATAGATGATTCACACACATATAGTTAGGAACCTGAGCATGAGAAAAACAGCTTTTCAATGGATGGGCCTATGCCTGCTTATAACAACCCTTTATACTTGCCCGGTACAAAGCAGCGAGTGGGTCTCTCTGTTCGACGGCAAGACGCTGGCCGGGTGGGAGGCCAACGAGAATAAAGATACCTTCAGCGTGCAAGACGGAATGATCGTGGCTCAGGGCCCGCGAAGCCATCTGTTCTACGTCGGGCCCGTAGCCGACCACGATTTTACAAACTTCGAGCTAAAGGCCGAGGTCAAGACCGCTCCCAAGGCCAATTCCGGCATCTACTTCCACACGACATTTCAGGAAGCCGGCTGGCCCAGGAAAGGCTATGAAGTCCAGATCAACAATACACATCTTGGCAGTGGCTCTTGGCGCGAGCTTAAGAAAACCGGCAGCCTCTACGCCGTCCGGAATATTTTCAAATCCCCCGTCAAAGACAACGAGTGGTTTACGATGCATGTTAAGGTTCAGAGTCGGCACATCCAGATAAAGCTCAATGAATTGCTTGTCGTGGATTATATCGAACCTGAAGAACCCATTCGCAGAGGCGAGCACACCGGCAGCGTGCTTTCGCACGGCACCTTTTGCCTCCAGGGGCACGATCCCGAAAGCAAAGTCTGTTTTAGACACATTCGCGTGAAAGTTTTGCCCGACGCTCCTATGCCTAAGGATACCCGCCCTCAGTCGGAAATTGACTACCAGAAAGATATCTCAGAACTGAGCGCTGCTTATTTTCCCCTCGTCGATCTTCATATCCATCTCAAAGGCGGTCTGACGATTGACGAGGCTCTGGCCAAATCCAGACAAGCGGGTATCACCTACGGCATTGCGCAAAACTGCGGCCTCGGTTTTCCCGTCACGGACGACGAGGGCCTCAAACGATTCATCAAATCGCTCGAAGGCAAGCCCGTTTTCGTTGCTATGCAGGCCGAGGGACGGGAATGGGTCAATCTCTTTTCGCCGGAAGTCATCGCCCAATGCGACTACGTCTTCACCGATGCCATGACCTTCACTGACCATAAAGGCCGGCGGATGCGCCTGTGGATGCAGAACGAGGTCCACGTCGATGACAAACAGCAGTTTATGGACATGCTCGTCGGCAAGATCGTGACCATCATGAAGGACGAACCGATTGATATCTACGTTAATCCGACGTTCCTTCCCCGTGTTATCGCAAAAGAATACGACTCGCTCTGGACGCAAGAACGTATGGAAAAGGTGATCCGGGCCGCAGTAGAAAACGATGTGGCCATCGAAATCAACTCACGGTACAAGCTCCCCAGCCCGGCGTTCATCAAACTCGCCAAGCAGATGGGCGCTAAGTTCGCTTTCGGCACGAACAACGGAGCCGCCGAGCTCGGTACGTGCGAATACGCCCGAAGGATGGTCAGGGAATGCAATCTGAAGAAAGCTGATATGTTCATACCTGAACCTCGATAAAGGACAACGGAAAATGAATCGACGAGAGTTCTTACTCGGCTCCTTAGGGTGTGCGACAGGCTTATTGAGTTCACGAGTGTCGGCGTCCTCATCCGCCCGGCGCCCGAATGTCGTTTTCATCCTCACCGACAACCACGGGGCCTGGACCCTGGGCTGCTATGGCAATCCCGATATCAAAACGCCCCATATCGACCGCCTTGCCAAGGAAGGTCTCCGCTTCACCCGGGCGTTTAGCTCGAACGCCGTCTGCTCGCCGACGCGGGCGACCTACCTGACGGGACTGATCCCCTCCCAGCACGGTGTACATTGCTACCTGGGCGGCAACGAGGCGCAAATGGGCACCAACGCCTACAGCACCATTGCGGAGTTCCGCTCACTGCCTGAAATTCTCGCCGAACGGGGATACGTTTGCGGCCTTACCGGTAAATGGCATCTCGGCAAGAACATGCATCCGCAGGAGGGATTCAGCTATTGGATCACGATGCCGCACGGCCACACGAGCACCTTTTACAATGCCAAAGTCATCGAGGACGGCAAAGTGCGCACCGAGCCGAAGTACTTGACGGACCTCTGGACCGAGCACGCCGTTAAATTCATTCGAGAGAACAAAGACCGGCCGTTCTTTTTATATCTCCCATACAACGGCCCGTATGGTCTTGGCAACTCGCTCAATTATCCTGCCCGCAATCGCCACGCAGCCTATTACGCGGACAAAGAATTCCCCTCGTTTCCCCGCGAAGCGATGCACCCGTGGTTGCGGAACAACAGGCAATTTCTCAATAACGTGAACGCCATGCGCCGCTTCGCCTGCGAGCTAAGCGCCGTTGATGACGGCGTCGGCCGGGTCATGGAGAGGCTCAAGACGCTCGGACTGGACGAGGATACGCTGATCGTCTTTGCCGGAGACCAGGGCTGGGCCGGCGGGCAGAACGGGATTTGGGGAATGGGAGATCATACGCGCCCCTTGCACGCTTTCGACAGCACCATGCGAGTGCCTTTGATCTTCCGGCATCGCGGCGCCATCCCGCCCGGCGGCGAATCCGATGTGATGGTCAGTAATTATGATCTATTACCTACCGTTCTGAATTATCTTTCTCTGGCCGACGAGATGCCGAGTCAACCGAAATCGCCGGGCCGGGATTATTCACCAGTGCTCAAGGGAAAAGACTTAGACCTTGAGTGGGACAATGTCGTCTTTTACGAATTCGAGAATCTTCGCGCGATCCGGACGGCCGAGTGGAAGTACGTCGAGCGGCGGCCGGACGGACCACACGAGTTATACGACTTAAGCAGCGATCCGGGTGAGCGATTTAATCTGTACGGCCAACCGAAACAAACCGACGTTCAGAAAGAACTCCGGACGAAGCTTTGTGAATTCTTCGATCGTTATGCCGACCCAAAATACGACCTCTGGCACGGCGGTAAATCCAAGACGCACCTTCTCACCGCCAGACGGTAATCTCAAAATTGGAATGTGATATTTCATAGAAATTTCTTCGAGGGTAGAGAGTATGTGTAAGTGTACAATCGTTGTCCTTTTTTTGCTGAGTGTGCTTTGTTCGTCTAATCTGCTTGCAAGAGAGGAACAAGCCATGGCTTATAGACAAAGGAAAGCAATTATCTCGAAGCGCGACCCGAAGTTAAGGAAGGTGCCGAAGATACCGCCGAAAGGCGAGCGACTTCGCGTCATTTTCGACACGGATGCCAAGAACGAAATCGACGACGTCTGGGCAATTAGCCTGGCGATCCTTTCGCTCGAACGCTTTAAGATTGAGGGATTCGTAGCGGCTAACTTCGATAATAACCGTCCGGAAGCCGGGCCGGATAGTGTTGACGCTTCCTTCAAGGAAATCAGGACAATCCTGAGCAAAGCGGGATTGGCGGGCAAATGGCCCATCCTGCGCGGCTCCGCTCCGATGCAGTATAAGTTCGAACCGTCCGAGTCCGAAGGAGTGGATTTTATTATCAAGAAAGCCATGGAATCGACGCCGGAAGATCCCTTGTGGATCGTGGGACTCGGAGCCGCCACGGATATTGCCTCGGCGTATTTGAAGGAGCCTCGCATCGCGGACCGGATTTTTGTCTTCTGGCACTTTCGCACGCGCTGGCCCGAGAAGTGCTGGAACTTCAACGTGATCGGCGACGTTCGGGCGGCGCGCATCGTATTCCATTCCGATTTATCCTTTGTTCTTTTCGATACGGGCACGCATTTGGTTTGCCCGATGGAAGAGTCCGAGAAATTCATGTCATACGGTGAGCTTGGAAAATACCTGCACGAATATCGTTACCAGTCCTCCTATTATCAAAGGCCGGACAAGGGCTTCTTCGATTTGGGCGATATCGCCGCACTGGTCGATCCGTCTCTGGCGTCCTGGGAAGTGGTTAAGTGCCCGGAAGTGGATTGGGACCTGAGCTACCAGTTCAAAGGCAACAAAGGCTCCATCCTTCGATGCTACGATATCGACCGGGACGCCACCTACGCCCTATTCAACAGGAAACTCAAAGCCTTCGCTGACAAGTAATGCCAATATTCATGAGTAGGATACCGGCTTTCTTGTCATTCGGATCAGATCATACGACGACAAGGTCAAAACCTGCTACCCGGCTGAGGTCTTGCATCCGGTCGATGTAGTCCCCGTAGGCCATGACGAGATGGCCGCCGTAATCGGCCATATGTCGGAACAAACCGAGAGTGTCATCGTGCCTGATACGCACGCCGAGCGAACAACTAATTCTATCCATGCCGAAACCGTCCAGAATCTCGCCCTTCGTCACCAGGATCTTCGTCTGCCCCGGATTGGCCCTTGCAATCGTTACGACTTGTCCTTTGTCCGCTGTGAAATCATAGCGGATGGTCACACCCCAACCGCCCCGGGTGAAATTGCGTAGCTCATACGGCAAGGGACTTTCATCGAAACCTGTCATTTTCAGGCCGGGGACGTCGTGGAAGATCGTCAGAATATTATTCTTCGCATCGAATACCGGGTTGCCCATATAGACCGATCTTCTGCCGAGATACGACAGGGCCATCATGGGAATCAGGGCGTTAATGTCGGTCTGGCACACGGCCGGACAGCCCTGATCCTTGAGCAGTGACAGCGTCAAGCAAGGGGTGAACTTATACTTGGCGGCAATCTCAAGGGGACAAATCTCCCGGCATTCAATCGTAAACGCATTGCAGCTATGTCTTTTCATTAGTCTTTTCACAGCCAGATAGAAATAGACCGAGTTGATTATATGCTCTTCGGTCATATGCACGGCGTGCGCCTTGGCCATCAGATCGCGGGCCATCTTCGCCGCCTCTCGCCGTCCGCCTTTCGAATTTATGACCGAATCCATTTCCTTCGTAAGCTGCTTGTTCGAGAGGCAATGGTGCTGCATACCATATGATTCATGCAATTGATCGAAGTCATGAATCGCGCTGGCCAGACCATAGGGCGCCTGTCCCGGCCGGTCCGTTACGATCAGGAGTTTCGTCTGAGAGAACGCCTTTCGAACCCAGAGCAAACGCACCAGGTTCCCGAAATCCTCCCAATCCAAAGCGATGTAGCTCTCATAGCCTTTGTGTCTCAACGTCGCGGGGACATCGACGACCCAGTCGTTACCGATCGTCGCGACCGGCTTGTCGAACCGCTCCGCAACCTTCAGGGCAATATCAGAGGCAAAGCCCCACAGCACGACGATCAAATCGGTGTTGTCGATGTCTTCTTCGATTTGTCGGAAGTACTTTTCCTCAAATTGGAATTCGACGTTTTTCTCCCGCACTAAAACTCGAAAATCAACCGGATCGAGAACCTTGGCTTCGCTGGGTAATTTTCTGTCCTTGAGACCCTTCACAAACTGGTTGAACCGCCTCTCGCAACCTTGCCATTCAGCTTGATAGGTCAGATGCTCGAGCTTGCCGGTTCTGCACGGACCTTCGTGGGCCGTCTCGTGGAGCATGCCGCCCACGACGAATTTGACGCCCAGTTTTGTCTCGAAGAGCGGATTCAACTCCATCCATTCGGCCTGAGGGGAAAGCTCGCCGCCTGAGGCAAACGCACCAAGTAAACTTAACGATGAACAAGCCAGGAAGTCACGCCTCGATAATTCGCCGAAAAATCCACAGTGGTTGGTATTCATGATTCCCCTTTCGCTGTACAAACTTAATCATGAGATGCTCATTTCCCAAGCGCGCGATTCTCAATTAGGTTCATCAGAAGTGTTCTTGCACACCATAACCTCTATCATACTTTGGCTCAAACGACTTAAGCCTTGCGGGACTGTTTTGCGAGAGCTTCGCCTGGGCCATCATGTTCAATCGCAATGATGATAAATGGATAGTTCATTGCTTCCCGGAATTCCTCTTCGATATATCTGATGGCGTCTTTGAATGCCGGTGTCCTATCAGGTAGGAAGATTTGAAGTCGGTCGTCTGGAACCACAACAACACCAACGTCTATCAAACCCTCGTCGATACTGTTACGCAAATGCACAATGTCGCGAATCAACATATCGCTTCGAGCTGAAACTTGAAGTTCAACACCAAGGCGGACAAGTATGGTCTGGTTATATCGGAGCTTCTTCGTCCAGTCGACACCCCCTGTAGAGGTTTTCTCCCAACCCCCACGTGCTTCAAACGCGGCATCAATCATCTTGCGAAGAACTGCTGCACCATTTGCATCCTTTGTCTCCTTGAGCCGGACGTCCACAGATAGTAAGATATCCTGGAGTTCGAATAAGAGGTCAGCGAGTCCGAGCCGACAGGCCCTCTCGCGAGCGCCGTTGTAAAACCGCATTTTCGTGATTTTCATCTTGCCTGAAAAGCTCCTGTATATCGAATTCAGGTTTCATACCCAATGAGAAGGGGAATCGTTCTTCAAACCGACGTAATATATGTTTGCTATCGTATAATTCAGTGCCGATCCAATACCTGTTATTAAGTTCGGCTGCTTGGTATGTAGAACCTCCACCACCGAATGGATCGAACACGATATCATTCTCATTTGTAGAAATAAGAATTGCTCTCTCGGGAATGACAAGTTTAAGTTCATTGACACCGGGGCGTACCTTAAATTGTTGATGACGGTTAGGCGATGTATCCTCCCAAAAATCTGTAAGATTAAGACCCAACGGATTAAGTTTGTCACGATGCCCACCGTAATCTTTGATCTCTTTCCCACAGTGACGACACGTGGGTACTGGAATCCGAAGACGATTAAAAGTTTTGGGTTGGGCCCGTGTGTAATATAGTAGAGCATAATGGGCCGGATACAGTTTTTTACCTCGACTGTATGTTCCCTTCATAGTCATAGCAATCCAGTGTCTGAATGTAGCCAGTTCATT
>Ga0180432_10001144_pt1 | contig 42526 bp, 34 predicted proteins | sample SS_ome_10_FD_132414 | JGI IMG/M metagenome (GOLD analysis project Ga0180432, IMG submission 132414) | Hypersaline lake sediment archaeal communities from the Salton Sea, California, USA - SS_1_MS_2 metaG | ecosystem: Environmental > Aquatic > Non-marine Saline and Alkaline > Hypersaline >... | reverse complement strand
GGATAGGAGTAAAAGTAGCTGGCAATTGCCCCGCCATAGTAGTAGACGTAGTTATCGTTAAAGGTGCTGTTGCCGATTGTGGGTTCTGATGAGTCCCGATTGTAAATCGCACCGCCGTAAAAATAAGTGAAATTTTCGTAAAACAGGCTATTGCTGATCGTGGGGTCCGAGTCATCGTTGTACATTGCGCCGCCGGTATCCCAAGATCCGTTGTAGTAGAAAATGCTGTTGCTGATTGTGGGGTCTGACTCTTCGTTAGCTATGGCGCCGCCATCACTAGCGGCATAGTTGTCGTCAAAAATGCTGTTGCTGATTATGGCGTCCGTGTATCCGTTGTAAATCGCGCCGCCGTCACTATAGGCATAGTTGTCTTCAAAAACGCTGTCGTTGATTGAGGTATATGCGTCGTAAGTGGCTATGGCGCCGCCATCACTATTAGCATAGTTGTATTCAAAAACGCTGTCGCTGATAGCGGCATCTGCGTAGTAAGTGAATATGGCGCCGCCATCCCCATCAGAATCATTGAAGGTAAAATCATTATTGCTGACTGTCAGGTATGTGTAGTAGCTTGCTAACCCGCCGCCGCCGATGACGGCAAAGTTATCGTCGAAGATGCTGTTGCTTATCGATAGAATCGCCGTATCGTTGGTCATCCCACCACCATATTCGTAAGCGAAATTATCGTAGAAGAGGCAGTAGTTCACAGTAAGATCTTCCACATAGTAGTTTAACATCCCTCCGCCGATTTGGTCGGCAAAATAAGCTCCAAAAGCATAACCATACGCTACGGTGAATCCGTCCAGGCTGGCGTCGCCGGCGCCGAGGACGACGTGATAGCTGAGGTCCTCGCCGTCGAGTATGGATTCGTTGGCGATAATGGTTAAGTCACGTTCGTCCAATGAACCTTCGGTACCTGCAAAACCGCCATATACGTCGACACCTTCCTTCATGATAAGTACCGATTCCTCAGGTGCGGCGCCTGCGGGTTTGGTATATATCCCACCTGCCACAAAGATTAAATCTCCGATCGAGGCGGCATCCATGGCGTCTTGAATGACGGTGAAAGCGTTATCCCAGGAACCGCCGTTTTCTGTGCCCACCGCGTTGTCATCAACGTACCAGACATCGCTGCCGCCATCTTTGCATGCGCCAAAGATGGCCATCACAATCGCCAGTGACAACACCATTAAAAACTTCGTTACCTTTTTCCCCATTGCATATGCCTCCTTTTTAGATCTGAAAATGTTACTATTACTCCTCCTTACTTGATAAATTGAAATTCTAACACATTACCGGGCATGATGTCAAGACAATTGAGAGAAAAGGTGATTCCGATAGAATAATGAACGCTCCCGGTGTGCAATCCGTCGTTTTGTCCGTTTACTTTTTTTTAACGGCAGTAATCGTTTGCTCGAGATCCTTAATAGCGGCCCTGATCTTTTCCGCCTGGGCTTGGCGGGGCATAAGCTCTAAAGACAGGCGGTAGTGCTCGATTGCCTTTTCTGGCACTCCTAGTATTGCATAGCATGATCCGAGGTTTTTGTGCGCCAGGGCGTTTTTCGGGTTTAGCTCGACGGCCTTCCGAAACTCGACAAATGCTTCCCCCATTTTTCCTTTTTTTACCAGCAGGTTGCCGCGGCTGAAATGCGCGGCGTCGGAATTGGGGTCCAAGGCCAGCGCGATATCGAGGTGAGCTTCGGCCCTATTAAGAGAATCTTGATCAATGTATATCTGAGCTAACAAAGCATGCGCCTGGACGAACTTGGGGCTTCTCCTTATAGCCTCCTCGAGGTTTGCGATGGCGTATTCGATCTCTCCGGCCTCACGATGAAGTTTTCCAAGCCAATAAGGGGCCAGTGGGAAGTTGGGGTTTGAGTTTTTAGCCAGCAGGAACTCGTTTTTTGCCTCGTCGATTTTCCCTATAATCCTGTAGAAACGAGCCAGTTCGAAATGAGCCATCTCGGACTTGTGATTTGCCTCTACCGCTTTTAACAATAGCTTGTGACCCGCTTTAATATCCTTTTGTCGGAATTTTATTTTGGACAGCATTATATATGCCGTTGATTTAGTTGAGTCAATAGCCAAGACCTTGAGGTAATCTTTTTCGGCCTCTTCAATGTTTTCCAACATCGCGTAGCACCGGGCACGTCCGAAGTAAAGTTCCGCCGTTCCGGGGAGCATCTCTTCCGCCCGGTTGTAGTTCTCAATAGCCTTCTCATACTTTTTCAACCGGAAATAGGCAAGGCCCTTCTCGAGGACGGCCCGGCCGAAGTTCGGCTCCTTTTCAAGGATACCGTCAAATATTTCGATCGCCTTTTCGTAGTGTTCGGCAGCCAGAGCGCTTTGCCCTTTGTTATACGCTTCGAGGATTTGTACCATGAAGCGCGGATTTTTTAGCTTTTCATTTGACTTGGGTTCAACTGTCGAGCCGAATATGTAGCCAAGGGCGCGCAATCTTTCCTGTGTCTCCGCATCCAATTTGACTTCGGATTTGAGTTCATTCGGATTTATTATCCCGGTTTTCTCCTTTTTAAAAATAGCGCGCATCTGCGCAAGCTTCTTGGGCTCGGTAGCGGATAGATCATGGACTTCCATGGAGTCCTGATTCAAATTATATAGTTCTTCAGGGTCGGCCTTGATATAGAGATAGCCGCCGGTGCGTATACCTTCCAGAGGACTCCAATAAAAATGCAGGTAAGGCGCCAGGGTTTCGGTATAGGCGACCAGGTCGAGGCTTTCCCGTTTACCCTCAATCAAGGGTCGCAGGCTTACACCCTGAATATCCTCGTGTATAGGAATGCCGGAGTAATCAAGAAGGGTGGGCAGGATGTCTATGGATCTGACCGTATCCACAACCACCTTTCCGGCTGGCAGCACCTTTGGATACCAAAGGATCAAGGGAACGCGCACCGTACCGTAATAAATAAGTATGGCATGGGTCTTTTCGTTATGTTCGCCGAGGCTCTCACCATGGTCGGCGGTTATGGCTACAATAGTGTTGTCCAGCAGGCCTCGATTCCGGAAAGCCTCGACAAGCTCCCCGATCTGTGAGTCCGTATAGGCTATCTCACCGTCGTAAGGAGAGAAAAAATACTTTTCCTTAAATGGCGATGGAGGTTCGTATGAGAAATGAGGATCGAAATAGTGGACCCACACGAACAACGGCCCCTCGGGCTTTTTATTCAGCCAACGCATCACCGCCTTATTCACGTCCGATGCACGTCGTTCCTGAAATAGAAAAGTCCTTTTTTCTTTGCCCTCCTCGATGCGGTCATCGTAGACTTTGAATCCCTGATCCAGGCCGAAACGGGCCAGTAGCGGAAAGGACGCTATAAATGCGGCGGCGGTGTATCCCTTGACGGAGTACATCTCGGCTGCGGTAGTGATTGAAGGATCGACCTGGTAAGTGCCGTTGTTGCGGGCGCCGTGAAAGAGGGTATGGGTACCGGTCAGAATGGAAGCATGGTTGGGAAGCGTGATGGGGGAGGAGGCGTAGGTCCTTTCAAATCGGACACCTTCTCTGGCCAGGCGATCCATCACCGGCGTCTCGATACTTTGGTAGCCGTAGCAGCCCAGCCGGTCGGCCCGCGTAGTGTCCAGGGTAATAAGGAGCACGTTGGGCCTGTTACCGGTACCGAATTTACCCAGGCGCTCGCACCCGGGAATGGCCGCTAGCATGGCCGAAATAAAAACGGTGATAAGAAATAGTCTCCAAGTTGTGGAGAGTTTTAGTATCGACATTATTTCTCCAATGAAAAAAAGGGATACATTGTATTTTAACACAATGTACCCCTTTTAGGAAAGCTAAGTCCAAATTATCTGGCGGTTACTGTAACCTGGGTTGTACCGTCGTCAACCAGTATCTGGTCACCTACGGCGGCATCGATGCATACACCGAAGCTGCCGTCGGACAAACTGTAACTTTGGGCTGTAGTATCCTGGGTCACATTAGTGACGGTCACCAGCGTGTTTGCCGTAACCGAGTTTGCTACGCCTAAAACGTTGCCGTTGTTGCGCGCGGCAGGCCAGTTGACCACCGCGTTGATCTCGTCGGCATCCATCCCTGCCACGACTGAAGCGGGAGCGCTCTCGAGCGCCTCGGCCGCATCTATCGCGTCCGGCAGACCGGCGGATTGGGTGCTGAGTGTGTTTTCAAGTGTCAGGATTTCCAGGTGCATTATGATCTTGGTCTCTCCCGTAGCAAGGGTCACTCCGGTCCAGCTGTAAATCAAGTCTTCCGGGGAATGCGAGAGAGTGGTCATGGTGGTAACAGTGTAAGGAGTGGTTGTATAGCCGGTAGTACTGTAATAAAACCCGGTTTGGCCGGTGGTGGTAAACGTAACCAGATTGTCTACTCCGTCGAAAGCCAAGCTTCCATCGAGCAGGTGGCCCACAATCGGGTCGCCGAATGTGCCGCTGACCGTATCGTCTCCCGTGATGAACCAGTTGTCCACTCCATCCTCGACAATCAAGTCTCCATCCGCAGTGCCGATTATTTCGGTGCTATCGTCTGAACCGAGGTCTCCTCCGATGACGACGTTCACGGTGATAGGCTCCGTGGTGTTATTGGTCAGGATTTCGAGCCACCGCATGAAGGCGTCTTTGCCTTCATGAGTCGCCGTGGGGTTCGCGTAAAGCTTGCGCTCGACATCGATACCCATCAGATTCTGAGCCGGCAAAACCAACTCGCGGTCTGAGTCCTCCAATACGACGCCGGTGGTCTGGGGGTTATAAGGCTGGCCATAAGTGTCGTCTTGTATATGGAGCAAACCGATTGTGTCGAACGCATCGGTCGCGGCTGTCGTCGTTCCCGTTATGGGGTCGTAGTATATCGTAGCTTCGGTGACTGCCCCCTGGCTATCAATGCCGGACCATTCCACCACATCGTAGGTCCAGGTAGTAGAACTAAACGCGGTGAACGTGGTTGAAGTAGTTGAACTCTGGTAGGTGGCTGCGCTCGCCGTAATAGGATCCCTCCCTGAGGAGTCATCACAGCCGATCATCATTCCGGCAAATGCCAGACCGCATACTAGCGCAATTACCATACTTTTCACTTTCATGTTTTTTTCACCTCCTTTCAATTAAATTTTATGGGATATTAGTCGCATTCATTCTAACACTGAAAAATCACTATAGTGGTAACTCATGCTGCATATTATCCCCCAAACAAAACAGAGGATATGTTTTGAAAACCCGCTTGTCAAGCCTACCGTTCAATCATGCTGGAAGTTGATTAATTGAACCAACCCGTATGTCTCGCGTGCGATCATTACCTCTTCGTCGGTGGGTATTACGAGCAGCTTTATCGGGCTTGATGGGTCGCAGATGAAAGCGGTTATGCCCCCGACGACCTCCTCGTTTTTTTCCCTGTCCGGAATTATATCGCTGTGTTCAAGGTTTTCGCATACGGCCTGACGAATTTCGGGGGAGTTTTCGCCGATACCTGCCGTGAATACGATGGCGTCCGCGCCGCCCATGGCGAAGTAATATGCCCCGATGTATTTCCTCAGCGTGTGGACGAACATCCGAAACGCCAGTTCGGCGCGCTCGTTACCTTTTTTGCGTTCTTCAAGAATATTGCGCATGTCGCGACTTATGCCGCTGATAGCCGCCAGGCCGCTCTCGTTATTGAGTGTCCTTTCAATCTCGGCGACGGAGGCGCCGGTTTTGGAAACCATATACGGTATAACCGCAGGATCCAGGTACCCCACTCTGGTACCCATCATAAGTCCCTCGAGGGGAGTAAATCCCATACTGGTGTCGAGCACCCGGCCTTCATCGAACGCGGTGATGCTGGCGCCGGCTCCGAGATGCGCAGTGATCAGTTTCAGTTTATCGAGCGGTATTCCCAACATTTCACTCGCGGTGTGAGTCACATATTGATGCGAAATGCCATGAAAACCGTAACGCCTGACGGCGTATTTTTCGTGCCACTCGAGCGGTACGGGGTATAAATACGCATGTTTCGGCATGGTCTGATAGAAACTTGTATCGAAATTAGCCACTTGCGGCGTTTTCGGCAGCAGTTCCATGCAAGCCTCGATACACGAAATATTCGCGGGCATGTGAAGGGGCGCGAGTTCGATAAACTCCTTCAATTTCGATATAACCTCCCCGGAAACCCGCGTCGGCCCAGTATACACATCCCTGCCGTGTACCACCCGGTGACCTATCGCCCCGATTTCGTCGGGCTCCGTCACGCATCCTATCCCGGTGTCGGTTATCGCATCAAGCGCTTTTTCGAGCGCCGCCCGATGATTGGGGCATTGCAGTTTATCTCTGAGTTTTTCTTCTTGCGCACGAGAGTGGACGAAAATCGATTTTTCAACCGTTTCTCCTATCCTCTCCACCTGGCCCGCAACCAGTTCCACCTCATCGGGCATTCCAAAGACCTTGTATTTCAAGCTGGAACTGCCGCTGTTTAGAACAAGTATTTTCATGCTGCTCGGCTCACAACGATGCCTTGGCGGACAATTTCCCTATTGATGATTCATCCCTATTTTGTGTTCAAATGTGCATACTTGGGCAAATGCCTCACCGGCATTTTCAAAGCGTCTCTTCTGAACGGCTCCGCCAATACTTCCGCCGCCCCGTCTATCACGGCGTCAATAACGGTGGGCTTGTTGGAGGCCAGCGCCGTTTCCACCACTTCCCGCACATCCTTGTAGTCTTCCACTCGATAGCCTTCAGCGCCCATATCTCGAGCGATCTGCGCGAAATCGGGATTTGCGAGGTTGGTGCCGACGAATCGGTTACCATAGTAATCGATCTGGTTTTTCTTCTCCGCACCCCATTGGTCGTTGTTGAATATCACGGCGATAACGGGAATTTTTTCCCGTACGGCGGTCATAACCTCACTGAGACCGCTAATTCCCCAAGCGCCGTCTCCCTGCATGGCGAAAACGGGCGTCGCGGGCGCGCCGACCTTTGCGCCCATAGCCACTCCGTATGCAATGCCGCAATTCCCCCAACTGAGCGCTGCAAGGAACTGCCTCGGGCCGGTCGACCCGAAGTAGCTGTTGCACATCGAGCAGGTGTTGCCGACGTCCGTGGTGATGATCGATCCGGGAGGTATAGCCTCGGCAAGTTCCTTGAGCAGCCGCCTCGGGTGCATGAGCTTCGCGGTGGAAGACGACCATTTATCGAGTTCCTTGCGCCAGACGTCCTTTTCTTCGGCCACATCGGCCAACCGCCGGGCGTTCGGCTTACGCGATTTTTCCGATGCTCGCAACTTGCCCAGCAGTCGCACCGCGAACTCCTTCGCATCAGCCACCACGCCCAGATCGGCGCGCTTGCTCAAGCCCAACTGGTTATGGTCGATGTCCACCTGGATGATTTTTGAGTCTTTCGGCCAGTAATCCATGTCGTACTGTGGAAGGGTCCCGAAAGGCCCGAGCCTGGAACCCAGTGCGAGGACGACGTCCGCCTTCGCAATGATCCGCATGGCGGCTTTCGAACCGCAATAACCGATAGGCCCGACGCTTAGAGGGTTATTCGAGGGGAAACTGTCGTTATGAAGATAGGTGTTGACGACGGGTGCGGTGAGATATTCCGCCAAAGCTTCAGTTTCCTCGACCGCATCGGCAATTGATATACCCCCGCCCGCCAGGATAACCGGGTAATCGGCTTTTGCGAGCATTTCGGCCGCCAGTTCCACCTGCGACCCCGGTCCCGCGCCGCGAAACACCTCTCCGGTCCTGTAGATTTCGCAGTCTATATCCCCATAGAAATAATCGCGGGGAATGTTCAACTGCGTCGGACCGCATTCGGATTTTGCGACATAAAAACAACGCCGCGCCAATTCCGCCATACGATCGGGTCGATTGACGCGCACTTGGAATTTAGTGCATTTTTCCAACCACGCCATCTGGTCGAGTTCCTGGAATCCGCCCGTGCCGATCCCAATGCTGCCTGTTTCCGGGGTTATTGCCACGACTGGAGAGTGAGCCCAGAAAGCTGCGGTTATCGCACTGACGAAATTCGCCGCTCCCGGGCCGTTTTGCGCTATGCACGCCTGTGGCGCACCCGTCACTCTGGCAAGCCCGTCCGCCGCATGAGCGGCGGCCTGTTCGTGAGCTACACTCACAAACCTGATACCGGCGGCGGGGAAAAGGTCCAATGCGTCCATGTAAGCGCTCCCCACTATGCCGAACACAGCCTCGATGCCTTCCGCCACCAGAGTCTCGACCAATGCTTCCGAAGGTGTCATTTTCGTCATGAGATTCTCCTTTTACCATTCTTAAGAATTTATTGTTTCTTCTTCGCAGGGGACCGTACGAACCCTTACTTATGTATCTTTCGTTTCCGAAAAGGAATTTTCGAGCCATGCCGAGTCAACTTTTTCGTTTGGGGAGTCGATTGCCGGAACATAAGGCTTAATGTCGAGCAACTCGGTTTTATCAATCATATCGGCGCCCACGAACCGTATGCGGTTTTCGCTCACTTCCAAAATTTTCACCAAGGTAATCCCAATGGGGTTGGGGCGAAATGGACTGCGCGTGGCGAACAGGCCTCGCGGTACGCCACGACTGTGACCCGGAGTAGTTATGATCGGTACCGAGCCGCCGCTGTTGAACTTATAAACCAACCATATGTGACTGAACTTCTCAATGCTTTTCAAACCCGGCGCGTAATCCTGAAATATTTCCGCCTCCCCCTTATGATCGGTGATCGAACCTTGCCGGGGACATTCGGAAGCGGAACGAAACGGCGTGTGCAATACGCCTATCGGACGCAAATAAACTTCGTCAGACTTTAACATTGCGCAAAAACTCGGTGCACTTCTCCGATGATTTAGCCGCGCCTGAAATTCATGACTCCACCGATCCGGCCTGGAAGCGCCGGGCTTCTTCTTCCATACCCCAGTCACGAAGGTCCTCGGCTATCTTCATTCTCTTGGCCATATCCAGATTTTGCTCCCCAAGGTAGCGTGTAGCCCATGCCAAATACGATTTCGGATCGTTTTGATGTTTCAAACAGACAAGAAGCGCCATTAATAACATTATGTTTCCGGTATCAACACTAAGTACCTGGTGATAAAGCCACGCTGAAAAAGCGTCCACACTGCCGGCCCTGGCCAGCATTTCCGCAACAGACTTCGCCAACTTGGGATCAAAATCCCCTTTGGTGAAATAACCATGATAAATGGACAAGGCGGCGTTGTCTGTCCTGTTTTTTAGAGAGTACAGGCCAACAAGTTGTTTGACGAACTCGTTATCATCGGGATTTAATTCCAGTACCGCCCGAAAAAGCTCTTCGCTTTCCGGAGTAAGTATCTTCCTGAAAACAAATGCCTTTGAGCAAGCGGTAATTATATCCGCTTCCTTCGGCGCCAGTTTTAACGCCTTTTCATAAATTTCGATGGCCTTGATGGTAATGGCTTTGTTTTTGGCATATTCTTTTGCGAGCGGTATAACGGTGTTTGGCGAACTGCTGTCCCGTTCATAAGCTTTTTCCAACCTGCCGATCGGCCCCTCGGTTTCCACCCCGTTGATGGTCGATTTAACGGTCTTGAAATACCGGACTCCGAAGAAAATCCCCGCTATAGCTATCAACACACCGGCGACGGAGCCTCCTACCCTTACGTAAGGGAATTTCCTCAAGGCATACGGATCGGCTATTCGTTTAGTATATCCCCTAGACATACCGTAGTTGCCCGTTCCGGTCGCGTCACCGAATTCAGTGGCCCATTCAATCTCTCCCCTGGCATCCATAGTCCACGCCGTGATACCATTATTCCCACCCGCCACAATATCAAGATTGCCGTCACCATTCACATCGGCAACCAGCAGCTTGGCCGGCTCGACAACCGTTGTAAACGAATATACCTCCTCGCCGGTTTCACCATCGAACGCCGTCACCTCACCACTTTTCAAAGGCAGTATTATCTCCTGGTCTCCGTCCCCGTTTACATCCGCCACCACCGGCTCGCCCCCTATTCCGACCTGACTCTCCCATAGAAATTCTCCTTCCGCAGACAACGCTATAAGGTGGCCCAGAATAGTAATAACGGCGATCTCCAGTCCATCGGAAGAATGAAAATTTCCGACTACTCCATTGAGAAAATCGGCTTTTACTTGTGCCATACCCATATCATCAACATAAATTTTCATCTTTTTTTCCCTGATGAACGATTTCACCTCCACATCTTCTAAATCAACGTTGGCTGTATGCCTGTATGTTGCGTATATGTTTCCGTCCCGTACAATAAATATTTTAGTTTCGGTAAAGACCACGACGTCGTCCTTGCCCCTGTCGGACAAATCTGCCGCAATGGGGTACCTGACGGGCTTTCTCATTTTACCGTTGGTACTAATTATATCGCCTGTGGCGGGATCTAGGACGCTCAGGCCAAAATCGTAATTATAATCCTCAAAAGCTATCGTTCTGGAATAATATCCCTTGCTGCTTTTAACCCACCGGATAACCGCAATTTCCGGCTTGTCGTCACCCATCACATCCGCCAAGATGCCTAGAGCTTCGGGGCCGACATCTTTAGACCAACCCCATCCCCCGGCGGGACCGATAGAAACTATCTTCTTATATAACAGCGCTACTATCTCTCCATAGCCATCCCCGTCAAAATCATACATAGTGAAAACCTGAGCCAACTTGCTCGTCCAACACTCCTCTTGTTTCCATCCTAACAAGCCCCGCCTTTTCAGAATGACGCCGTTTTCGTCTAAAAGAGGCCTCTGCGCCGAGAGGATGAGTTCAAATTCACCATCGCCATCTATGTCGGCAATTAATGATCTTTTCGAGTAACCTTCTATATTTTCGTCGACAATTTTTCCTTTGGAGCCGGAGATAAAAATCGTTTTTCTTGACATGGGGCACAATATTTCCAGTACTCCGTTTTTATCCAAGTCCTCCGCTATAAGGAATCGTCCGAATACACTCATATTGGTCCACAATTCCCTACCTTCTCCAAAAACTGCATCAGATGCGACCAACATGCCCATTACGACGATTAAAACTATTTTTCCGGCCTTCATAATGTACACCTCCCGGCACGTGGCTCATTAATCAATCAAAATGTCGATTTCCCACCATTTTCTGCCGACAACTTGTTCCGAATATATTCAAAATTCCCTTTTGCCATGTTACTCTCTGAAGACGGGTTACGCAATACCTGCCGATAAATATGATATAAACTCAACTTCACCGGATCGGTCTTTCGAACTCCCGGTAGCATCGGTCGGGTTGCGCTCACCGCTCCGTTTGAGGTATCCTTTCTCCATATAAAACGTAAAAGGAAGGAAAGTAAAATGACGGGTATTAACCGGATTCGATACCTGGTTATTTTCGCAGTTGTGACGAGCCTTTTCGGGGCGGTATCTCTCGCAGGCAACACCAATACGGAAGCGGCGTCTTCCACGTCGGGGAAGATCTATGTAAGTTTCTTCTGGGCGGGCAAAAGCGATACCCAATGTGTACTGAGGGATACGCTCCTTACCGACACCTTGACCGAATGCGAAAAGGAATATTCCCGCAAGGAAGCCGAAATCAAGGAAATGGTTGAGCGGCGGAATAAACGCGGCGCAGGCTGGAAATGGGGCGTTTTCGCCAAATGCGTCGCTTTCCCCACAAATGACGCTTACAACGGCGAATTCGAAAAGTTCAAGAAAAAATGTAAAGGTAAAGGCAAATGAACTATATACGCCTTTTGACAGCGACAATCTTGATTACAGTGCTCGCGATACCCGGCTGCTCATCTAAAAGAGTTGTAGAACCTACCTACTCGGCTCGAATAATGAATGCTATGGGAAAAATGCGCCCGGGAGATTGGGTACTCTACTATGTAAACAAACAGTTGCAAGTTCGCATGGTGGTGATTGATCGCGACCCGGAGGGCGTCATTATCGAGTATCTTACCTACTTCAGGCATACTTCTCAAGAAAAAGCCTATAGGCATAGGTTTAATTTCCGCGACGTCGAGCGAAACCTCGACAAGGGATTCGACCTTTATGGGAGAATGGCATGTCTGGAAATGAAGAGAAAGCACGAGCCCACCCGCGCCGGGGACCGAGTGGTCGACTCCGAGCACTGGTCCATACGTACGCCGAGTGCGATGGTCGAGCAATGGTTCGCGAATGAAATACCGATTTGGGGAATAGTGCGGCAGCGGCGTAACTCAAAAAACACTCTTTTGCTCCGAGCCTGGGGACGCGCCGGGGAGAAAGTCAAATGGCCCCGGGACCTCACACCCATTATTATCGGAGACGATGCTCCTAACCTCTGATACCATTTCTCAAAACAGAAAAATTACTTTTAACAACGGGATGAGATCATTCGCCGAGCGCGACGAACAATATTGCTAAAATCCCTGGGTCATCTGGAAAATCGGAAGGAGAACGCTTACTACCACGAAACCGATAACAACGCCCATCGCCAGCAACAGCATGGGTTCGAGCATCGATGTCATAGCTCTGATGCGGATTTCCACCTCGGTGTCATAAGCGTCTGCGACGTGCGAAAGCATCGCTTCCAGATCCCCGGTTTTCTCACCTACGGCAACCATGTGCACCACGATAGGAGGGAACAGGGTACTGGTTTTTAGGGGGCCTGCGAGGTCTGCGCCTTCGGCTATGGCGTTTCGGGCCTTTTTAACGGCATCGGCCAAAAGCACGTTGCCCATAACGTGTTCGACTATGTCAAGGCTCCGGACAAGTGGCACGCCGCTGGTTAAAAGTGTGGAAAGAGTCCGCGCAAAACGGCTCGTGGAAACCACCAGCGAGAGGTTCCCGAATATCGGCGCGGTTATTCGGAAGCGGTCCCAATTCTCACGACCCGTTTCTGTTTTGATCCACCTTCTGAAAAAATAGTATCCAATTATCACAAATATCAATACCAACCATCCCCAATGGCGAAGAAAATCGGTAAAACCCAGTAGCAACCTCGTTGGTAGAGGCAATGCTTGTTGCGTTTCATCGAATATTACCTGCACCTGAGGTATAACGTACGTAACCATGAAAAGCACCACCGCAATGCCCACGACAAGCATAACGGCGGGATAAATCAGCGCGGCGAAAACCTTACCCCGAAGCTCCTCCTGGCCCTCGAGGAACTCCGCAAGTCGTTCGAGAACGACTTCGAGAGCGCCCGACGTTTCGCCCGCTCTTACCATGTTTATGTATAAGGGGTTAAAAACCCGTGGGTGCGCGGCCATGGCGTCGGCAAAACTGGCGCCCTCATTTATCCTCTCTCTCACATCGGCTAATACGGCGACGAGGTCTTCGTTGTCCACCTGCTCGACCAGCGCATTAAGCGCCGTCACCAAAGGCAGGCCGCCGCGAACCAAGGTGCTTAATTGCCGGGTGGCCACGCTTATATCACGGGAAGTTATCGCCCCGGCTCCCTTTCGCAGCGATATTTTTCGCGACCAGGGCTTTTTGGGCGTCAAGGACTGCTGATTAAGCTCTATAGTATATATACCGGCGCGCTTCAGCTTTACTCGAGCGGCCTGCGGCCCTTCGGCATCCACCACTCCCAGGGTGCGTTTACCGTGCCTGTCCCATCCCTTGTACTCGAATACCGGCATATTTCTCCAATGTTTAGGGCTTGAGCGCTATCCTTACAGCGCGTCTTCCTGGGTAACCGCAAGCACCTCCGCAACGCTGGTGGTACCGTCAATAACTTTCAGCACCCCATCATCGCGCAGATTTCTCATGCCGCGGCTCATAGCGCTTTTCTTTATACGAACGCTGTCCGCCCTTTGTACGATAAGCTCCCTTACCTCGTCGTCCACCACCAACATTTCGAATAGACCTGCGCGGCCCATGTAGCCTGTGCCGAGGCAACTGTCGCAACCCACCGATTTGTAGAATCCCTCCGGTCTGACTTTGTCGCGGGCGATCCCGAGTTCATCCAGCTCCGCATCGCTCGGCTGATACGCCTCGCGGCAATTCCTGCACAATACCCTCGCCAGCCTCTGGGCGATGGTGGCCACGAGAGAACTCGCCACCAGGAAAGGCTCGACGCCCATATCCAGAAGCCTCGTGAGAGCGCCTGCCGCGTCATTGGTATGAAGAGTGCTGAAAACAAGGTGACCGGTCAGAGACGCCTGTATGGCTATATCCGCCGTCTCGACATCTCGAATTTCGCCCACCATGATGACGTCGGGATCCTGGCGCAATATGCTGCGCAAACCGTTGGCAAAAGTAAGGTTGATCTTCGAGTTGACCTGTATCTGCCCTATTCCCATTATCTGGTATTCAACCGGGTCCTCGACCGTGATGATGTTCAGGTCCGGGCGGTTGATGCGGGTGAGTGCTGCATATAAGGTAGTGGTCTTGCCGCTTCCGGTCGGGCCGGTGACGAGCATGATGCCGTTCGTGCGGCGAATGAGCCGATTCATCTTTTCGAGCACGCCGCCCTCGAGGCCGAGATCCTCGAGACTCAGGATCACGCTGGTTTTATCCAACAGGCGCATGACCACCCGCTCGCCGTGCGCGACCGGAATAGTTGAAAGACGTATGTCAATGTCCCTTGCGGCGATCTTTATTCGTATGCGGCCGTCCTGTGGTAAGCGCTTTTCAGCAATGTTAAGTCCCGCCATGACCTTTACACGGCTTGTTATCGAATTCTGGAACCTCTTTGGAGGCCGTATAATTTCCCTGAGTATTCCGTCTATTCTGAATCGAACGCTAACCTCCTTCTCAAAAGGCTCGATATGTATATCGCTTGCCCGCTCCTTGATTGCCTGAAAGAGGAGGCTGTTGACGAGCCTGATGATGGGGGCTTCATCGGAGGCATCGAGCAAGTCCTGAGGTTCTTCAAATTCCTGGGCGAACGACCCGAGAGAATCTTCACTCAGCCCGTCCATGGCGCGTTCGGCGCTTTCACTGGCCCGATCATAAACCTCGTTGATGGCCTCGAGCAGAATATCCTCGGCAGCCAGAACGGGCAAAACTTCCTTGCCCAGCAGTTGCCTCAGGTCATCAAGTGCGTAGAAATTTAACGGGTCGGCGCAGACCACCACTATAACATCGTCCTTTTCCTCAATCGGTAGAAGATGGTTGCGCTTCGCGAATTGTATCGGCAAGTCTTTTATAAGATTAAGTTCCACCTCTTTATGAGGAATCTTGTCCAGATACTCGACTCCCAACTGGCGGGCTAATTGGCGATATAGATTCTCCCCGCTGACCAACCCCTCATTTAGGAGTACCTTTCCCAGGCGTACCCCTTGTTCCTTTTGCAGTTCGAGAGCTCTCTCGAGATCGGAGGGATCGAGCATTCCCTCCGCCACCAGCCTTTGGCCTATGAAATCCTTCACTGCTACTGGTAACCTTCTTCGTCCGGCGTGAAAGCCTCGGGCTCAGGCGTATAAGAATAAGCTTCGTCTCCCGTCTCCGGTGTCATCGATTCCGGTTCGGGCGCAGGCGTATCAATCCCTTCTTCAGATTCCGGTGTCATTGGTTCAGGCATTGGAGCGGGGCTTATGTCGGCCTCCGGCGTGGCAGTTTCCTCAGGTAATATAAGCGGCTCGAAGAAGAAAGGATCCTGGTACCTGCCGCCGGAAGCCTCTTCCAAAAATCTCCGTCTTCGACGGTTGTACCTTTCCGAAAGTTCGCTCATTTGCTCGGCGTCGCGCACTATGTGCGGGGTCAGGAGAATCACGAGGTTTGTCTTGCGCACATCGCGAGTCCTGCTTTTGAACAGCCAGCCCAGGATTGGTATATCGCCGAGGAGAGGCACCTTGGAAACGGATTCGGCGTTACGGTTCTCGATGAGCCCACCGATCACCACGGTTTGATGATTGTCCATAATAACAGTAGTTTGGGCGCTTTTAATACTGGTAGTGATGCCTAAAACGTTGACGTCGATACCCGCTACGGCTTCCGTCACCACGCCGGATATCTCGGTGAATATTACCAGCCGGATAGTGTTGCTTTCGCTTATTTGCGGAGTGACTTTGAGCTTGATACCTACGCTTTGGCGTTGGACGGTTACGGTGGTAGTTCCCGCCGTACCGACGGTTTGGCCGGTGGGTATGGGAACGTTTTGGCCGACGATTATCTCGGCCTCCTCGTTGTCGGTGGTAAGCAAGTTCGGCGTGGAGAGCACATTCGCTTTATTGGAAGTCACTAGAGCGTTGAATAACGCGCTGAAAGTAGGCACCTCGACGGTCGTGTTGCCGATGTTTACCGTAACCGTCTTGGCCAACGCGCCCACGCTGAACCCGCCGGGAAGAACGCTCGCGGTGTTTTCGGAGGTAAGCGCGGGAAGTATACCCATCGAGTTGAGACCGCCGAGCGCCGTGGAACCGAAAACTGCCGCATCGCTATTCAAGGCGGCGGCGCCGGCAAAACTGGTGCCCAAAGCGTCGGAGTCGGACATGGTGACCTCGAGTATCACGGCCTCGATGAAAACCTGCCGGCGACGGACGTCCAATTTCTCTATCACCTGCCGGATTATTTGATAGTCACGGCGGCTGGCAACAATGACGAGACTGTTGGTAGGTTCATCGGCAGTTATATACACATCCCCGCTAAGAGTTCCCATAGGCACTGAGGAGGATTTTGTAGTGGGTCGGGGTTTGGGCTTTGGAGAAGCTCCTTCAGCGGAGCGTGTGGTGGGTTGCTGCTGCGTACGGGTCGTACCGGTCAGGGAACTGAGTGTCGAGGCAAGTTCGCCGGCGTTGGCGTTTTGGCAGTAATAAACGTATATCCCCTCCTCGCCTTCAATGGGTATATCCAACTCGGCAATTACCCGGATCACTTCGGCGATTATTTCCTCGGTGGCAATCACAATGAGCGAATTCGTCCTTACGTCCGGGATTATCTTAAGTGCATTGAGGTTTTTTCCTTTAGTGGTTCTCGGTTCCGGCTGATTTCTCCTTGGACGGCGTGGTTCCGGCCTTGAGGGGGCCTCATCACCGACCATGAGCGCTCCGAGATAATCTTCGCTGAATATCTGAGACAGTTCGGATGCGATTTTGTCCGCGGCTGCGTAACTGAGCCGAATGATTTTCACCTGAGGCAACTTGACGGGCACATCCATTTGCTTGAGCACGCGAACCAGCCGGTTGAGGTTGTTGGCGCTCTCGATGACGATAAGAGTGTTGGTAGGGGGATAGGGTATGATTTTTCCTTCTTTGCTTTTAAGGTTGTTAAGCACGCCGGCGGCGCTTGCCGCGTCGATATACTTCAAAGATAAAAGGCGAGTGACGAAAGCCTCGGTCTTGGGACTCCATAAACCTTTTGTGTAAGTGGGTATGGTCTCGCCGCCCACTTCCTGTATTCGCACTATCTTGTACAGGTTTTTCACGCCTTTCACAGTGACAAGCTGGAAGCCGTTGAAGCGCATGACGGCCTCGAAAACGCGCCACGCCTCTTCGACCGGTATTCCTTCGGGCGAGATGATGGTGACCTTTCCTCGAACCTTTTCATCCCAAATGAAATTCTTGCCGGTGATCTTCGAGATGTTTGTGATGATCTCGCTGATTTCCATATCCACGAAGTTGAGGGTTACGGGCCTGTCTTCTTCCTCGCCGACGTCTTCACCGACCTCCTCGCCGACGTTTTCCAACTCCGCTTCGGATGTGGAGGTTGAAGTCTCGTACGGCTCCTCTTGGGCGCCCACAAAGGTCGCCAGAGTCAACAGCGCCGCACACAATAAAAACGGTCTAAGTTTGCCAAAAATTTTCGCCACCTATTCTGCCCTCCACCGGGGGGATTAACGAAAAGGACATCCCTTCATTTCACATCGTATTTGAAGGTCTTCCTGTCATTGCCTCGTTTTAAATCTATCGTAAAATTGCTTTGGTCGCTCAACGTTTGGAAAAATTCGAACCCCTTCTGGGCATCGTCAAGCTCGACCCCGTTTACTCTATGTATAATGTCTCCGTTCTTTAGCCCCAGGTTCTGAAAAAGACTGCCCGGCCTGACACGGAATATGCGAAATCCGTCCACCTTCCTGTCAGGCCCGAAGTTAGGTACCAGTCGTGCCTGAGTAATAAGCTCATTCATATTCTCCAACGCCGCCTGAAAACTTTCCCGTTCGATGACATACTCGGTCTCGGATATCTTCTTTATGCCCTTACCGTAGTTGGTGGTTCTGCGAGATCTCGGTCTTAGCCTTTCATTCCTGTTCCTTTCCCCCTTTTTTTTCTTTGTATTCTTATTTTTCTTATAGTCAAGTAACAATTCCTCCCGGTCGCCGTTAGCCCTCTGGAAAACCACGCGTCTCGGCTCGATGGCGGCGACGACAACGCCGGATTTTACTTCTTCCCCGATTGCAAGCACCTGCACCTTCTTTTTACCCGCTCTCTTGTCGCGTATTGTGGCAAACGCCCAGCCCGGCCCGGTAATTACGCCCTCGAGTTCTAAGTCAAGCGGCGTCAAGGTTATTTCACCGTTGTCGTCAGGCAATGGAGCCGCTTCCTCATCCTTGATTTTCGCCCTAAACAGGTTTCGCGCCTCGATCTTCTCAACCGATATCGGGTAAGTCGCATCCTGGGAGGTTTCTTCTGCGACGGGAGGTTTCCACGGTTCGATTTGGGGGAGCCGCGTGAAGTGCGCCCGCACTGCGGTGGAAGTGACCCGCGCCGCCGCCCAACCCAGTATCAGCAACAATATCAGGTTCAGCACCCACATATACTTCTCGATGTAATGCGACAATTTCATAAATGCGCCATCGAAAACAACAATACCACCCATTCGGCCGATTTAGGCCCGGTAAACCTTTCCACAAAATCGCGACTTTTTACTCCACCCAACAACCATCCGACCACCGGCGTAAACTGACTTTGTGATGGTAATTCGGGCACAGAGGATGTCAACCGGGTTTGTATCTCCCTTATTTAACGCTGTCGATAAATGGGAGAGGATCGTTTTAACGGGTTCAATTTGCCCGACAAGAATCCGCCCCGCCGACAACTCCTTTGATAGTGGAGCGGGGATTCCAGCCTGCCCGATACTCTCATTTACCTACACCCTCACTTTGCAAGAGCCCGCACAAAGCCCCATTGTTGGACAATGATATTTACGCCAAGTTCCTTTTCCCCACTAACACGACACTCCGTGGCGGATTACAGTACATTACTTCACAAGGCGCCCTGGCGGGAATATTCGACTTCTCTCAACGCGCTCCACATATTTTGTTAAAGGAGGCGTTTGATATGCGAATAAGCCCGCCGCTTGATTTATTTGCCCTTTTTCTTTTTCAACCAGGGCATCATTGAGCGGAGCTTTGCGCCGGTTTTTTCGGAGACATGCTCGGCGGCTTGACGCTTTAACGCACGGAACACCGGTCTTCCGGCCCGGTTTTCGAGTATCCATTCGCGTGCGAACTCGCCACTCTGTATGTCCTCGAGCAATTGCTCCATGTTTTCGCGCACATAATCGTCCACAACGCGGTCGCCTCGAGTGAGGTCGCCGTACTCGGCGGTATTGCTTATTGCGCTTCGCATACCGGCAAAACCTTGCTCGACCACGAGATCAATTATCAGCTTCATCTCATGAATACACTCGAAATAGGCTATCTCCGGAGAGTACCCCGCCTCGACGAGCACTTCGAAACCCGTTTGCATAAGCCTGGTGACACCCCCGCAAAGAACGGCCTGTTCACCGAAAAGGTCGGACTCGGTCTCCTCGCGGAATGTGGTCTCGAATACTCCCGCGCGGGTGGCGCCGATTCCCTTGGCGTAAGCCAAAGCTTGAGCTTTAGCGGTGCGGGAAGCATTCTGCTCGATGGCGATAAGAGCCGGTACGCCCTTGCCTTCCTCGAACTGTGTCCGCACGAGCGTTCCGGGCCCCTTTGGCGCAATCATGATGACGTCGATATTGGACGGCGGAAGAATCTGCCCGAAATGTATATTGAAGCCGTGACTGAAGCATAGGGTTTTGCCTTTTTTCATTGCGGGCGCGATCTGCTCGCCGTAAATACCGGCCATCAACTCATCCGGCAGGAGCATCTGGATCAAATCCGCTTCCTTGGCGGCCTTATCGACGGGTATCGGGTCGAACCCATCCGAGAGAGCCTGCTTGAAGCTGGGGCCTTTACGCTGCCCGATGATCACGTCAAGGCCGGAGTCGCGCAGGTTCAGCGCCTGTGCTCTGCCCTGTGTGCCGTAACCGAGAATAGCGATAGTTTTTTTCTTGAGAGTTTTAAGATTCGCATCCTTATCATAATACACTTTAGCCATTTGATGCTACCTCCTTTGAAAATGAGAAAGCCCTTTTCGAGCCGAGATTAGCATTACTGAAGCGCACAATCAACCATTTCCGGAACCCGGTGCGCCCGTGTCTTCGAGCTCGACCGCAAGAATTTCTTCAGGAGTCGAAAGACTCAAGAAAATAACTCCGGCAATTATTCCACCCATGAATATGTACTGAACCATCTGAAGATAGTTGCCGAAAACGAAATACTCGAGGACGGCGGGCGATATAATGCAAACAGACATGAAAGTCGGTACCACGATAATCGCGCGATCTCTCCAAAAGCCTACTTGAGTGAGAACCGTGGCGCCTATGCCGAAAATCAATGCAATGTACAAAAAAGGATACTTAAGCTGCTCGAAAACGGACGCATTGGTGCCAACGTGCACCCAACTTACCTTGGTCAGTAGTGCAGCTATGGCATTCAGGAAACCTGACAATGCTCCAAAGGAAAAACCATGCAAGCGCTTCGAGGCCAAAGCGACGGCGCATAAAACCACAAAAGCCGCCAGAGGAACTAAAGTGCCCAGGAAAAGATTCATCAAATTATATCGAGCCGGAAAGAGATCCCCCACCGCAGATGACGCGAGGGCGAAAATTTCCGGGTCGGAGTAATCGTTGCATTTCTTTTCGACAGCCTTTTCTACGGTGGATGTTTGAGTATTAAAAATTTGAAGGCTGACGGTGTGAGTCTGATCCGACGCAACGACTCGCCCACCGATTATTCTCTGAACTTTCAAGTGATTCCCCAACTTGACGAGCTCTTTCTCACTGAGGCCGCTTCGAGGAAGCTCCATTTTTTCAAGAGCATCTTCCAAAACCTCTTGTCCTAAAAACCTGTATTTCCCCGTTCCGGTAACCGCCGGTCTGACTTCATCCGAGATTTCGCGGGCCTGCCCCTCTTCGATATTTACGGCTTCCAAATCCATCACAACCGCAGTGCTCTCGGATTGAAAGTAAGGCATTAACACAGTGCATATCACGATAATTCCGATACCGACGAATTCTTTCCTCGTAACACGCTCGCCAATCACGCGCACCGCAAATATAACAAGAGCCACGAGACCAAAACCCGTCATCGAGACTATCAGAGAAGGATTGCTTACGAAGCTCATCGCTCCCCACTGTAAAATTCCATAAGAAGCCGTCATGCACATACCCAGTAACCATATGCCCAGATCGCGCCGGTGCGGCTTGCGGAACATATTCCATTTTTGCGCAAAAACGTGGACCTTCATTTTCTCGAGGCCCTTGCCGACGTTGAGGAACACCGCGCCGAGAAGAGCCAACGATACGCCAATAAGAACCTTCACATCAATCATGCCTGATTATAACCTCCACACTCTTCTGGATGAGAATTTACGAAATATGAATAGCGCCGCACTCGAATAAATAACCGGGTGCGGCGCGCATTAACCGTTCAATGTATAAGATTTTCACGGCGACAAACTACATCGCGCGCAAATATTGAATGACCGGAGAAATTTAGTAGCTTCCTCCCAGTTCCAGGATTTTCTTCTTGGCTTTTTCGACCCATTCCTGCTCGCTGGGCCTCGTTTCCTTCTGAATATATTTTCGGTAGTAGTAGATTGCACTCTGTTTGTTGCCGGCAGCTTGATATACCATACCCAGATTATAGTAAGCGTCAATGTAGTCGGGGTCCAATTCGAGGCATTTCAGATACGCCTTGGCGCTTTCCATATAATTATTCAGCTTCTTTTGAACAAGACCTATATTGAAAAAGTAGCTGGCCCGTTTCGGGTTGAGCCTGGCAGCAGTTTCATACTCTCGTAAAGCTCCGTGATAGTTTTGTTGCTTGTAGTATGCTCTTCCGAGATTATAATGGGCGAGTGCGTAATTCGGCTTAATTCTCAATGCGCTGTTCAACTCCTGGATGGCCTCGTTGATTCTATTGAGTTCGAGGAGGTCCACCGCCAGGTCGTTATATGCGGGGGGGTAGTTCGGGTCGAGTTGGATACTTTGCCTGTACAGTTGAATACGGCGGTTGATGTCATTTTCCTTCCCCGCCAGATCGTACAGCTGCTTTGCACTCATGCCCGACGGGACAACCTGAGGCGGAGGCTGAGGGGGAGGCGGCGGGGGAGGAGTGTGAGGAGTTGGAGGAGAAGGTTCCGCAGAAGATCCACCGCCAACGAGTTTCAGAGAAGCCTTGCTCACAAGGCTGAAAAGATGATCGGTGCTGCACTGGCTGCACCTGTCGTTGATGATGTTCTCGATACTGGCCGTTTGGATGTCCATAAGCTGAAGGCTGATAGTGTACGTGTTACCCATTTTGCCGAGTTGGCCGCTGATCATCTTTTGTGCTTGAAGAAGTTTTCCCAATCTGATGAGTTGGTCTTCACTTAGACCGGTCATGGAAAGCTTTAACTCCTTGAGTGCCGCCTCAAGTTGTTTCCGGTCGACGAGTTTGTATTTGCCGGTCTTGAATATGGCGTCTCTCACATAGCCCGAAAGAATCTTGGCTTCGTGCTTCTCTACGCCCGTTGCCTCCAGATCCAACACCACTACGGTGGTTTTGTCTCCGGCGACGGTCGGTTTTGCCGCTCCGATAATTATCGCCAGCGCAATTGTGAAAATGGAGATTGCCGCTATATACCTCTTTATCATCCGGTCTCTCCTTTCTTTTCCGAGACTCGATTTTCCCCCGGCAAATATGCCGGGTATTATCCTAACGTTGCCGATTATTCCTTAAATTACTCAATAGCCGTATTTTACTATAGCGCCGAATAAAAAACAAGGCAAATCTCCTTTACGCAGCTTTCAGAGGGGAACATGCGGGCCACTCGCCTGGAATTAATAAGGTGCCGGGATACTTGACCTTCTTACCGCATGTGATATACTGTATGTTGGTGAATCGCAAGACAATATTTATACTGGTCGCAGTTGCGTTCGGGGCGGTGGCGTTTCACTTCCGAAACGTTTCCAGCGACGGCGCGGTCGAGGTGGTCATCGCTCATTTCAACGATCTGGGCGGGCGTATTCAGGCGAATAAAAAGGGCCGGGGAGGAATTATACGGCTGGCAGGCGTATGGCGGCGGTTCCAATCGAAGCATCCCGACGCCGTGTTACTTGGCGCCGGCGATATGATTACCGGCTCGGCGCTGTGCACCCTTACCCATGGGGAAGGCGTTTTCCGGCTGGTCGACATGATGGGGATGGACGCTTTCGCGCCGGGCAACCATGAGTTCGATCATGGCGTCAAACAGTACCTCAAATTTATGGAGATAGCGCATTTCCCGTTTGTCGCCGCGAACCTGCGCCCCGGAAAAAGTCTTGGCAAAATCACACTCGCCGATGCTCCGTATGTCATTCTGGATGCGGCGGGAGTCAAAATCGGTGTGATAGGTCTCGCCCACCCGGCCACTCCATTTTTGACGTTCAGAAAAAACACCCGGGGGGTTGATTTCTTAAAATCGGCTCCATCGGTTCGAAAGCTTATTTCCGAAGTGGACAATAAGGCGCAACTGGTTGTCGCTTTGACACACATAGGAATGAATAATGACCGCAAGCTCGCCCGCAGGGTAAGAGGCATCGACATTATTATCGGGGGACATTCGCCGGAGGCCACATATCGCCCGGTACGGGTTGGAAAAACATGGATTGCGCACGCCGGTGATAATGGGAATTTCCTGGGAGTCGTACGCGTAAGGCTTAACCCCGCCACTGAAAAAGTTGTTAAAGTGAAGGGGAATCTGCTGCCCGTCGGTTCGCGTACTCCTCCCGATCCGGATATGGCGACAGCCGCCGCTGCGGAGGAAGAAAAGCTCCCTATACGCCCGGATGAGGTAATTGCCGAAGCGCTGGGACATTACGACAAGAACGAGGATTTGGCCCCCTGGATAGCAAGGCTTATGAAAGATTACTCCGGCGCGGATGTGGCGATGGTAAATATAGGCGGCGTGAGAGCGGATTTCGAGAAAGGCTCCATCACATACCGCGACGTATTCCGTGTGATGCCTTTTGATAATCAAGTTGTCGTTATTCGCATACATGGGAAAGAGCTTGCCCGGTGGATAAGAAAAGGCAACCTGATAACCGACCGATCCTTCCGTCCCGACCGGAGCAGATTTTACAAAGTGGCCACGATGGACTTCGTCGTCTCGAAGCGCCGTATACCGGAAGGCGATCTTCGCACAACTCAATTAAAGGTACGAGACTTGATGATTCAGAACCTTAAACGCCGAGGCACGCTGCGGTTGTAAACGGCGCTTAGGTGGTAAACATGCGGCTCAACTCGCTTTTGAGCTGACTCTTGATAAGCTCGACCAGGTAAGCTCGTATATTATCGTCCATTTCGTCTATTTTGACGCTCATTCCGGCGACATGACCTCCGCTCGAATCGCTTTGACCCGGTTCAACAACATAAGATACGGTACCATCGGCCTTAAAGAAGGGAAGGTCCTCGTATATAAGGCTGAATACCATCACGACGGATGTGCCGACCGGGAGCAGTTCATCGGTCTCGACGAACACTTCCCGCTTTCCGATCTGTTCGGCAAATTGGACGAAGAATTCCTCGAAGTCTTCGTTAATTATATGCAGCTCGTTGATATCGGCAGGCATGTCAGTTGACCTTCCGCGTCCTGAAACCCTCATATCCGGGTGTGCGACTTGATTCGCAGGTTTCCGGGAAAAGCATCGCAATCTGCGCGCCGACCGCGCCACAGGCGCGGGCGCTGTCGGGCTCCAAAGAATACACGTGTGGAGGTGAAACCGGTCGCGCGTCGTGAAGCGTCGACTCGGATGCTTTGCTTTTCAGTTTATCGAACCAATTCAACCAGTTGGGAGCAAGTCGGTCTACGGCGATATAAGCCGCAGCCAGAGCAAGTCCTATAAGCAGGCCCAGCAATATCCCGCGCAGTAATTCTCCCCTTATACTGCGTTCTTTTTCGGGTGGAGCCTCTTGTTCCCGATCGCCCGCGTGCGCGCGCGCGGACGGAGCAGCCGGCTCTTCTTCCTGAAGAGGCGCTTCCGGCGTCGTGCCATGAACCGGGAACAACCCTTTGCCATGAGACGTTGAAGTGCTATCGGAAGTGGTGGTAGGTTCCGGCTTGATTGTTTCTGCTCCAATCTCAGTTGAAATCTCATCCGTCTCTTCGCTTGCCTCCGGCTCCCTGGTCTCCGACACCTGCGGTTCCGGTATTTCCGCGCGGTCGCGCGCGGTTGGCGGTTCCTGCTTCGCCAACTCTTCGATAGTTTCCGCGCGGTCATGCGCGGTTTCCATTTCGAATTCAAGTTCATCGACAAGCTCAGAGGCGGGCGTTTCCGCGCGGTCACGCGTGATTTCTTCCGTTTCAATTTCGGGAGGTGTTGCTTCGACAGATTGTTTTTCTTTTATGTCGAATGCCGGAAGCGATTCTTTCAATGTTTCCGGTTTCGGGAAGCCTCGAATTGACGGCACGGTATCATCCTTGTGTGAATCGTCCTCGGTGGGCATTTTGAACTCGACGCCCTCGGGCAATTCAAAATCATGCGAAGGAGACCACTCGAGACTGTCTTCTGGACCTTTTGATTTCGAGCTTATTTGGTCGCCTTGCTCGACGGCGTCGGTTTCACTCTCGTTATCGACAACTGACGACAATCCTATCGACGTGAAATAATCAAGAGTGCGTTTGGACAAATTTGGAGCGCGGGCGATCGCTTCGAGTGTCGGCGAATCGTTCGGCAAGCCCCGCGCTATGAAATCCAACACCTTCGGATGACCTGCCTCGGCGATGAAAACGGCTATATCATCGGGCGATATGTCGGGTAAAGTTTCCTGAGCAAGGTTACGAACCCGGCTGTCGGAATCGTAAAGCATCGCATACAGCAAAGTGACACGACTCGTCGCCGGAAGGCGATTTGCGCCCCTTACCGCCATAAGGCGAGTTTCGCGCTGCGCCCGGGTAATTTCGCCCGGCGGATCGCCTTTATGCTTTTTTGCTTTTATTACGCGCACATTCGCCACGTAAATGAGTATAATCGCAGGCCACCTTGTCCGTCAAGGAGAAAAAATATTTCGGCGCATAAACTTACCTTGAATGGGAGATCTTCACTCTCATGTCGCTACGCCCACGATATTTCCATGAAAGTAAAATAAATTTGTCATTTTACTTTTTTTATTTCCGGTTCCGTGACCAGGCCATATTTGTTTTCGACGTAGTTGTATACGTCGGCTTTGCGTTGCATATCGATTTGTCTTCGTGCTTCGGGTTGGTTGCCGGCGACCTCTTCGAGTAGTATTTCGGCGGCGCGGTCTACGGCGAACGGATTTTTTCCGACCAGAAACCCTATATCGGGCGACATGAGTTCCTGGTGCGAATTCAGGCAATCGCATCCGACGGTTATTTTAACCATGTGCGCCACATGTAGTATGCTATCCCACCGACCGGCCACCATGCCTATGAAGTAGTCCGCCAACCTTTGGTTGATGGTGTCCTGGCCCCGCATCCATTGCTTGATTTTACGTGGCTTCATCGTGATGGCTCCGGACGGGCAGTCGGTCAGGCATTGTCCGCATCCCACGCATTTATCCTCGTCCAGCTTCGGTGGGTCGTCACCGGGGTATTCGAGCGCTCCCTCGGGGCATTCGGTGGCGCAAATACCGCACCGGTCGCATATTTCGGGGTCGAAGACGGGTCCGAAGGCCATGTGCATTTGCGATTTGCCCCGCCGGTCGGCAAAACCCATCGCAATGCCCTTGACCGCAAGCGCCAAACCCGTCAGGCCGTGGCCGGTGAAGTGCACATGATTAATAATGCATCCGGCAACGAGCGCCCCGGCCCCTATCCGAACTACCGGAAAGCGGTTGGGAGGAGTGGTGGCCAGGTCGGTGCTGTCGGCGGAAAACTCGTATACGCCCGGAACGGAACTTATCGAGCGGTCAAGCACCACAAACGGCACGCCAAGTTCCAGCCAGCCGTGATCGCGCGCCAGATTCATGTAAGATTCGATATTTTCAGGCGTATTATCCTTGCCGCCTCGGCCGCGGGAATACAGCACTGTCGTGTCGCCCACGACGATACGGTCTATTCCACGGCTTTTTAGAAATTCGACGGTGGAACGGGCAAGGTCGGGGATGATCCTCTGCCAGGCGTTAGGCTCGCCGATATGGGTTTTGATAAGCGCTGGTGCTTCCAGATTTTCGGGCGCCGCTTCCTCGATAATCTCGCGCAGCCGGTTGTTAATGCGGTTTCTTACCGAAAGATCGTCGAGATTAAGGTTTTGGCCCCTTATGTCGAGGAACCACACCGCGCGCGCGCGGTCGGTCGCGCCTGCAAGCATCCAGTCGGGTATTTTGTTCTTGACCGACAATTTTTACTCTACGGGTTCCACTTTCTTCGAAAGGGGTTTATCGACCATATTCAATACGCGGCGGCGATTGTCCCACTTGAAATTCTTCGGAAAATAGAAGTAGCCGTTGTACAAATAGGTACCGGGTTTGAGGTTACCGATACCTTTCATATATATTCCGACATTGGACTGGCCGGGCTCTTCTTCCGGCGAATCCGCCGCGCCCGTGTCATCCACGTAGTATCCTTGAGGTGAAAAGGTGTCGGTCATCACCTTGGGGTATACATACCGCACAAAGACGGTTCCGGCCGGGCCTGTAATGCAATACCATAATCGATTTTTTGTAAGGTTGAGATTTTTTTCGGCTTCGCTCATCTTGCCGTCGAACTTTACGCCCGCAGTGTTAACCTGGTCGTAGTACTTACTGCCCCAGAATTTGCGAGTGAAGTCCAGGGTTTGGTCCAGGTGTAAGTTTCGAATAAACGCCTTTGGAATCGGCGGTATTTGCAACGTTAGCGGTACCACGAAAAATGATGGGTAATAAATGTTCTGGCTCGATCCTTTACCTTGAATTTTTATTTTCCAGGCGATTTTCAGCCAACCGATGGACTTGCGGAGAACCCGTACCGGCCCGTCTATCCATCCAACGGCCTTTGCTTTGGCTTTAGATTCCGGTATTTGGCTCGTTCCCGGAATGCTAATACCTCTTCCCCGGGTTTTGTACCGATCCATGATGTCCGGTCCCCACGAGCCGTCCGGGCGCTTGAGCATGCATTTGTCGAAATAACTATCGTTGAGGCGCGTAGCGAGCTTGTATGTGGAACCGATCATCCACATCCATTCTTTACCGACTTTGTAAGTGGCGTAATCCACTTTTGAGGGCGCCGGCGGGTTGTCGAAAAGGAAGAGGTAAGCATACCCGACGCCGCCGTCGACCGGATCCCTTACCGATATTTTAACTCCCGCTTTAGCTCCAGTTGGCTTAGACCCGGCAGGAGCCTCATCGCCCATGTCATGCGCCATGAAGGCCAGTTCGTCGTTATCGTCCACAAGTCCTGAATCCACATCCTTCTCCGGCGGGGTGGCAATGGGAAATACCCAGTCGCCGGAAGGAAACCGCTCGTCTATCTGGTAAGGCGCCGGGACGAATTTGCCACCTTTCCATATCAGCAGCCGCATTTTAGAGATGGGTTTGCCCGACAGGCGTTTTATTTCTTTTCCCTGCACCGTGACAGGATCGTCCACGCGCTTGATGGTCATTTTGCCTTCGCCGGCCCCCGATGCCGCCAGCGCCAATAACACAACAGTAACTATCGCAACAATGATTGCAGTAAATGCCGTCTTACTTTTAGTCATTTCAACCTCCTGTTATAAACTGATAGCCATATATCATAAATCAAAAATCGACTTTATGCAGCCCGCGTTTTTTCGCCGGTTGCCCTGTTTGGTTTGAAGTTATATTGTATTTTTACGTGACGTCTGCAAAAAAGTCCATTGTCACGTATTTAAGGAGGTAAAATGGCACCGGTGAGGAAAGCGGTTCTTTCGGAAGGTTTGCGAACCGCCATCGGTCGGGCCACCAAGGGGTCTTTGGCGCAAGTTCGGCCGGACGATTTTGCCGCTGACGTAATAAAAACGCTCCTTGATCGCACTGACGTTGATGGAGCGCAGGTGGAAGACGTCATGATGGGTTGCGCTACGCCTGAAGCCGAGCAAGGTGTCAATGTCGCACGCCGCGTGGCTTCGCTTGCAGGGTTGCCCGACTCGGTACCGGGGGGCACGGTGAGCCGTTATTGCGGATCGAGTGTCGAAGCCGTGGCAATAGCAGTAGCAAGAATCCGGATGGGTTGGAACGACCTTATAATCGCCGGCGGCCTCGAGAGCATGTCAATGGCCCCAATGGGCGGGCTTCAACCCTCCAAGACGGAAAATCCCCGCATGGCTCAATTACAAGAAGGGCTGCCTTCCGCTTCGCCGTTGCTTCAAACCGCTCAATATATCGCCGAGTTACATAATATCGACAGGGAGGAACAAGACAAATTCGCACTCGAAAGCCACAAAAAAGCCGTTAAAGCTATCGATGCGGGGTTGATTGACTGCATAGTTCCAATCAAGATAAAAGAATTCGACGGTACGGAACGCAACTTTGAGGTTGATGAATGCCCCCGCCGGAGCGTCACGATGGAAAAACTCGCCTCGTTGCCCACCATCGCCCGGCCGGTTATATCGCCGGATAAGGAACCCACTATAACAGCAGGTAATTCCTGCCCGCTAAACGACGCTGCGGCGGTTATGTTTGTGGTCGAGGAGCAAAAGGCCCGCGAGTTGGGGCTGAAACCCCTTGCGGTGGTTCGATCCATCGCCGTTGCCGGAGTGCCGCCTCACGAGATGGGTGTGGGCCCGGTGCCGGCTTCTCGAAAGGCCCTCGAACAAGCGGGGTTGAAAATCGGCGATATCGATCTCATCGAGCTTAATGAAGCTTTCGCGAGCCAGTGCATATACGTGATGAATGAGCTCGATCTCGACCCGGAAAAGGTGAATGTCAACGGCGGCGCCATAGCCTTTGGGCATCCCCTGGGAGCCACTGGAACGATCCTTACGGTACGGCTGGTGCGTGAACTGAAGAGACGTGACCTAAACCTCGGGCTCATCACAATGTGCGTGGCGGACGGGCAGGGAATCGCAATGATAATCGAGAGGGTAAGTTGATCCTGATCGGGGAAACCGATATGATATGAAACGATTAACCGCGATATCGATCGTAGCAATCATTTCGGTCTCAAGCGCTGACGCAACGAAATCGAGTTGTATCGAATCAACGCAGTATTTGCCCGCCCAAAATGACGCAGGCTCCTCGATTCGCACACCCTTGACAGCAGTATTCTGGTATGGTAAACTTCAAAAATCTTCTTGAATATTAGCTCTTTAAGTCGAATTAGCTGATAAAAAGGGAAAATAGAATAAAACCAGTGCCATAAACCGAACAATTCGGGTGCCTGCGGCATTGGAGAGATGTAGAATAGCAAGAAACTTTAAGCAAAAAATGCTTCTGTTGCGGTTGTCTACCTAAAGTTTGCCGCTGAAAGCGAGGAAGTATTGCTAAGTCTTAATTTAGCCTTGTGGCTTCAGATTGTTGTTTTCATACTTGTGGTTTTAATATGCGGCCCGCTGCTTATCAAGCCGACCATGGGATTGCTTAACGAGCGCCGAGATCGCACCGAGGGCGCCAAGGCACGCGCAAAGAAGCTCGAAGACGAAAACGACGAACGACTCCGTACCATCGAAGGAAGTATCGATACCGCCCGGCGGGAAGGCAACGCCGAGTGTGAAGAGATACGCATGGCGAAAGTGCAGGAAGCAGAGTCCGTAATCGCGGATGCCAGGGAAGAGGCCCGGAAAGAAATCGAGGAAATGCGCCGTCGCATAGAAGGAGAGATGGAAGGGGCACGTAAGTCGCTCCAGGCCGAAGTCGAAACACTGGCCCGTGAAATAGCAGGTCGCCTGTTGGGAAGAGAGGTGGCCTGAGACATGAAATGGGTGAAATCTTTTAAGATTATCTTAACGTCCTTCTTTTTGCTGATCCTTCCTGCCTTGGTTATGGCTTCCGAAGAAGCCGCTCACGGCGGTGAATCCGACCACGGTAAAGAAATGATAATGACCTTAATTTTCAACACGATAAATTTTATACTTTTTGCGGCACTCCTTGTGATTTTATTGCGGAAGCCTCTCGCGAATTTCATACGCGGGCGAAGCAAGGACGTCGCTGCGGATATCGAGGAAAGTCAAAATCTGCTTGAAGATGCGCAAAAACGCCACGAAGAGATGAAGGAGCGGATTGACAGGCTGGATACGGAAATTGCGGAGCTTAGAGAACGATTGCGAAAAGAAGGTGAAGTTCAGGGGGATCGCATAATCGAGCGGAGCAAGCAAGCCGTCGAACGGATACGCGAAGATGCGAAGTTCCAGGCGGACCAGCAGGTTAAAATGGCCAAAGAGGAGCTTCAGGCGGAAGCGGCAAGGCTGGCAGTCGAGGCCGCCGAGGAAATGCTAAAAAAATCGGTTGGCGAGAAAGACCACGATCAGTTGGTGGGACGCTTCCTCCGGGAGGTTAAAGAGTCGTGATAAAGGGAAGCATCGCAAGACGGTATGCAAAAGCGCTTATACAGCTTGCGCAGGAAGAGGATAAGATCGGGCTGTTCGGTGAAGAGCTGGGTTCAATGGCCCGTTTACTGGAAGAAGTGCCCGAGCTTTTCAACTCGCTCCGCAACCCGGCGGTTCCCAAGGAAAAGCGCAGGGAAATAATGGAAGCGGTACTTGACCAGGCACAGCCGCATCCTTATATGCGGAATTTCATGCTTTTGGTGCTGGATCGGCGGCGTATCGAGCATCTGCCCGGCATGGCGAGTTCGTATCTCGATTATGCGGACGAGCTCGAGGGAAAAGTTCGAGCTAGGGTAACCTCCGCAATGCCACTCGATTCGGAAAAAGTCGAGAATATTAAAGCCACTTTACAGGATAGGATCGGCAAAACCGTTGTTCTGGAAACAGGCGCCAATCCGGGGTTGATAGCGGGGCTGGTGGCGCAGGTAGGGAATTATTTATTTGATTACTCACTATATAATCAGCTACAGAAGGTACGCAAGGAACTTATTGCCGGAAGGTAAGTCGAATTCCGACAATGTCATCGTGAGCGACCGGTTGTGAAAAATAAGGCGGATAAAGGAGAAACGCCAGATGGATATTCGAGCCGAAGAGATCAGTAAGATTCTTAAGGAGCAAATCAAGGAGTACGACCAGGCGGTCGAGGTTAGCGAGGTGGGCACGGTGCTTAGTGTAGGCGACGGCATCGCGCGCCTGCACGGACTCGACAAGGTGATGTCCGGCGAGTTGATCGAGTTTGAGGGGGGCGAGATGGGAATGGTGCTCAATCTCGAGGAAGACAACATCGGCGTCGCCGTTCTCGGTGAAGACGTTCACATCAAAGAAGGCCAGGCGGCCAAGCGCACGCGCCGCATCGTCGAGGTGCCGGTGGGCGAGGCGCTTGCCGGAAGGGTGGTGGATGCTTTGGGAAGACCGATCGACGGCAAGGGACCGATCGAGACCAAGGAGGCACGTCGCGTCGAGTTGAAGGCGCCCGGTATCGTATGGCGGCAGCCTGTCAAGGAACCGCTTCAGACGGGTATCAAGGCCATAGATTCGATGATACCCATCGGCCGCGGCCAGCGGGAACTTATTATCGGCGACCGGCAGACCGGAAAAACCGCTCTGGCGGTGGACACCATAATCAACCAGCGCGGCCAGGACGTGTATTGCTTCTATGTGGCAATCGGTCAAAAACAGAGCACCGTGGCGCAGGTTGTCGAGAAGCTTAACCAGACCGGGGCCATGGAATACACCACCGTGATAAGCGCTACGGCGAGCGACCCGGCGCCGCTGCAGTTTATAGCGCCTTATTCGGGATGCGCTATGGGCGAGTATCACCGCGACAACGGCCGGCATGCCCTGTGTATCTATGACGACCTCTCGAAACAGGCGGTGTCTTACAGGCAGCTTTCGTTACTGTTGCGCCGTCCACCGGGCCGCGAAGCTTTCCCGGGCGATATTTTTTACAACCACTCCCGCCTGCTCGAGCGTGCGGCCAAGATGAGCGATGAGAAGGGAGGCGGTTCGCTGACAGCGCTGCCGATCGTCGAAACACAGGCCGGTGACGTTTCCGCATACATCCCGACAAACGTCATCTCGATTACCGACGGGCAGATTTATCTCGAAAACGACCTGTTCTATTCCGGCATTCGTCCGGCGGTAAACGTCGGTTTGAGCGTCAGCCGGGTCGGCGGTAACGCTCAGAACAAGGCGATGAAGAAGATCGCAGGCAACCTGCGCCTTTTCCTCGCACAGTACCGCGAGATGGCGGCGTTCGCACAGTTCGGATCGGACCTCGACAAGGCCACTCAGCGGCAATTGGATCGGGGAGTGAGACTCCAGGAAATCCTCAAGCAAAAACAGTACGAGCCACTGCCGGTGGAAAAGCAGATTGTGATAATATACGCCGGTAACGAGGGACATCTGGACGAGTACCCGGTCGAAAGCCTGTTGAAGTGCGAACAGGAACTTCAGGATTTTGTGGAAAGACGGCACGCGGACCTGTTGAAGGCTATTGCCGAAAAGAAAGAGCTGACCGACGATATCGTCAAAGGGTTGGAAACCGCTCTGAACGAGTTCAAAGAGCAATTTCAACCTTAGATCGGTCATTAAATAAACGACGAAATAATTCCAAAGGGAAAGGCGAATGCCCAACCTCAAGGCCATACGAAAGAGAATAGCAAGCACAAAGAGCACGCAGCAGATAACTCGCGCGATGAGGATGGTCGCCGCCGCCAAGCTGCGAAGAGCGCAAGAACGCATCGTCGCCGCCAGGCCCTACGCGGAAAAAATGGAAGAAATGACCAAAAACCTTGCGGTAAGGGCCGGCGAGGATATCAAGCATCCGTTACTCGAATCGAGGGATGTAAAGCGAGTTCAACTGCTGATTTTCACGAGCAGTCGCGGCCTGTGCGGCGCTTTCAATTCCAACCTTATAAAAACCGGCGAGAAATTGATAAAGGAAATCACGGATTCGGGGCAAGAGATCAGTCTCACTACCGTGGGCAGAAAGGGATTCGATTACTTCAACAAGCGAAAGTACGGCATACGGGAAAAATATTTGAACCTGGGCGCGGGAGATGATTTCAATACCGCCCAAATTATCGCCCGGGATATGATTTCAGGATATACTGAAAAGGAATTCGACCGCGTAGTAGTGGTTTTCAGCGAATTTTATTCCGCAATGAAACAGATACCGCTTACGAAGGAACTTTTGCCGGTGTCGACGGGCGTTGGAGAAGATAGTGAGTCTGCCGGCGAGTTGCTCTCCGAGTATATCTTCGAGCCTCCGGCGCACACGCTCCTCGAAAAATTGTTGCCGCAGTTTGTCGAGGTGCAGATATATCGCGCGGTACTCGACAATCTGGCCAGTGAATTCGGCGCTCGTATGACGGCAATGGAAAACGCTACCAGCAACGCCGAAGAAATGATTCGCGGCCTGACGTTAACTTTCAACAAGGCGCGCCAGGAAGCTATTACCAGGGAGCTTATGGATATAGTCGGCGGCGCCGAGGCGCAAATGAAATAGGCATTATAACGGAGAAATATTCCGCGAAGAAAGGGATTCCCAAATGGCAGAAAAAAAAAGGATGGGTAAGGTCGTACAGGTTATGGGCCCGGTGGTGGACGTTCAATTCGATACTTCCGACTTGCCGGCCCTTTTCAGCGCTCTGAAAGTGACCAACACGGCCATCAACGACCGGGAATGGAACCTGGTGGTCGAGGTCGCGCAGCATCTGGGTGAGAATATAGTCCGCTGCATCGCCATGGACTCGACGGAAGGATTGGTCAGGGGTGCGCCCGTTATGGACACGGAGGAACCTATTACCGTTCCGGTGGGCCCGGAAACTCTCGGCCGGATTATTAACGTTGTCGGAGAACCGGTTGACGAGGCCGGCCCGGTCAACGCCAAGATGCGGTACCCCATTCACAGGCCGGCGCCTTCTTTCCAGGAGCAAAACACCGCCATTGAAGCCTTCGAAACCGGTATCAAGGTCGTCGATCTGCTGGCCCCTTACATGAAAGGCGGCAAAATCGGTCTGTTCGGCGGCGCAGGCGTCGGAAAGACGGTTATCATAATGGAGCTGATCCATAACGTGGCCTTGCATCACGGCGGATACTCCGTCTTCGGCGGTGTCGGCGAGCGAACCCGCGAGGGCAACGACCTGTGGCTAGAAATGAAGGAGAGCGGCGTTATAGATAAGGCCGCGTTGATTTACGGGCAGATGAACGAGCCGCCGGGCGCTCGCGCACGCGTCGGATTAAGCGCACTCACCGTATGTGAGTACTTTCGTGACGAGGGCCGCGATGTTTTGTTGTTTATCGACAACATATTCCGATTTACGCAAGCGGGCAGCGAGGTCAGCGCGCTACTGGGACGTATACCAAGTGCCGTCGGATACCAGCCCACTCTCTCCACCGATCTGGGCGAGCTCGAAGAACGCATTACTTCCACCATGACCGGCTCCATCACTTCCGTGCAGGCCATATACGTTCCCGCTGACGACTTGACCGACCCGGCTCCGGCGACAACTTTCGCGCACCTCGACGCCACGACCGTTCTTTCGAGGCAGATCGCGGAGCTCGGTATATACCCCGCCGTGGATCCGCTCGATTCCACCAGCCGCATCCTCAGCCCGGATGTCGTCGGCGAGGAGCATTACAAAATAGCTCGAGAGGTGCAGCAGATTCTCCAGAGGTACAAGGACTTGCAGGACATCATCGCAATTCTGGGAATGGACGAGTTATCCGACGAGGATAAGCTGGTAGTCGCGCGCGCTCGAAAGATGCAAAGGTTCCTGTCCCAGCCCTTCTTCGTGGCGGAAGCCTTCACCGGGCAATCGGGTAAATACGTGAAGATCGAGGATACCATACGCGGATTCAAGGAACTGCTCGATGGTAAACACGACGATCTTCCCGAACAGGCTTTCTACATGGTCGGCACTATGGAGGAGGCCGTCGAGAAGGCGAAGAAACTTGCCGAGGAGGCCGCGTAATAAAATGGCCGATACGCTTTATTTGGAGGTAATCACTCCCGAGCGGGTGATTTTTCGAGGCGAGGTAAGTGAAATCACCGCGCCCGGCGCATACGGCGAATTCATGGTTTTGCCGGATCACGCGCCGTTCTTCACGAGTCTCGAAATCGGAATGGTACATTTCAAAACCGAACAGGACGATCAATGGGCGGCTGCGCACGGAGGTTACTTCGAGGTTTTGGATAATCGCATCACAGTGCTCGCCGACAGCGCTGAACTCGCTCACGAAATCGATGTCGAAAGAGTGCGGCAGGCAAAGGCCAGGGCCGAAGCCCGGCTTAAGGAATGGGAAAATGAATCGCGAGATAACAAGGACGTAGTACGCGCTCAATCGGCCCTGTTGCGTGCAATGGCAAGAGAAAAAGTGATGTCCAAGATGTGACTTTGTCCCTACCTTCGTTTCGTTAACGGGTAACCCATACTTCAGTATGGGCGCCGAAGGCGCAGGTTTCAGGATTCGACGGCTTGCGCCGCCCACACTGGAAGTGTGGGTTACCCCACTAAGCTCTGTTCTGTCAACCGACGACTTTCCGTGGTAACCGGGAGCACGGACAAGGTCGCTCACGCTTCCTTGTCCATGGCACCCTTCATTTGATGTTTCGGGCGTTTTTTTACTCAAGAAGTGAAGGGGTTATTTCCACCAGCATGGTATAGCCCAGTCCGAAGGATATTTTTACTCCGGGGATAAGTTTTTCACCGCCGGTAAGCGCTCTCATGAATTCTATGGTGTTGGGATAAGCTTCATCCACAAGGATATACCTGATTTCTTTTTCGATCAGCCATTTCTTCGGATCGTCCGGCATGACAAGAGGAACTCCTATGACGGGATGGCCGGAGGCCAACGCCACCAGCCTGGGTTTGCGGGCCATCACCAATGCGCCCGGTTCAGTCTTTCGCGCCAACCACATACATAACCTCAGAAGACGGTCGTAATCCTCCCAAAAGGTATACATGTAAATACCTTCATCAACCCGGATTTTTTTTCTTTTGATTCTTTCCGACGTTCTGAAATGTTGTATTCCTGAACCAAGAGCATTGATGGATAATGAAACTGAAAAAATAACTATAAGGAGCGACGCTATTGTCCATTTTACGGCTTTTCTCTTTTCGGAAAAGAGGTGAATTACGACTGAAGCTCCTTCAACGGTATAGGCCATAAGAAATGGATAAGCGGGCATCATAAACCTGGAACCTCTAAAGGGCCAAATCGAAATCATACCGATATAAAAAAATATAAAAACTTCCGTAACGCCTATTCCTTTTCCGACCCGACTTCCAAAGCCGATGATGACCAAAACCCAGAATAATATCATAATTGTCCAAATTCCGGTTTTAGGTAAGTTAACTGTACCAAAATCAATCCAGAGCAAACCGTTGGTGTCGAAAATATATGCGCGGGCATTATCTAAAAATCGGACTACGAACCCCATAACTCCGATGTAGCCCCTGGTCGGATCATACGGATCCACGGATAACAACTGGGAGAGGTATCCGGCGGCTTCTCCGCCGGACACCATATGATTGCGAAGCCCCCATACGAAAGCCGGTAATAAGCATATCGACATAAGCGCGACTGACTCCAGTATGTTTTTTTTCGATTTATCTCTACGTAATAAACTCGTGAAGCCGACAGCCGGCGCGATAGTCACTCCGGCAGTCCTGGTCATCTGGGCCGCCCAACAGGCAATTACCGTAATAACAAGGCTTTTCCACCCACCTTTTTCCAGCCATTTGTCGAAAAACAACAGTGAAGCGATTGCGAATGCCATAAAAATCGTTTCGGAAAGCAATTTGTCGGAATGCGAAAAGAATATATTCGAACAACCGAACCAGACTACCGCCATCAACGGGAGCGCGAATGATCTGCGTCTTAACAAGATAAAGGTGAGAATTAACGTTGCAGCGGCGCCGATGGAAACAAGTAATTTCATAAAGAAGATGTCGATTCCTCGAAATGCCACGACCGCCGCAAGCATAAGGGGGAAAAGAGGAGGATAATGAGTATGCGGTGGGGCGCCGGGCTTGAAAGTATCTCGGTAACCTTCTCCGCCTGCCAGCGCTTTGGCCAGCAGGACGTAATTCGCGTTGTCTCCACCGTGAAAATAAAATATCGAATTGGTGCGAAAAATGTATACCGAGCAAATCAATGCCAAGACTATCCATGCCGCATAATCGGCTCGGCGGCGAAGTGAGATTTTATTGGCTTCGGTCATTGCTATTTCCGACTCTCATGCGAAAATAACTCGATAATAGGTTAAATCAAGCGGAAAAACGAAACACTTTGTAGGCGGGAGGAGAAAATGGCTGCAATTCTTATACGTGGAGGTGAAATAATAGACGGTACCGGGGCGGAGGAGTTCGAGGGCCATTTGTTAATCGAAGGGGATCGAATAAAAGACATTCTGAAAAAAGGGGATGAACCTCCACCGACCGATGAAGCTATTGATGCGACCGGCTGTGTGGTATCGCCCGGATTCATAGATATGCATTCGCACTCGGATTGGGTGTTGTCGTTGGACGATCACCCGGAATTGATGAAATGCTTCTTGGAGCAGGGAGTAACTACGGTAGTGGCGGGCAACTGCGGATTTTCTCCCGCTCCGATAAATGTCAATTCTTTGGAGCAAATGTCTCTCCTGGATATATTACTTGAAAGACCGCTTGATTTTTCATGGAAATCGATGGGTGAGTTTCTCGATCGCGTGGATGAAGGGGAACCGGTGCTGAACATGGCCGAACTGGTCGGGCATGCCGGCGTTCGATTGGCCGGCGCCGATACGCGCCGTGGAGCCATGACGCCCGAGGAACTTGATCATTGCCTTGACGAGACTCGCCGCTCATTGGACGAGGGAGCTTGCGGACTCAGTCTCGGGCTGATGTACGACCCCGGGGTATATTCGCCGCTCGACGAGATCGAAGCTTTCTGCCGGGTGGCCGGTGAAGCGGATAAGCCGGTGACGGTGCACCTGAAAGCCTTGAGCGTGCTGTCGCAGACGTACCCTCTCACCACCCTGAAAGCCCATAACATACTCGCATTGCAGGAAATGATTGATATCGCCCGGAAAACAGGGGCAAAGCTACAATTATCGCATTTCATTTTCGTCGGCCGGAGAAGTTGGTCGTCGGCGCCGAAGGCCATAAAAATGGTCGAACAGGCGCGGCGCGAAGGCGTCGACGTTATGATAGACGGGTTTCCTTATACAAGCGGTAATACTACGGTAAACGTTCTGCTGCCTTATTGGTTCCTGGCCAAAATTCCCGATTCGTATCGCAATAAATGGGACCGAGCCAAAGTTCGCGCCGAACTCGAGGTAGGTTTCAGGTTGGTCGGCTTTATGTATAAGGATTTCCAGGTGATGGACGCGGCGATTGAGGGAATGGAAGAATTAAACGGGATGACGGTTGACCGGATTGCCGAGAAATGGAATACGGGCCCTTTCGATGCGTTGTTAAAGTTAAGCGAGCAAAGCAGGGGCGAAACGCTTATGCTTTTCCATACATACAGCGGCGAACCGGGAAAAGAGCAGGCGCTCGAAATGGTGCTTTCAAACGATCTTTGCCTGTTCGAAACGGATGCCGCAGTGAAAAGCAGGGGGTATCCTAACCCCGCCGCAATGGGGGCTTTCCCGCGCGTTCTGGGCGTGTATTCGCGGGAAAGAAAACTCTTCAGCATCGAGAATGCGATTCACAGAATGACGCTTGCGAGCGCGGAGCGCTTCAGGCTGGCGGATCGAGGCTTGATCGCGAAAGATAAGGCCGCCGATGTGGTGGTTTTCGACCCAAAAACGATTTCCGACACTCCGCCAGTGGGAACCCAACCCGCCGGAAAACCCAAAGGAATAAAACACGTTTTCCTGAACGGCGCACATGTGGTGAAAGACGGTTCATACGTGCAAGGTTCGCGACCGGGGCGAGTGCTAAGAGTCTAAACGGGATATAAGAACTCAACTTCTTACAAGTAAAATTACGAATTAAGGAGTGATTATGCAAGCTAACGTAATTGTGATACATCGGAAGGACAATGTTGCCGTCGCCATGAGGGAAATTGAGGCGGGCGAGGCGATAGTAGGAGTGGAGAGTAAAGAATTAAAGGCGGGAGCGGACATCCCGCCGAGCCACAAGGTGGCATTGACATCAATTCCCAAAGGTGAGCCGGTTATAAAGTACGGCGAGTCCATCGGTCTCGCCGACGAGTCGATACGGCCCGGCGACTGGGTGCATACGCATAACATAAAGCCGGAGGAGGGCTGATCATGGGTTTTATGGGATACAGAAGGCAGAACGATATGGTGGGAGTGCGCAATTACGTTCTGGTTTTGAGTACGGTGAGTTGCGCAAACGGAGTGGTGAATGCCATCGGGCGCGAGCTTCCGGAAGTAAGGGCCGTCACTCATACCGAAGGATGCGGTAGAGGGGTCGCCGACGTCGGGATTTCGATGCGTACGTTGACCGGCCTCGGCAAGAACCCCAACGTCGCTGCGGTGCTTTTGGTCGGATTGGGATGCGAATTCATAAAGGCTCCCGCCATGGCGGAAGCGATAAGCGCCACGGGCAAGCCGGTCGAGTACCTGGTCATTCAGGAAAACGGCGGATCGCAAAATACGACTCGCAAAGGAATAGAGATCGCGAAAAAATTCCTCGACCACGCCAACTCGCTCAAGCGGGAGGAATGCGGCTGGGATGAAATCACTATCGGCCTCGAGTGCGGCGGTTCGGACGCGATGAGCGGCGTTACTGCGAACCCGACGGTCGGCGCTACGGCGGATTGGCTGGTCGGGCAAGGTGGAACGGCGATACTGTCCGAAACCACCGAGATGATAGGCACCACCGAAATACTCGCTCGACGGGCCGCTTCGCCCGAGATCGCCGAAAAGATAAGGGAATTGATAAAAAAACAGGAAAACCTTGCGGAAATTCACCTCGGGCCGTTCAAAAATGTGGCCATTTCGCCGGGCAACATGGACGGGGGATTGACCAATATCGTCGAAAAATCCCTCGGGTGCATCATCAAGGGCGGAACCACGACGATAAAAGAGGTGGTTGATTACGCCGTAGAACCGACTGAAAAGGGGTTGATTATCATGGACACGCCCGGGTCCGATATATTCTCGCTTACGGGCATGGCGGCCGCCGGAACGCAAATCATGATATTCACAACGGGCCGGGGCTCGCCGGTGGGATTCCCGATAGTGCCGGTCATCAAGATAGCGACAAATAAAGGGCTGTTCGAGAAAATGAACGATGACATGGACGTAAACGCCGGCCGGATACTCGAAGGAGTAAGCATCGAAAACGCAAGCAAGGATCTGAACGTGTTGCTCGCCAGGGTGGCCGAGGGAGAAATGACCAAAGCGGAAGCCAACAGACAGGACGTGCTCAGCATCCAAACCGTCGGCCCGGCTTTCTAGTCCGTCTTCGTGAGCGCAGCTTGGATCAACCGGAAATACTTCGTCCATCCGATCGGAGGTTTAGATGAAATTTTTTTCAAATATCGTCGAATCAATAGCCGGCGGGATTATGGATTGGACGGCTCGAAGCGGCCGCACTCAGACAGTCGTTATTGACCATGAATTGCGAGGCGTGGCGCCGGATATGATTACATGGTGGTGGGATAATATCGATACGACGGAGCGCTACAAGCTGTGGCATCCGAAGGATCATATCTCCTTCGAGTGGGTAGTGCCGCCGAAAGACGGTCACGTGGGTGCTATTCAAAAAGTACGGGAACGGGTAGCCGGGATTTCCTTTACGTTCCTCATTCGCTGGGAAGATCCTGAATCAATATCCGGCGATTTTCAATTTACACTTTCCGCCGCCGTTATCGGTAATGACGGATCCGTCCGCTCGCGCCTTACACACGAGTACGAATCGGCCCCCTATGGAACGCGCATGCGCTCGAGTTTCATTGTGCCGGCGTCGGCGCCGGGATTTTTCGTTAAAGGACTTAAGCGTCATAATCGCGAAGAAATGCAGTGCTTTTGCGACTTTCTGCCGGAGCTTTATCGGCAGGAGGTAGAAAAGAGAGGTAAGTAGTGAAGGTTGCCAATTATACCGACATCCCCGCGAATGTGCTCGGAATAGCCGGTGCGAAGGGTGTCGGCGTCCGGTTGCTTATCGGGCCGGAGGACGGCGCGCCGAATTTCGTAATGATGCTGCTCGAGCTGGCACCGGGCGGCCACACTCCCGATCATTCGCACGAATGGGAGGAGGAGATATTCGTCAAGTCCGGTCAGGGTGTGATCAAGGCCGCAGGCGGTGAAAAGCCTATACGCGCCGGAGATGTGCTATTCTTCGAGTCGAATGAATCGCATCAGTTTATGAATACAGGCGCCGAGCCGCTCGAATTTATATGTTTGATACCGCGAAGATCGTAAGAGGAAAGATATTATCCCAGAT